>OLNL01003309.1_pt1 | contig 10737 bp, 7 predicted proteins | sample 1672181 | NCBI WGS metagenome assembly OLNL01 (sample SAMEA3136656, study PRJEB25190) | human gut metagenome | biome: human gut; feature: human-associated habitat; material: faeces | place: Austria | collected 2013
ACCTTTGGCGTCTCTTTGAGCAGACCGGATATTTTCGCCACTGGGGCGAGTGGGACACAGTCCTTACAAATTCGCTGGATCTTCTCTCCCCCGGTGTCCGCCTTGTAAAGTTCGCACTGGATTATTTCTTCTTTTTCTGCTGTGGACTGACGGTGCCGTTTTGTGAGTTCCTCCTGATCGTGATGAATTGATCTTCCAGATACAAAATGAGCCTTTGCGTTTTCTGCAAAGGCTCATTTCTTATTTTTCCTTTTTACTTCGCTGCCTCGAACTCGGCTTCGATCTCCGCCGAGGGAGCCGAGGTGACCAGGCTGACGACAACGCAGACGACGAGCGAGGTCAGGAAGGCGGGCAGCAGCTCGTAGATGCCGAATACACCGCCCAGCGGGCTGATGAGGTACTTCCAGACGAAGACCATCAGACCTCCGGCCAGCATCCCGGCCAGTGCGCCCTGCCAGTTGCAGCGCTTCCAGAACAGCGCACAGAGCATCACCGCGCCGAATGCGCCGCCGAACCCGGCCCACGCAAAGCTGACGATGCCAAAGACGCTGGAATCCGGGTCGCGGGCCAGCACCACGCCCACCACGCTGACGCACACGATGGTCAGGCGGGCGGCGAACAGGCTCTGCTTCTCGCTGAGCTTGAGGTGCGCGAACTCCTGCAAAATGTTCTGGGAGACGCTGGACGCCGCTGCGAGCATCTGGCTGTCGGCGGTGGACATGGTCGCGGCCAGGATACCGGCCAGGATGAGGCCCGCTAGCACGGCGGCCAATGCGCCGTGGGCGCTGATGAGGCTGGCAATGCGGACGATGAGGGTCTCACTGGTCGAGCCGCTCAGGAACTCCAGCGCACCCGCCCTGGTCATGCCGAGGCCCACCATGCCGATGACGATGGAGGCCGTCATGGCGATGACCACCCACACCGAGGCGATGCGGCGGCTCAGAACGAGCTTTTTCTCGTCCTCAATGGCCATGAAGCGGAGCAGGATGTGGGGCATCCCGAAGTAGCCCAGACCCCACGCCATGGTGGACACGATGTCCAGCAGGCTGTACGAGGTTGCTGTATTAGTGTCCGCATTGTGGCTGGCCAGCATGGTCAGATAGCCGGGCAGGCTCTGCGCATTGGCGACCACGGCGTCCCAGCCGCCTGCCACGCCCACGCCGTAGACCAGCACGGCGATGAGCGCCAGCGACATGACGATGGACTGGATGAGGTCGGTGGTGGTCACGGCGCGGAAGCCGCCCAGGATGGTGTACCCCACGATGACGAGGGCCGAGACCAGCATCGCCGCCATGTAATCCACGCCGAACAGGCTGTGGAACAGCTTGCCGCAGGCCGCAAAGCCCGATGCCGTGTAGGGCACAAAGAAGACGATGATGATGACCGCGCCCAGTGCATTGAGCAGGTTGCGCTGGTCATGGAACCGCAGCGATAAAAACTGCGGCACCGTGATGGCGTTCAGATCCGCCGAGTACCGCCGCAGCCGCCGGGCCACGATGAGCCAGTTCAGCCAGGTGCCCAGCGCCAGGCCGATGGCCGTCCAGCCGGGGGACGCGATGCCGCTCAGGTACGCAAGGCCGGGCATTCCCATCAGCAGCCAGCTGGACATATCGCTGGCCTCGGCGCTCATGGCCGTGACCAGTGGGCCCATCTTGCGGCCGCCCAGGTAAAAATCGGTGCTGTCGTTGTTGGACTTGCTGTAGGCAAATCCAACGAGCAGCATCGCCGCCAGATAGACAACGATGGTAACAATGATACAGAGATTGCTCATATTCCTTTCCTCCTCTACTTTCCCATTTGGAAGGATACTCTGATTTTACCACAGTAAAGCATCAAAGTGCAAGTTTTTTTGAAAACTTCGGCCCTATTGGCAAAAAGTCCGCGTCCGGCGCACAGAAAACCCGCAAAACGACCACAACGCGCCCGCCGTTCCCCGCTCCACTCGCGCCCCTTCTGCGGGGCAGAACGGCCCGGCACAACAAAACGCCCGGTTCCTGTGCGGCACCGGGCGTTTTGTCTTTATGGAGAAATGAAAATGATGAAGGTGGATGGCTGTTTTCAGTTCTTCCTGGCTTCGCCTTCGGGGAAGATGATCTTATTGACGAAGAAGATGATGATCATCGAGATACCGCCGTTGAGCACGGTAGTGCCGATGTTGTAGATGAAGTCGGGCACCAGCAGACCGGCCACCGCGACCCAGATGCAGTTGATGGAGTTGACGATGCAGGTGATGACGCAGAAGGCCAGCACGTACCAGCCGATCTGCTTGGCCAGATTGCCCTTGCTGCGGAACACAAAGCTGCGCTGGATGGGGAAGTTGATGCACTCACCCACGATCATAGCGACCATGTAGGCGCAGAAGTAGGGCAGGCCGCCGTGGGCAGCGTCATAGCCGAGGATGTTCCACTTGAAGGTCTCGCCGAAGAGGGTGATGTCGATGCCCGGCCAGCCGAAGTCCACCACCGGCAGGCTTGCGAACGCCTTGGGCAGGAATTGCAGCAGCAGGTACTTGAACACCGTGATGAGGTTGGAGACGATGACGAACAGACCGCCCTCACGCACCCACTTGGCAGCGGCGGGGTGCTTGGCCGCAAAGTTGTTCCAGAAATTCATAGCAGTTCTTCCCTTTCAGCTGTTTTTCAGGCGTTTTTCCATCGCGCCGTTCTGGGCGATGTTCTTCACAGCCTCCACGATGACCCGCAGCAGACCGATGATCCAGAAGCCCTGCGCTTCCATCACGATGCCGTCCACCATGCCCATGCTGATGGCACCGTTGGTCATCTTGGCCAGCGCGCGCAGCGGCATGTTGTACTGGAACAGGATGTTCAGGTCCGGCTTGCCGCGCTGGATGCTCCGCTTGAGCAGCAGGCCCAGCACCGCCGCCACGAGCCAGCCCAGCGGGCTGCGGCCGTGGCCCAGCTCACCCAGCGTCATGTTGCGGTCGATCCGGATCTTGTCTTCCGGGATGGGACGGCCCAGCAGGGCGGCGAACTCGGCATCCGGAACGCTGGTGATCTCGCCCGTCCTGTAATGAGGCAGATCCACACTCTGATAGGGGTCCGGCGCACCGGAACCCAGCACCACGACCTCCGCCGTCAGGCGGATGTCGGCGCTGGAAGCGCCCACGCGGAGCTGATAGCTGCCGCCTTCGACCTCCCAGCTGTCGGTGGCCATGTTCCAGTAGCGGTAGGCCTTGTCGTCCAGCGGGATGGAGACGGTCTTGCTCTCGCCCGCTTCCAGCCAGACCTTGGCAAAGCCCTTGAGCTCCTGTGCGGGGCGGAAGACTTTGGCGTCGGGCTTGGCGACGTAGAGCTGGACGACCTCGGCACCGGCGCACTTGCCAGTGTTGGTCACGGTCAGGGTCACGCCTTCCGGTGCGGCCTTGAGGTCTTTGTAAGCAAAGGTGGTGTAGCTCAGGCCGTAGCCGAAGGGGAAGGCCACGGGTCTGCCCGCCGTCTCAAAGTAGCGGTAGCCCACATACAGGCCCTCGCGGTACTGGACGGTGCGGCCCTCGCCTGCGAAGTGGTCTTTCACCGGGGAATCGCTGTAAGCATTGGCCCAGGTCTCGGCCAGCTTGCCGCCGGGGCAGACCGTGCCGGTCAGCACGTCCACCAGAGCGCCCGCACCCGCCTGACCGCCCAGGCAGCCGTAGACCAGCGCCTTGCAGTCTTTGAGCCACGGGGTCTCCAGCGAGGAGCCTGCGCTGAGCAGGACGACCACGTTGGGGTTGACGGCAGCGACCGCAGCCAGCAGATCCAGCTGGTTCTGTGCCAGCTTCATGTCCATCCGGTCGAGGCCCTCGCTCTCCTTGATCTCGTCCAGACCCATGCAGAGCAAGACGACGTTGGCGTTCTGCGCCAGCGCGACGGCTTCCTTCTTCAGATCCTCGTCGGCCTTGCCCTGGCGGTCAAAGCCCTGGGCATAGCCGACATTGGTCAGGCCGCTCTCGGTCAGGCAGTCCAGGAAGGAATCCACCTGGATGGAGTTGACGGCGCTGGAACCGGCGCCCTGATAGCGGGGCGTCCTGGCAAAGTCACCGAGAACAGCGATTTTCTCGCCTTTCTTCAGCGGCAGCAGCGCGCCCTCGTTCCGGAGCAGAACGATGCTCTGGGCAGCGGCGCGGCGGGCCAGCGCATGATGCGCGGCTGCATCAAAGGTGCGGGGTGCCTTTTCGACGGCGGCCTTGGTGTCGAACACCAGTTCCAGCAGCTCGTCCAGCCGGGCGTCCACGTCGTGTTCCGAGATCTTGCCGCTCTCCACAGCCTTCATCAGTTCGCGGATGGAATCATCGCCGGGGAACGGCATCTCCAGCGTGGAGCCGTTCTTCACGCCCAGCGCGTGGTCGTTGGAGCCGCCCCAGTCGGTGACGACTGCGCCGTCGAAGCCCCAGTCCCGGCGCAGGATATCCTGTAACAGGTGGGCGTTCTCGTTGGCGTAGGTGCCGTTGACGAGGTTGTAGGAGGACATGATGGTCTTGGGCTTTGCCTCTTTGACCACGATCTCAAAGCCGGTCAGGTACAGCTCGCGCAGGGTGCGCTCATCCACGATGGAGTCGCTGGCCATGCGGCGCAGCTCCTGGCTGTTGACGGCAAAGTGCTTGGGGCAGGCCGCGATGCCGTTCTTCTGGATGCCGCGGACGTAGCCTGCGGCCATCTTGCCCGCCAGATAGGGGTCCTCCGAGAAATACTCAAAGTTGCGGCCGCACAGCGGGCTGCGCTTGATGTTCAGGCCGGGGCCAAGCAGCACCGAGACCTCCTGTGCTGCGGCCTCTTCGCCCATGGCCTCGCCGACGGCCTCGCCCAGGGCGGGGTCCCAGCTGTTGGCCACGGTGGCCGAAGTCGGGAAGCAGGTGGCCGGCACACTGGGGTTCAGGCCCAGGTGGTCTGCCGCACCGGCCTGCTTGCGCACACCGTTGGGGCCGTCCGACAGGGTGATGGACGGGATGCCCTTGCCCGGCAGGGCGCGGGTGTCGAACACCGTGCCGCCGGACAGCAGCGCACATTTCTGCTCCAGATCCAGTGTTTGAATGATGTCTGCGTGTTTCATCGCAATTTCCTCTTTGTTTCCTGAGCAGGGCAAAGGCCCGCTGTTTCTTTGCAGCGGGCCTTTGCCGTTTAGTTCAGTTCAGGTGCTGCGTCGGTTCAAAAGGGAGAGGTCGTTTCATCAGGCGTTCTCTTCTTCCTCTTCCTTGCGCTTCTTGTAGCTCTTGAAGGTCTTGATCTCCAGAGCAACGATCAGCAGTGCAACGAGCACGTCAGCGCCGATCATGATGATCTCCCACTTTGCCATACCGGGGTTCAGGTTCTCCGCAGCATAAGCGCGGCTGTTGACCACGGTATAGAGGATGTTCTTGGAAGCCTCGCGCAGGGCCTGCTTGCTGCTGTTGGTCAGCACGGTCACGGTGTTGAAGTCGTTGCCGGTGGTGCAGAGCATCAGGTCGCTGCCGTTGCGGACGCCCTGGTCAGCAGTCATGTAGCCGTAGACGCCGAAGTAGTCGGTCTCGACGAAGCCCACGAAGCCCCACTCGCCGCGCAGGACGTTCTTCAGCAGCTCCTTGCAGCCGCCAGCCCAGCGGGTGCCGATGTAGTTGAAGGAAGACATGACCGCGTGGCAGTCTGCATCCTTGACGGAGATCTCGAAGGGCTTGAGGTAGATCTCACGGATGGCCTGCTCGTTGGACCAGGTCGCCGCCATGGAAGTACGGTTGCCTTCCTGATCGTTCAGAGCGAAGTGCTTCATGTAAGCATACACACCGTGCTCCTGTGCGCCCAGGATCGCATTGGAAGCCATCCGGCCGGACAGGACGCCATCCTCCGAGTAGTACTCGAAGTTACGGCCTGCAAATGCAGTGCGGTGGATGTTCATAGCCGGGCCGTACCAGCCGGAGGTGTCCATCTCATTGGCCATCTCGCCGATGCTGTCGCCGAAGGCGTAGGCCAGATCCTTGTCCCAGGTCATGCCGATGAGGGTAGCAGCCGGGAAGCCGACGGAACCGACACCGGTGAAGTTGTTGTTGATGGAAGCCGGGCCGTCGCAGTCATTGGTGCGGACCTTCTCGATGCTGGAGACCGCAGCGGTCTGGTAGCCGCCGAAGCCGATGGTCTGCTGCATCTCGTCGATGGTCATCTGGTCGAGCAGCTGATCCCACTTCGCGTCGTTGTAATCCACGCCGCGCAGGTCAGCCAGCTTCAGGCCGTTCTTGGCACCGGTGGTGATGTCGGCGGCGTTGGCGTCGTCATCGTTCTGATAGCCAGCCTCGGTGTACGTATGGGCGTTGTCGAAGGCAGCCTTCTGCTCGTCGGTCATCTCATAGGTGGCGGGAGCAGCGGTCGCCTCGGCATAGTTTGCAAAGCCGTCGGCGCGGGACAGATAGGTGATCTCGCCTTCTGCGAAATCGAACTCGTTGGTCGCAGCCACAGCATCGCTGCCGCGCTTGTTGGACTCGTTGTAGACGATGTCGGATGCAACGGTGTAGGTCTGGGAATCGGCGACGTTGTGCGAGTCGTTGTTCGCGCTGATGACATAGTCGCCAGCTTCCAGCACGTAGCAGCCGTTGGTCTGGTAATCATAGGAAGCCAGGTCCTCCACCGGGATGGAGAACTCGATGGTCTGAGACTCGCCGGGGGCCAGCTCACTGGTCTTGGCGAAGTCCAGCAGGTTTGCGGTAGACTTCTCGATGCCGCCGTTGGTGTACGGAGGATCGCTGTAGATCTCCACGACATCCTTGCCCGCAACGGAGCCGGTGTTGGTGACGGTCACGGTGAAGTTCAGGTTGGTTCCGTCGTTGGTGATACCGCTCATCTCCTTGGTGAAGGAGGTGTAGCTCAGGCCGTAGCCGAAGGGGAAGACGACCTCGTCGTCGTAGTTGATGAGGCCCTCGTCCGCAGCCGTCTCATAGAACTTGTAGCCGACGTAGATGCCTTCCACATAGTTGACGAAGGACGGGGTGGTGCCTTCCGGATCAAAGAAGCTGGAATCGGAATTCAGCTCCTCGGTGTTGGTGTACTTGAAGTCGCCGAAGTTGTTCCACCAGGGCGCATTCTTCAGGTTGGAAACATAGGTATCCACGGTACGGCCGGAGGGGTTGACCTCGCCGGAAACGACCTTGCCGAAGCCCTCAAAGCCGGACTGGCCGGTGCCGGGGCAGAGCAGGACGCCCTTGATCTGGGGGTAATCCTTCAGGAAGTCCATCTGGAAGGCGTTGGCGCCGTTGTAGACCAGAATGACATTGTCGAAGTTTGCGGTGACCAGGTCGAGCAGGTCTTCCTCACGGTTGGACAGCTACAGGAAGTGGTCGCCCTTGTCCCAGTCGTTGCCCTCGTTCAGAGAGTCATCGTAGGTACCGTTGTAGTAAGCGGTGCCGCGCTCAGAGCCGTAAGCCTGTGCCACGCGGCGGATCCAGCTGCCATCCACGACGGAAGCCATATCGGTGGGCAGGTCTGCGCCCTCGCCGCCGACACGGGTGATGACGACCATTGCGGTATCCGAGAATGCTTTTGCATTCTCCATCATCTCATCGGTGTACAGGCTGACGTTGGGTTCGGGCAGGGTCCAGTCCTGCGCCACCATGCCAACGCTGGGGCGGTCTGCCTTGTAGTCGGTGTAGAACTTGCTCAGTTCCTCGTTGGTCTCGATGCCGGCATCGTGCAGGCCGGTCAGCAGATCGGTGACGGGGTAAGCGGTGTTCAGCGCACCGGAACCGGTGCCGCCGTAGCAGGGGTTGGTGGAAGCCCAGCCGAAGACGTTCAGCTTGGAGCCGGAAGCCACCGGCAGGATGCCGTCTTCGTCCTTTGCCAGAACGACACCGTCTGCAGTGATCTCATTGACCAGCTCCGTGGCCTTTGCAGAGGTCTCCTCGGTGATAGTGCCGCTGCCGGAGACCAGGTCCAGCATGGTGGACATGGGGCCGGTGCAGATCAGGTTCACAACGATGGTCAGCGCCAGCAGAATGGCCAGGCCAGACTGTGCACGGATCATCTTCTTCTTTGCTTTGGGCAGCTTGCGCACAGCGATCATCACGACGATCGCCAGCAGCGCAACCACGCCAAACGCGATGAGGTAGCCGCGAACGTTCGTCAGCACCTGCATCACGTCATCCAGGTTAATGGACAGCATAATTTTCCTCCTTCTGATAGGGTCAATAACGAATGCGGAGCGCACAACTCCGCCGAACTGATTGATATGATACCAAATGCACACAGAAAATTCTTGTTTTCTTCACAAATTGTCGTTTTGGGTGCACAATTTGCAAAAAGTTCCAAATTGGTTTCAATTTTTATTGTGCTAATACACAAACAAGAGGCGGCGTTATTTGTGCAGGATGCCATACCCTCTCCGTCCGTGCTGCGCACTGCCGCCTCTCCCGAAGGGCGAGGTTTTATGCGTGCTTTCAGGCACAACAAAAGCTCCCCCTTTCGGGGGAGCTGTCGAACGAAGTGAGACGGAGCGGGTCGTCATTTTTCTTTGGGCAGGGGCATCAGCACCCGCACCGTGAACCACCGGTTCTCCCAATGGACGGTCATGCTGCCATCGTGCTGCTGCGCCACCGAACGCAGGCTCTTCAAATCGTAGCCGCCGTGGGCGCTCTGCGCGGGCAGACCGTCCGCCCCCAGCTCCACCGGCTGGGCGCAGTAGTTCTCGAACCGGAACATCACGAACCCGTTCTGAACATAGACCGCCGTCCGGATGAGCCGTTTTTCGGGGTCCGGCTCTGCGGCGCAGCTCTCGATGGCGTTGTCCAGCGCGGTGCCCACGATGGTGCAGATCTCCCGCGTGGTCAGAAACCCCAGCGCCCGGCCGTCGGCCACGCTGGTCATCCGGATGTTCTTTTCCTGACAGTCCATGCTTTTGGCCGTCAATAAGGTATCCAGCACCGGGTTGCCGGTCTTGTTCTCGGCCTCATACTGCAAAATGCCGGACTCCATCCGGGCCAGCGCCGCGCCCTGCTTGGCGCGGTCCCGCTCGGCGCGGATGTCGGCGATCTGCACCTTCAGCTCGTGATACCGCCGGTTGATGAGCTTGATGCCCTCTTTGCTCCGCTTGTACTGCTCGTACTGACGGTGGAGCACACTGTCCATGGCGGTCAGCTCTTTGTGGAGCGCCTCTTCCCGCAGCTGCTCGTGCTCAACGGTCAGGATCAGAACGCCGCAGAAATCCACCAGCGTCCGGATGTAGAAAACGCTCATGGTCACTTCCCCGTTCAGGAAGTTCAGGTTGCTCACGGCAAAGGCCGTCGCCGCCATGACGACGGCCACCAGAGCCGCCGTATTGCTGACGTCCAGATGCCCGGTCGGGTGAGGGCGCTTGCGCTCAAGCCCGTACATCACCCCGAACAGACCGCTGTAGACCAACAGCAGCAGGAACAGCGCCATCGGCTCTCCCCCGCCGTGCTGCGGAAAAATGGTGCAGTGCAGCTGCCACTCGACGCTGGCCGCAAATTCGGCCAGAATGAAACTGCGGGCGCAGTCGTAGGCTGCTTCCAGCCAGTTTTCTTCCCGCGTGATCCAGAGGTAAAGGTACTGCATCCCCACTGCGATGCTCATGCAGGGGACCCACCACGCAATGGGCACCTCGCCGGTCACTTCCAGAAAAACGCCCAGCATCACGGCCAGCATCACGCTGGCGGCCAGGGTAATCTTCCGCGCAAAGCGGGGCGGGCGGCTCTGGGCGTACAGAACGACGGCCAGCCACTCGGCCAGCGCCGTGTACAGGCGCGGGATATCTGGCAGTGCCATCACAGACCGTCACCCCCGATGTAGTCGGTCAGGGCTGCCAGAAAGCTCTTCCGCTTGGGGCGGCTGACCTGCAATTCATAAGGCCCCACCTCCACCGTGTTCTGCTGCACAGCCTGCACCTGGGCCAGATTGACCAGATACCCGCTGTTGCAGCGGGCAAAAGGCCGGTCGGCCAGTTTTTCTTCCAGCGTCTTGAGCGCGCCGGGGGCCGCAAAATCGCCCTCCTCGGTGTAGAAATGCACCCGATGGCCTTCGCTTTCGATGTAATAAATGCGCGAGGTATCCAGCCGCCGCAGACCGCCCTCCACCGGCACCGCCAGATAGTGCCGGGTGCGGCGGCGCAGCTGCTCCTCCACCTTTTGCAGCTGCTGCGAAAACGCAAAGTACGGCACCGGCTTGAGGACGTAATCCAGCGCCCCCACCGCATAGCCTTTGATGGCATACTGCGCCATGTTGGTGATGAACACGAGCATCACCTCCGGGTCCAGTTCCCGGATGCGCCGGGCCGTCTCCATGCCGTCCAGATGCTTCATCTCGATATCCAGAAGGATCAGGTCATAGGCCGGGCGGTAATCCTCCAGGATCTCCAATCCGTCCGCGAAGGTCTTCACCTCAAACGCGGTCCCGTATTGCCGGGTGTACCGCTGAACGTATCCCATCAGCTGCTCCCGGATCTCCGCTTCATCCTCCACGATGGCTACCCGTATCATTTGCCGCACCTCCCCGCTTCTGGTTCCCCAGCCGGGCATCCAGCTCCGGCCCGGCATCTCATTTTATTATACAAAAGCGGAACCGTTTTTGCAAGGAAAGCAGGCTGTGCAAACGGTGTGCAGAAAGTGAGCAGCCGCTTTCCTGCATAAAAAAGAACGCCAAATCTTACGATTTGACGTTCAATGTCTGGTGCACCTCCAGGGACTCGAACCCTGGGCCCACTGATTAAGAGAGCAAGCCGCCGGTTCGTCTCAATTTATGGAAGTTTCGAGTCATCGTTATTTTTAATCAA
>OLNL01003310.1_pt1 | contig 10736 bp, 9 predicted proteins | sample 1672181 | NCBI WGS metagenome assembly OLNL01 (sample SAMEA3136656, study PRJEB25190) | human gut metagenome | biome: human gut; feature: human-associated habitat; material: faeces | place: Austria | collected 2013
CCGGGCGCGGCGAAGGCCGCGTCCGGTGCCCCGGCGAAGGCAGCCTCGGCGGATGCGGCCAGAAGCTCGGCGAAGGCCGCGTCCGAGGCTCCGGCGAAGGGTCCTGCCAAGGGTTCCGCCGAGGCCCCGGCGAAGGCTGCCGCCGCGAAGCCCAAGCCGTCCGTTGCCTCTGCGCGCAAGGTTGCCGTTCCGCCGGCGCCGGCGGCAGCGGCAGCCTCGGTATCGACTGGCGCGCGGTCGAAGAAGGCGGCGAAGCGGAAGGTCTCGCCAAGCCAGAGCGGGCGTCTCGAGGAGCAGGCGAGTGTCGCGGCTGGAACTGGCGAGGACGCGGAGGCGGCCCCGTCCCGCGAGGGCGCGCCGCGCAAGCACGCAGGAGGCCGGCGCCGCTGGCCCTGGTACGTGGCGCTCGGCGTGCTTGCGGTGCTGCTGGTTGCCGCGGCCGGGTTCTCGTGGGACCGCTGGCTGCGCTACGACGATGCGCGCGAGCTGCAAGGGGAGTGGCAGGTCGACGGCACGACGCGGGTAGTCGTGGTGGACGGCGCGTCCATCAAGCTCACCGACGACGTGGCCTACGCCTACACCATCGACCCCACGGCCAAGACCATCGAGTTCACGTTCGGGGGCATGGAAGGATCGGGCCGCTACCGCTTTTCGGCCGACCGGTCGCAGCTCGTGGTGATGGAGGGGTCCTCGTACTCCGCCCTGTCCACGCTGTTCGAGGATATCGGCTGGATGTGGGACGGGCTCGTGCGCCTCGTGCAGGGGCAGGCCCCGGTGCAGCCGGAAGCGGGAGAAGGCGTCACCGTGCTCGCGCGCGTCTCGCACGACGCCGCGGCGCAGCCGCGCAACGACGAGGGGCTTGCCGCAGGGGCCGGTAACGCAACGGACGGCGCCTCCGGGGCCGGTTCGAACGGCGGCTCCTCCACGGATGCCGGCGGCACGGGTGCCAATGCGCCCGCCGGCGATGCGGGTTCCAGCGGGGACGCCGGCAGCGGCGCCAACGCGGATGGCGGCAACGCGGCCGCCTCCGGCAACGCGAGCGGTTCCGACAGCGCCGCCGGCGCCGGCGCTTCGGGCACGAACGCCTCCCCGTCCGGCGGCTCGGGCTCGAACTCCCCCGCGCCCGACAATCGGTTCGACTTGGACGACGTGAACGACGCGGGGGCCTGATTGGACGCCCTCGCCATCGAGCGCCTCGTGGTGGGCGAGGGCCGCATCGGCTGCGACGTGGCCCTCGCCCCGCATGTGCCGCGCACCACCGACCTCGCGCTCGCTGCCCGCGTATGCGCCGCGTTCCCCAACCTGCCGCGCCATGCCTGCGTGAACGGCGCGGGCGACACGTTCGGCGCTGTCATGGGCGCCACGTCGCTGCCGCACCTGCTGGAACACCTCGTCATCGACCTGCAGACGCAGGCGGCGTCCCCCGATGCTCCCCCCGACACCGCTTACGTGGGCGTCACCAGGTGGACGGACGAAAACGCCGGGCGGGCGCACATCGAGGTGAGCTTCACCGACGATTTGGTCGCTTTGCGGGCTTTTCGCGATGCTGTGCGCTTTCTCAACGATGCGGTGGTACTCTAGCGCAATGACTACCGCACACCTCACATTCGACCAGACGGGCGACAAGATTGCCGAACGCGTCGTGAAGATGCGCTCTTCCGCCGTGCGGGACCTGTTCGCCGCCGCGTCGAACCCCAACATCATCTCGCTGTCGGGCGGCATGCCCGACGTGTCGCTGCTGCCCCACTCCGCCATCCGCACGGCCACCCGCGCCGCCTGCGACGACGAGCGCGCCGTGGCGCTGCAGTACGGCTCAACCGACGGCCGCGTGGAGACGAAGCAGGTGTTCTGCGACCTCATGCGCGACATCGGCGTCCGCGCCAAGCCCGAGAACGTCATGATCACCACGGGCGCGCAGGAAGCGCTCGACCTCATTGCCAAGACGTTTTTGAACCCCGGCGACATCGTGCTGGCGGAAGGCCCCACCTACCTGGGCGCGCTCCAGGCGTTCAGCGCCTACGAGCCCGACATCCGCTGCATCCCGTTCGATGACGAGGGCATGCGCATGGACCTCCTGGAAGAGGAGCTCGCGCGCATCGGCAAGGGCAACCCGCGCCTCAAGTTCCTCTACACCATCCCGAACTTCCAGAACCCCGGCGGCGTGACCATGGTGCCCGCCCGCCGCAAGCGCCTGCTGGAGCTGTCGGAGGAGTACGGCTTCATGGTGGTGGAGGACGACCCCTACGGCCGCCTGCGCTACGACGGCGGCCACGTGCTGCCGCTCAAGGCGCTCTCGGACGACGTCGTGTACCTGGGCACCGTGTCGAAGGTGTTCGCGCCCGGCCTGCGCACCGGCTGGATCGTGGCGCCGAAGAGCGTGCTGGCGAAGATAAACCTGGTGAAGCAGGGCACCGACCTCTGCGGCAGCGCCTTCAACCAGGTGGTGGTGGAGCACTACTTCACCGACACCCCGTGGCAGAAGACGCTGCAGAAGTTCGTGAAGACCTACCGCACGCGCCGCGACGCCATGCTGGCCGCGCTGGACGAGCACTTCCCGGCCGAGGCTACCTGGACGCGCCCCGAGGGCGGGTTCTTCGTATGGGTGACGCTGCCGAGCTACGTGGACACCGGCTCCATGCTGTCCGTGGCGCTGGAGAACGGCGTGACGTACACCCCGGGCGACGGGTTCTATCCCGGCGGCTCCGCCGGCAAGAACTGCATGCGCATCGCGTTCTGCTACGAGAGCCCGGAGAACCTCGCCGAGGCCGTCAAGCGCCTCGCCGCCGTGATCAACGACCGGCTGGAGCTGTACCGCGCGTTCATCGACGCCGGTGCCATCAAGGCCGAATAAGGAGCTACCGAAATGGGCATGAAAGTTGCAGTGTTGATGGGCGGCGCTTCGTTCGAGCGCGAGTTTTCCCTGGCCAGTGGCAAGAACGTGTGTGCGGCGCTCGAGGAGGCCGGCCACAAGGTGGTGCCGCTGGACACCACGGCCGATCTCGTTCCCACGCTGCGCACCGAGCGCCCCGACGTGTGCTACAGCGCCCTGCACGGCAAGCACGGCGAGGATGGCACCATCCAGAGCCTGCTGGAGTTCCTGGATATCCCGTTCGTCGGCTCGCCGTCGCACGTGTGCCACCGCACGTGGAACAAGGACTCCATGCACTACGAGCTGGCCACGTACCGCGCCATCACCGGCGACGCCCCCATCGCCTCGTGGCCGCAGGGCATCTACCTGGCGCGCGACGCCTTCAAGGACATGGGTGCGGCGACGGCGCTCGACCTGGTGCAGGAACGCGTGATAGGCGGCTACCCCGTGGCGGTGAAGCCCGCGCACGGCGGAAGCGCCATGGGAGTGCACCGCGTGGATTCCGTCGACGAGCTGGGCGAGGCCATCCTCGATGCGCTCTCCTTCGACGAGGCTGTGGTCATCGAGCAGTGGGTGGAAGGCGTGGAGATGGCCGTGTCGGTGCTCGGCACCGGCTGGGACGCCTACGCGCTGCCGCCGGTCGAGATCGTGCCCAAGCAGGGCTTCTTCGGCACCGAGGCGCGCATGGAGCCCGGCGCCGTGCAGTACATCGCGCCCGTGCGCCCCGCCTCGCTGTCCGACGACGAGGGCGACGCCCAGGCCATCCGCGCCGAGATCGAGCGCGCCGCGCTGGAGGTCTACCGGGCCTACAACGCCCGCGACCTCGCCCGCGTCGACCTCATCTGGGATGGCGCCCAGGCCCGCGTCTTCGAGGTGAACGTGTCGCCCGGCATGGCCGAGCGCTCCCTGTTCCCCGCCGCCTGCGAGGCCGCCGGCCTGTCTCTCTCCAGCGTATTGAACGAGCTGGTAACGCAGTACGCGAAGTAACCCCTCGAATGCAGGCGCGCGCCTGCATTCTCTTTTGCCAGCAAGCGTCAGCTTCTGCAAACCTATCACGTCCCGTTTCCGCTCACAGCGGGCGGGGCGTTTGCTTTTTCGACACCCAGCTGTTGCTCAACGCTTCTGTGCTACACTTCTGCCGAGAGGGCCCGAGCGTGCGGCGCCGGCGGGGGCGCCAGACGGGAGATCGATAGGCTATGGGCATACTTGACCGCTTTTCCGATATCGCTAAAGCGAACATCAATGACGCGCTGGATCGGTGCGAGGATCCTTCCAAGATGATCGAGCAGTACCTGCGCGAGCTGACCGACGATCTGATAGAGGTGAAGCGGGAGACTGCGGGCATCATGGCGGAGGAGACGCGCGCGAAGCGCCTCGTGGACGAGAACGCCGCCCAGATAGCGCGCTTCGCGGGGCTGGCCCGCAAGGCGCTCGCGGCAGGCAACGAGGACGACGCACGCGTGTTCCTAACTAAGAAGCAGGAGCTGGAGGCCGAAGGTGCCGACCTGGCGGAAATCTACGGTGTGGCGCACGGCAACGCGAGCAAGATGCGCCAGCTGCACGACAAGCTGGTGGACGACATCGAGGAGCTCAACGGCCGGCGTGCCCTGATCGAGGCGAAGGTCGCCGTGGCGAAGACGCAGGATATCGTGAACGAGTACGCACCTCGCACGGAAGCGAGCACGGTTGCCCGAGGCGCGATCGACCGCATGGAGGATGCCGCCGACGCGCTGCTCGACCAGGCCAACGCTGCAGCTGAGCTGGGTAGGGCGCCGCTCGATGCGGCAGCGGCCCTGGAGGGGAAGTACGCCGCGGCGCGCGGCAACGCGGCCGTGGAGGACGAGCTGGCCAAGCTCAAGAGAGACATGGGCCTGTAGCGGCGTCGGCCGCATGGGAGGAGGTGCTATGGGGAGGTCAGGCGGCTCGGGTGGCGGCCGTTCCGGCGGCTTCTCGGGGGGCGGACGCTCGTCGGGAGGGTTCTCCGGCGGCGGGAGGTCGTCCGGTGGCTTCTCGGGAGGTCGCTCGTCCCGGGGGTCGGGAGGCCGATCGCAGTCCTCGGGCGGAGGACGGTCTGGCGGGGGCGGCGGGTTCCACATGCCCTCCTTCATGCCCATCTTCATCAACAGCACGAGAGGCGAGCGTCGTCCCGAGGACGACCCGCGCTACCATGCCCCGCAAGCCCAGCCGGCGCCGGCGCAATATGCCGACCCGCGTTACGAAACATCGGGGAGCCCCTTATCGCCTGAAGGCCAGGCTGCCGTCCCGGCCGCCCCAGCCAAGAAGGGCTGCGGCTGTTCCACCGTCCTCCTCGTGCTCGGCGTCCTCATCGTCATCTCCTCTATCCTAAGCCTGGCATTCTCCTGTGCGGGCACGAAGATCGACGGCACGCCGCTCGTTGAGCGCGAGCCGCTTGCCGCCTCGGCGGTGGTGCAGACCGGCTACTTCACCGACGAGGACGGCGACTGGGTGCATGATGCATCCAAGCTGGAGCAGGGACTGAAGGAGTTCTACCAGAAGACGGGCGTGCAGCCGTACGTGTACATCCTGCCGAACGGCACGACTACCTCGGTGCAGGAGCTGGGCGCGCTCGCCGAGCAGCGCTACGACGAGCTCTTCGCCGACGAGGGGCACTTCCTGCTCGTGTTCTGCGACGACGGCGACGGCGGCTTCAACTGCGGCTACGCGGCGGGCTCTCAGGCGCGCACGGTCATGGACGATGCGGCTGTCGACGTGCTGGCCGACAGTCTGGACCGATGCTACCGCAACTACTCGCTCGACGAGGAGGAGATATTCTCCCGGGCGTTCGCCGACACGGCCGACACGATCATGGCGAAGGACGAGACCGTCGGCAACGCCGTCATATCGTTGGTGACGGTGCTGGTCATCGTCTTGGTGTACGTGGCCTACCGCATCGTCCGCACGAAAAGGCAGGAGAGGGAGCGGGCGCGCCGGCTGCAAGAGGAGATTCTGAGGACGCCGCTGGAGAAGTTCGGCGACCATGAGGTGGAAGAGCTGTCGAAGAAGTACGAGCAGGGGCCCGCAGAGGCGCCCACGATCGCAGCAACCGTCCCGACCGCAGCCGCATCGGCCTATGCGCCGCCGTCCGGCCTGCAGGTCGGCCAAACCGGGAACGACCCCGCCGAGGGCGCGGGGAGACCATAGGAACCGTCAGACAAGGAGGCCCCTCATGGGCATGCTCGACCGATTCGCCGACATCATCAAGGCGAACATCAACGACCTTTTGGACAAGTGCGAGGACCCTGCCAAGATGATCGACCAGTACCTGCGCGATCTAACCGAGGACCTGGCCGAGGTGAAGCAGGAGACCGCCGGCGTCATGGCAGAGGAGACGCGCACGAAGCGCCTGGTGGACGAGAACGCGGCCGAGGTGGCGAAGTACGATGACTTGGCGCGCAAGGCCCTCGCAGCCGACAACGAGGACGATGCCCGCACGTTCTTGGCGAAGAAGCAGCAGCTGGACGCCAGGTCGGCCAGCTTGCGCGAGTCCTACGAGGCGGCGTGCGCGAATGCGGCGAAGATGCGCCAAATGCACGACAAGCTGGTGAGCGACATAGAGGAGCTGAACAGCCGCCGCGAGGCCGTGAAGGCCAAGGTGGCCGTGGCCCGTACGCAGGATCGGGTGAACAGCATCGCTTCCGGCGCCGACAAGGCTGCCGACGCCATGGGGGCGTTCGCGCGCATGGAGGCCAAGGCCGACGGCATGCTCGACCGTTCCAACGCCTTGAGCGAGTTGAATGCTAAGCCGGTGGACGACGCGGCTGCGCTCGAGGCGAAGTACGCCGCCGCCGGCAACGACGCTGCCGTGGATGACGAGCTGGCCAGGTTGAAGGCCGAGATGGGCCTGTAAACGGAAAGGCCGTCCCAACAGGATGGGTACCTTCTCGATCGGCAACGAAACGGCAACTGAATCATAGAGCGCTCGTGTTTTCCCTACTGGCGGTTGGCGGGTGCCCCTATAATGGGCTGATAGACAAACGTCCAGGACATTCCTTTAGGAGGCAGATATGGGCAACAAGGTAGGAACCTTCCTCATCGGCGGTTTGGTCGGCGCCGCCGTCGCACTGCTGTACGCTCCCCGCTCGGGTTATGAGACGCGCGCCATGGTCACCGATAAGATGAACGCGGCGTGGGGCGAGGCCCAGGAGCTGGGCGCGCAGGCGTCTGACAAGGCGCAGCAGGTGTATCAGGACGCCACGTCCAAGGGCCAGGAGGTCGTGCACGACGTGGCCGCCAAGGGCCAGCAGGCCGTCCAGGACGCCCAGAGCAAGGGCCAGGAGCTCTACGGCGCTGCCAGCGCGCGCGTGCAGGAGGCTGCCGACAACATCAAGCCGGTGTTCTCCGAGAAGAACGACGACCTGCGCGAGAAGATCGAGGCCGCTCGCCAGCGCATCGCGGCCCAGGTGGCCAAGAACGCCGAGCAGGCGCACGATGCCGTGAGCGACAAGATCCCCGTGGCCGCCGACAACGCGCACGAGGCCGTGGACAACGTGGCCGACAAGGCCAAGGAAGCCGCCGATACCGCGACGAACGCCGCCGAGTCGGCCGCCGGCAAGATCGCCGGCGACACGGAGGTCCCGGTTGACAAGGGCCCTGCCGAGAGCAAAGAGAACTAAGTAGCCTGCACGGATGAAGGGTGCACCGCGCCAAGCCGGACGGAGATGACCGTCCGGCTTCCGCATGCCCCCTTCGCGTCATCGGCGCGCAGGAAGACATCGGCCGACGCGGCCTGAGAGAGCCGCGCCGTTCCGCCGCTGCGCGCTGGGGGGAAGATCGAACATGGCCAACAAACTTACCACGACCGACGAGCTCACCGGGGTGCGCGTCATCGGTGGGAAGAAGGGCACGAAGCGCATCGGCAAGGTGCGTCGTTTCGTGTTCCACCCCAAGGAGAAGCGCGTCGTGGGCTTCGTGGTGAAGCGCCCCGACCTGCTGTGGATGTTCCGCCGCAAAGACCTGTTCGTGGCCGTGAGCGGCTACGAGATCGAGGACGGCCGCATTGTGGTGAGCAACGACCCTGCCGCCACCAACCGTGCCGCCTGCAAGGCGCTCGGCGTGGATTGGGATGCCTGCGTGCTGTGGGTGGGGCTGCCCGTCATGACCGAGGACGGGGACGCGCTCGGCGTGGTGGGTTCCGTGACGTTCGACCGCAAGACGGGCGTCGTCGACTCCGTCACTACCGACAGCGGCGCGACGGCCAACGCGCTTTTGGGCAAGCGCGAGATCCCCGCCAACCTTGTGAAGGGCTTCAGGCGCGGCATGGGCGCGGCCCTCGCCCAAACGGGCGCGGAGGGCGAGGAGTCCGAGGAGGTGGTGCTCGGCGCCATCCTCGTGGCCGAAGAGGCGCGCGACATTGCCGTAGAGGGCGGTTTGGCCGAGAAGGCCGGCGAGGCCACGGCCGTGGTGGTGGACAAGGCCCACACCGCCGTCGACAAGGCGAAGCCGGTCGCCAGTGCCGCCGCCAAGAAGACCGGCGAGGTGGTGAACAAGGGAGCCTACGCCACGGGCAAGCAGATCGCCGCCACGAAGGGCATGTTCTCCGGCTTCAAGGAGGAATACGACAAGGCGCGCGGTCCGAAGCCCTCTCAGGAAAAAGCCCTGGAAAAGGCGGCCGAACCCAAGGCGGAGGAGCTGCCTGCGCCCACCGCGCAGGCCAAGAAGGCTCCCGCCAAGCAGGGCGCGGCGAAACAAGGCGCGGCGAAGAAGCAGGCCGCCAAGAAGCCGGCGCCCAAGAAGAACATGTTCTCCGCATTCAAAGAAGAGTACGATAAAGCGCGCCACGACGATTAGGCATACCATTGACGCAGAAACCATCGCATGAATTCGATACCGGCAAGCTGAAGCAGAAGGCGGCCCGGCGCACGCACGAGCTGCACGAGAAGGCGCAGCAGGAGACGGTCGTGCACGGCCACAAGATGGAGAAGGGCGACATCTTCAAGTTCGTCGGCCTGATCGCGTTCTTCGCCATCATGGTGCTTATCTGCCTGCTCATCTGGCCGTATGTAGCCGATATCTTCGAGCCGGGCGGCATCGACCGCGTCATCGCCGACGTGCGCGGCGCGGGGCCGGTGGGCTTCCTTATCTTGCTGGGGCTCCAGTTCCTGCAGATCGTGGTGGCGTTCATCCCGGGCGAGGTCGTGCAGATAGCAGCCGGCATGCTGTACGGTCCGTGGCTGGGCGCGCTCATCATCCTGCTGGGCTGCGTCGTTTCCAGCGCGTTCATCTTCGCGCTCGTGCACAAGCTGGGCGCGCCCTTCGTGCAGAGCATGGTGCCCACGAAGTACCTGGACAAGTTCCGCGCCTTCGAGAAGACGGGGAAGCTGAACATCGTGGTGTTCATCCTGTTCCTTATCCCCGGGTTGCCGAAGGATACGTTCACCTACCTGGTGCCCCTCACGGACATGAACATGCGCACGTTCTTGCTGCTGTCGAACATCGGGCGCATCCCCGGCATCCTCGTGTCGACGTATGCGGCCGATGGGCTCATCGACGGGCGCTTTGCGGAGAGCGCCATCCTGTTCGCCGTGGCCGCGGTCATCGCGGTGCTGGGCATCGTGTTCCAGAAGCGCATCATGAAGTTCCTGGAGATGCGGTCGCACCGCGACAAGTAGGGATGTTGCCCGCCGTGCGAGATAGGGCGCGCGTTTCGAAACATACGGCAACGGAAACCTTAACGATGGTATACAGCGGGCAACGACACGGTGACGGTTTGCCGTCAGGACCGTACGGCCGGATACCATGGCGCTATTACCTCAAGAACCACACGATAAGAGAGGCATGCTATGAACCTCAACGAACAGAACAGTAGCGCATCGGACGAGGTCGCCGCTGCTGAAGCCGAGCTCCGCGCTGCACAGGAAACGCTCAAGGCCGCCCGCGCGCGCCTTTCCGAGCTCAAGGGCGAGCACCCTGCCGTCGAGCCCGGCGCAGCGTCGTCTGATGTCGTCGGCGACGGGGAGCCCGTCGAGGCTTTCGGCGTGGCCGCCGTCGTCGTGGACGAGGACACGGCCGAGGTAGAGGCCGTCATCTTCGAGGCCGAGGCGGTTTCTGCTGACGATGGCTCGCAGGGTGATCTTGCGGCCGACGAGGCGGATGCGGACGATGCGGCCGAGCCTGGCGACGCGCCCGCGTGCGAAGCCGGCGAGGCAGACGAGCCTGTGGCTAGCGACGAAACCGGATCTTTGCCCGACGACGAGCCCGGGTCCGCGAACGACGGTGCGCCCGCAGCTGGCGATGCGTTCGAGCCCGCGGCGGCTTCCCCGGCTGACACGGCAGCCATCCCGGTTCAGGGCGAGCCGACGCCCGATTGGGTGCCCTACACGACGGCTCCCGCCACGGACCCGACGTTCGGCTCGCAGCCGACGCCATCCACGGGCGCATCCTATGACGCGCCGTACGCGCCGCCCGCCGTCTCTGCTGCACCTGGCCCCGTGCCGCCCGCTCCCGGTCAGGGTTCCTATCAGCAGCCCCAGCAGCCGCCGCAACCCCAGCAGCCGTACGGCGGCTATGCCGCGCCCTACGGCCAGACGCCCCATGCGGGCCCCGGAGCCGTGCCGCCGCAGCAGCCGTACTACGGCTACCAGCAACCGTACTACCAGCAGCCGTACCAGCAGCCTGTCATCGCGACGAAGGACCACGTGGCCGCCGGCCTGCTCGCCATCTTCCTGGGCGCGCTGGGCATCCACAAGTTCTACCTGGGCTACAACACCGCCGGCTTCATCATGCTGGCCGTTACCATCCTGGGCAGCTTGTTCACGTTCGGCTTGGCAGGCGGCGTCATGTGGGTCATCGGCGTCATCGAGGGCATCCTCTACCTGACGAAGTCCCAGTCCGAGTTCGAGCAGACGTA
>OLNL01003327.1_pt1 | contig 10697 bp, 8 predicted proteins | sample 1672181 | NCBI WGS metagenome assembly OLNL01 (sample SAMEA3136656, study PRJEB25190) | human gut metagenome | biome: human gut; feature: human-associated habitat; material: faeces | place: Austria | collected 2013
TACTTTATTTAAGAAATATTCATTGTTTTCCCCGGTGGAAAGTGGTAAAATAGTAAGGATTTCTTAAATAGGACAAATACGATAATTTTGTATATAAGCGATCAATAAATACAGAAACAGGAGCAGGCTATGAATTTATTCCAAAAAGTATTCGGGACAAGAAGTGAGCATGAGGTAAAGCGTATCATGCCGCTTGTAGAGAAAACAGAATCTCTTCGCCCGGAAATGCAGAAATTAACAGATGAGCAACTGAGAGACAAGACCAGAGAATTCAAGAAACGTCTGGGTGAAGGCGAGACACTGGATGACCTTCTTCCGGAGGCATTTGCAGTCGTACGTGAAGGAGCCAAACGAGTTCTTGGTATGGAGCATTACCGTGTACAGATCATCGGTGGTATCATTCTTCATCAGGGCCGTATCGCAGAGATGAAGACCGGTGAAGGTAAAACCCTTGTTTCTACACTTCCGGCATATCTGAATGCACTGGAGGGTAAAGGCGTTCATATCGTAACAGTCAACGACTACCTGGCAAAACGAGATGCTGAGTGGATGGGTAAGGTTCATGAGTTCCTTGGACTGACAGTAGGTGTTGTCCTGAATGATATGAAACCAGAAGAGCGTCGTGCAGCATACGGATGCGATATCACATATGTAACAAACAACGAACTGGGATTTGATTACCTTCGTGACAATATGGTCATCTATAAAGAACAGCTGGTACAGAGAGATCTGCACTACTGTATCATCGATGAGATCGACTCCGTCCTGATCGACGAGGCACGTACACCTCTGATCATTTCCGGACAGAGCGGCAAATCCACCAAGCTTTATGAAGTATGCGATATCCTTGCACAGCAGCTTGAGCGTGGTGAAGCGAGCCATGAGATGACAAAGATGGCTGCCATCATGGGTGAAGAAGTTGTCGAGACCGGTGATTTCGTTGTAAATGAAAAAGACAAGATTGTCAACCTTACCGAACAGGGTGTCAAGAAGGTTGAGAAATTCTTTAATATCGAGAACCTTGCTGATCCGGAAAACCTTGAGATCCAGCACAACATTACATTGGCACTTCGTGCACACAATCTGATGCACAAAGACCAGGATTACGTTGTAAAAGATGATGAGATCCTGATCGTTGATGAATTTACCGGACGTATCATGCCGGGACGTCGTTACTCTGACGGACTTCATCAGGCAATCGAAGCAAAAGAGCATGTTAAGGTCAAGAGAGAGAGCAAAACTCTTGCAACCATTACATTCCAGAACTTCTTCAATAAATATGACAAGAAGGGCGGTATGACCGGTACAGCTCTTACCGAGGAAAAAGAGTTCCGTGATATCTACGGAATGGACGTTGTAGAGATTCCGACCAACAGACCTGTACAGCGTAAAGACCTCGAAGATGCCGTATACATGACAAAGAAAGAAAAATTCAATGCAGTTGTTGAGGCTGTTAAGGAAGCCCATGCGAAACAGCAGCCGGTTCTGGTCGGTACGATCACAATCGAGACTTCCGAACTCCTCAGCAGAATGCTTCGCCGTGAAGGTATCCAGCACAATGTACTGAATGCGAAGTTCCATGAGCTTGAGGCTGAGATCGTTGCACAGGCTGGTCAGGCAGGTGCTGTTACGATCGCAACCAACATGGCAGGCCGTGGTACCGATATCAAGCTGGACGATGTCGCAAGAGAGGCCGGCGGTCTGAAGATCATCGGTACAGAGCGTCATGAGTCCAGACGTATTGACAATCAGCTCCGTGGACGTGCCGGACGACAGGGAGATCCGGGTGAATCCAGATTCTACATTTCTCTGGAAGATGATCTGATGCGTCTGTTTGGTTCTGAACGTCTGATGAGCGTGTTTAATGCACTTGGTGTAGAAGATGGCGAACAGATTGAGCATAAGATGTTATCCAGTGCAATCGAGAAGGCACAGGAGAAGATTGAGAATAACAACTTTGGTATTCGTAAGAACCTGTTGGAATATGACCAGGTAATGAATGAGCAGAGAGAGATCATCTACTCTGAGAGAAAGAAGGTCCTGGATGGCGAGAGTATGCGTGATTCTATCATCCATATGATCACAGAATATGTGGAGAATCTGGTAGACAGTGATATTCCTGCGGATGCAGATCCGGAAGACTGGGATTTGGTGAACTTTAATGTAAGCCTATGTAATGTGATACCGATGAAGCCGGTTGCGCCGGAAGAAGTTAAGGATATGAATGCTAAGAAGCTGAAGCATATGCTGAAAGAGCGTGCGGTGAAGCTGTATGAGCAGAAAGAAGCAGAATTCCCGGAACCGGAGCATATCCGTGAACTGGAGCGAGTGGTTCTTCTGAAGGTTATCGATAATAAATGGATGGATCACATCGATGACATGGATCAGCTGCGTCAGGGTATTGGATTGCAGGCATATGGTCAGAGAGATCCGAAGGTTGAGTACAAGATGATCGGATATGAGATGTTTGATGAGATGACAAGAGCAATTTCTGCTGATACGATCCGTGCATTATACCGTGTGAAGATCGAGCAGAAAGCAGAACGCGAAGAAGTAGCCAAGGTAACCGGTACGAATAAGGATGAAAGTGCCGTACGTGCACCGAAGAAGCGTGAAAATAAGAAGATCTATCCAAATGATCCATGTCCATGTGGAAGCGGTAAGAAGTATAAACAGTGCTGCGGACGTAAATAAATGTCCCGGTATCTTATGCATTTAAGATAGAAAGAGGTGATAGTGTGGTAGAACTGGACCAGTATAAAGGACGGCTCAGTGCTTACGAGAGCCCACTTGCTGAAATGAGGGATTCACTTTGACATTCCTGGAAAGAAACAGAGGATTGAAGAATTAGAACGTAAGATGGAAGAACCGGGATTCTGGGATGAACCGGAAGAAAGCCAGAAGATTATGAAGGATCTCAAAGATTTGAAAGATCAGGTAGAGACAGTGGAACATCTGGAACAGAGCTATGAAGATATTGGACTGTTGATTGAGATGGCGTATGAGGAAGAAGACGAATCGGTGCTTCCTGAGATAGAAGAAGAGCTGAATGCATTTGAAGAGGGTTATGAGAGCCTGCGCATCCAGACGCTTCTGTCGGGCGAATATGATAAGTATAATGCAATTGTAACACTTCATGCAGGAGCTGGCGGAACGGAGTCCTGTGACTGGGCGAGCATGCTGTACCGCATGTACAGCAGATTTGCAGAGCGCAAAGGATTCGGTGTGAAGGTACTGGACTTTCTGGAAGGAGATGTGGCGGGGATTAAGACGGTTACGTTTGAGGTCAGTGGTGAGAATGCCTATGGATATTTTAAGTCTGAAAAAGGCGTACACCGCCTGGTGCGTATTTCGCCATTTAATTCTGCAGGAAAGAGACAGACATCATTTGCATCCTGTGATGTGATTCCGGATATTGAGGATAATATTGATGATATTGAACTCAGTGATGATGAACTGAAGATCGATACCTATCGTGCCAGTGGAGCGGGTGGTCAGCATGTCAATAAGACATCATCGGCAATCCGTATCACGCATCTGCCGACAGGAATTGTGGTACAGTGTCAGAATGAACGCTCACAGCATCATAACCGTGATAAGGCAATGCAGATGCTGAAAGCGAAGTTAAAGCTCCTGAAAGAGCAGGAGCAGGCGGATAAGGTGTCAGATATTCGTGGTGAGATCAAAGAGATCGGATTCGGCAATCAGATCCGTTCATATGTTATGCAGCCGTATACGTTGGTGAAGGATCATCGGACAGGTGCGGAGAGCAGCAACGTCGGCGCAGTGCTGGACGGAGCATTGGAACCATTTATTAATGCTTTTTTACAGGAACAGAGGAAAGGGTAGAAGATATGGCAAAGATAGCAGTGCTTGGATATGGAACAGTAGGATCCGGAGTCTATGAGGTACTCCATACCAACCGTGAAGTGATCGCACAGAGAGCAGGAGAAGAACTGGAAGTAAAATATGTACTGGATCTGAGAGATTTTCCGGGAGATCCGGTGCAGGAGGTAATCACTCATGATTTTGAAGAGATCGTAAATGACGAAGAAGTTCAGATCGTTGTAGAAGTGATGGGTGGTATTGAACCGGCTTATACATTTGTAAAGAGAAGTCTTCTGGCAGGAAAGAATGTTGCTACATCGAATAAGGCATTGGTGGCAAAGCATGGCGCAGAGCTGATCCGTGTTGCAAAAGAGCAGAATGTGAATTTCTTCTATGAAGCAAGTGTGGGTGGAGGTATTCCAATCCTCAGAAGCTTGTATGAATCTCTGACCGGAGACGTGATTGAAGAGATCGTGGGAATTCTGAATGGAACAACCAACTATATGATGACTAAGATGTTTTATGAAGGCGCCGGATACGATGATGTGTTAAAAGAGGCACAGGACAATGGATTTGCAGAGCGTAATCCGGAGGCAGATGTGGAGGGCTATGACGCTTGCCGTAAGATTGCAATCCTGGCGTCTATTATTTCCGGCAAGCAGGTAGATTTTGAAGACCTTTACTGTGAAGGTATTACGAAAGTAACAGTAGAAGATATGCAGTATGCAAAGGTAATGGGAAGAACGGTGAAGCTTCTTGCAACATGCAAGAGACATGGTGAGACGCTTAGTGCCATGGTATCTCCGTGTCTTCTGAGTCAGGATCATCCACTGTTCAGTGTTAACGGAGTCTTTAATTCAGTATTTGTACATGGCAATATGCTGGGCGATGCGATGTTCTACGGAAGTGGCGCAGGCAAGCTTCCAACGGCCAGCGCTGTAGTTGGTGATGTGGTCGAAGCAGTTAAGAATATCGGTCATAATCTTGGCTATGGATGGAGCGAGGAGAAACTTCAAATCCAGAAACAGGAAGAAGTTGAGCATCGTTTCTTTGTACGTATCAAGGGTAAGAAAGAAGAACTTCAGCAGAAACTGGAAGCATCTTTCGGAATGCTACAGTATGTTGAAGTTCCGGAGATTGCCGGAGAGTTCGGATTTGTGACAGAATCCATGAAAGAGGGCTTATATGAGAAAAAAGTGTCTGATTATACAGAAGATATTATCAGCATGATTCGCGTGGAGGACTAGTTTATGAAATATATCATCGTGTTAAGTGATGGAATGGCAGGAAGACCGCTGGAGGAATTGGGCGGTAAGACAACGCTGGAAGCTGCTGATACACCGAATTTTGACCGCCTTGCAGAGAAAGCGGAGATTGGACTGGCATCTATGGTGCCGGAAGGAATGGCACCGGGAAGTGATACGGCAAATCTGTCAGTGATGGGATATGATCCGAAGATCTATTATACCGGAAGATCACCGTTAGAAGCACTCAGTATCGGTGTAGATATGGCAGCAGACGATGTGTCGTTTCGCTGTAATCTTGTGACACTGACAGAAGATGGTGGTGCTTACGAGGATCAGAAGATCATCGATCATAGTTCCAGTGAGATCAGTACCGAAGATTCTACCGTTTTGTTAGAGGCATTAAAAGAAGGCCTGAAAAGAGAAGGTTATGAATTCTACGCAGGTACCAGTTACCGTCATCTTCTGATCTGGAAACATGGTAAAGTGTTAGAGCTTACGGCACCGCATGATATCCTGACCAAGACCGTTGGAGAATACCTGCCGAAGGATTCGGTACTCCTTGACATGATGAAGAAGAGCTATGAGATATTGAAAGATCATCCGATCAATGTAGAGCGTAAGAAGCAGGGACTGAACCCGGCTAATTCTGCATGGTTCTGGGGTGCAGGTACCAGACCGGCACTTGCATCATTTGAAGAAAAGACCGGCAAAAAGGGTGTGATGATCTCGGCGGTGGATCTGTTGAAAGGAATTGCAGTCGGTGCAGATATGGATCGTATTATCGTAGAAGGTGCCAATGGTGGACTGCATACCAATTATGAGGGCAAAGCAGATGCGGCAATCCACGCATTGTTAGAGGATGGTTATGATTTTGCTTATGTACATGTAGAAGCACCGGATGAGATGGGACACATGGGTTCTATGACGGATAAGATTACAGCAATTGAGAATGTGGACGGTCGCGTTGTGGCAAGGATCACGGAAGCAATGGACCGGTCGGGAGAAGATTACAGACTAATGATACTTCCGGATCATCCGACGCCGATCTGTGTGAGAACACATACATCTGAGCCGGTTCCGTATATGATCTACGACAGTAGAAAGGCAATTGACGGAATTCATACATATAATGAAAAAGAAGCAGCAAAGAGCACATGCATCTGGAAGGATGGTTATCGATTGATTGATCATCTTCTGGAATGCTAAGGAGGAGCTATGTTAATTGTAAAGAAGTTTGGCGGAAGTTCTGTGGCTAATAAAGAAAGAATATTTCGCGTGGCAGAGAGATGCATCGAAGATTACAGAGCCGGTCATGATGTAGTAGTAGTATTGTCAGCAATGGGAGATACGACCGATGATCTGATCGCTATGGCACATAGCATTCATGCTAATCCAAAGAAAAGAGAGTTGGATATGCTCCTGACCACAGGAGAACAGGTATCCGTATCCCTGATGGCTATGGCTATGCAGAGCCTGGATGTGCCTGCAGTATCGCTGAATGCGTTTCAGGTGCAGATGCATTCTACAGAACGGTATGGCAATGCAAGATTCAAGAGGATTGATACAGATCGTATTACCCACGAGCTGGATTCACGAAAGATTGTAATCGTGACCGGTTTTCAGGGCGTTAATAAATATGATGATCTGACGACACTTGGCCGAGGTGGATCAGATACCACAGCAGTGGCACTGGCAGCGGCGTTACATGCTGACAGGTGTGAGATATTTACGGATGTCGACGGTGTCTACACAGCTGATCCGAGAATCGTAAAGAATGCGATGAAACTGGATGAAGTGACCTATGATGAGATGCTGGAGTTAGCCTCTCTCGGAGCGAAAGTCTTACATAACAGATCGGTGGAAATGGCTAAAAAATATGGCGTAGAGCTGGTGGTTAGATCCAGCCTGAACCGTTCAGAAGGTACAGTGATCAAGGAGAAAGTCAAAATGGAAAAAATGTTAATCACAGGCGTTGCAGCCGATACGAATACCGCAAGAATCTCAGTGATCGGAGTAGACGATCAGCCGGGAACTGCATTCCGCATTTTCAATACACTTGCAAAAAATAATATTAACGTAGATATCATCCTGCAGTCAGTGGGACGAGATGGAACTAAGGATATTTCATTTACTGTATCCGAGGATGATCTGGATGAGGCAATCTATATTCTGAAGGATCACAAAGAAGCACTGACGATTAAAGAAATCACAAGCAATAGAGATGTGGCTAAGATTTCTGTAGTCGGTGCCGGTATGATGAGTAATCCTGGTGTGGCTGCTAAGATGTTCGAGACTCTCTATAATGCGAGAATTAACATCAATATGATTGCTACATCCGAGATCCGTATTACAGTACTGGTTGACAAAAAGGATGTAGAGAAAGCATTGAATGCTGTACACGACGGATTTGCCGGACAGCTATAGTAATAGTGGTATAGTAATGGGCTGTGATTAATCACAGCCCTGTTTTAACATTTACTCAGATTGCTGTTGTGATATCTGGAAGAAAATGTCACATCTTCACCGAACCATTCCGGAGGCGTGAACTGATTGGCCTCATCTTCGTCTGCAAATTCTACTTCTGCTAAAATTAATGGTGCAAGATCCCCGTGAAAGATATCCAGTTCTATTTTGTGGCGGTCATCTAAAGGGATTTCGTAGCGCGTTTTGACAATCAGTCTGCCATCCGCTTTTTTACGAAGGTGTTCATATGCATCCTTAGTTAACGGAAGATTATATTCCTGGCGAACCATAAGACCGGAAGATTTGTAAGTGAGTTCGTATTGATCATTATCTTTTCGGATGCGTACAACCGGAGAGGTACAGAGATAGCCTTGTTCCAGTTCTCTTGTCTTAGTAATATGTAGGTTATTCGGAATCTCCGGAATCAGATATTTGCGTTCTATTTCCATAAGTGTCTCCTTTTATATGTCCATTTGGCATTGCTGATATTCAGTATACACTTTCATTTGCTTTTTTAGTAGTAGTTTGATAAACTTATAAAGAAATATGAGACTATAAAGGTGGAGGGCGACAATGAAGAAAGTAGCAGTTCTGTTGGCAGACGGATTTGAAGAGATTGAGGCTCTGACCGTTGTGGATATACTTCGCAGGGCAAGTGTGTATGTAGATACAGTATCTATTACAGATGAATACAAAGTCAGAGGTTCACATGGAATTAATGTGCAGACAGAAGATCTGTTTGATGAAGTGAATTTTGTAGAGTTTGACATGATCGTGCTTCCGGGTGGCATGCCGGGTACGACCAATCTGGATGAGCATCCGGGTGTAAAGAGAGTGGTAGAGGATTACGTGACATCCGGCAAATATGTAGCTGCAATCTGTGCAGCACCAAGCATTCTTGGAGGTATGGGTCTGCTAAAGGGAAAACGTGCGGCATGTTATCCGTCGGTAGAAGACAAACTGTCAGGTGCAGTGATTAGCAGGCTCCCAGTGGTACAGGATGGTAATATCATCACCAGCCGGGGCATGGGAACGGCAATCGATTTTGCATTAAAGCTTACAGAAATCCTATTTGACAGAGAGAAAGCAGAGGAGCTTGCAGCATCCATCATTTACGAATTATAAAGACATTATAAAATACATAAATCTATACTAGCCAAGCACAGAGGTTTGTGTTATACTAGTACAATGAGTGTAATGTAAGATGCTTGTTCCTCACCTACCGGGGAATGAGATAGAAATAGGAGGAAATGGCAATGAGTTTACAGGTAGAAAATTTAGAGAAGAATATGGCAAAGCTTACAATCGAAGTTCCAGCCAGTGAATTTGAGAAAGCACTTCAGAGCGCATACAACAAACAGAAGAAGAGTATCAGCGTTCCGGGATTCCGTAAAGGTAAAGTACCGCGTCAGATGGTAGAGAAGATGTACGGACCAGAGATTTTCTATGAAGATGCAGCGAATGAACTGATTCCAACAGCATACGAAGAAGAACTGAAGAACTGCGATCTTGAGATCGTATCACGTCCGACAGTTGACATCGTTCAGATCAAAAAGGGTGAGAACTTTATCTTTACAGCAGAAGTAGCTGTTAAGCCGGAAGTTACACTTGGTGAGTACAAGGGAATGGAAGTCGACAAGACATCTACCCGCGTAACACAGAAAGAAGTAGAAGCTAAGATCAAAGAAGAAGCTGAGAAGAATGCAAGAACTGTAACCGTTGAAGGACGTCCGGTACAGGATGGCGACGAAGTAATTCTTGATTTTGAAGGATTCGTTGATGGAGAAGCATTCGAAGGCGGAAAGGGTGAGAACTACCCACTGACCATCGGTTCTGGATCATTTATCCCAGGATTCGAGGAGCAGTTAGTTGGTGCTGAAGCTGAGAAAGAAGTTGAAGTTAAGGTTACTTTCCCAGAAGAGTATCATGCAGAAGAACTGAAGGGTAAAGATGCTGTATTCAAATGCACCATTCACGAGATCAAAGAGAAACAGATTCCGGAGATCGATGATGAATTCGCAGCAGAAGTATCAGAATTCGACACATTAGATGAATACAAAGCTGATGTTAAGGCTAAGATCAAAGAGCAGAAAGAGAACGAAGGCAAGCAGAAGAAGGAAGATCAGGCTGTAGAGAAGGCTGTAGCTAACGCTACAATGGAGATTCCGGAAGCAATGATCGACGAGCAGGTTCGTCAGATGGTTAACGAGTTTGCTCAGAATATGCAGTATCAGGGAATCAGCTTCGAGCAGTACTGTCAGATTACAGGCATGACTCTGGAGAAGATTCAGGAGGAGACTCGCCCACAGGCTGTTAAGCGTATCGAGACTCGTCTGGTTCTGGAGGCAATTGCCAAGGCTGAGAACATCGAAGTAACAGAAGAGAGACTGGATGAAGAGATCAAGAAGATGGCAGAGTCTTACAACATGGAAGCTGATAAGCTGAAAGAGCTTATGGGCGAAGAAGAGAAGAAGCAGATGATGGAAGACATCGCTGTTCAGGATGCTGTTACATTCCTGGTAGAGAATGCTGTAGAGAAATAATTCATCCGGTTATCGCATAAACAGGTCAACGTATAGGAGGCGTGTAACATGAGTTTAGTACCTTATGTCATTGAACAGACAAGTCGTGGAGAACGCTCTTATGACATCTATTCAAGATTATTAAAAGATAGAATTATTTTCCTCGGCGAGGAAGTAACAGATGTGGCTGCCAATATTATTGTGGCACAGCTTCTATTCCTGGAGGCAGAGGATCCGGATAAGGATATCCATCTGTATATCAACAGTCCGGGAGGTTCTGTAACAGCAGGACTTGCAATCTATGACACTATGCAGTACATCAAATGTGATGTGGCTACATACTGTATGGGTATGGCAGCAAGTATGGGATCGTTCCTGTTATCAGGAGGAACCAAAGGTAAACGGTATGCAATGCCGAACTCTGAGATTATGATTCACCAGCCGTCTGGCGGAGCTCAGGGACAGGCAACGGAGATTCAGATTGCTGCAGAGCATATTCTGAAGATTCGTACCAGATTGAATCAGATTCTGGCGGAGAATACCGGACAGCCTCTGGATGTGATCCGTATCGATACTGAGCGCGATAATTTCATGAGCGCTGAGGAGGCCAAAGAGTACGGATTGATCGATGAAGTAA
>OLNL01003337.1_pt1 | contig 10673 bp, 13 predicted proteins | sample 1672181 | NCBI WGS metagenome assembly OLNL01 (sample SAMEA3136656, study PRJEB25190) | human gut metagenome | biome: human gut; feature: human-associated habitat; material: faeces | place: Austria | collected 2013
GTGAAACAGAATGATATCATCTAGCGGTACTTCGTACCGTTAAAAATGGAATAGCAGTTCCGCAGTAGCGGAACTGGCATTCCGTTTAAGCATAATTTGCACGTCGATCTGCGCATAATACACCGGCTTGATTCCAAAGAAGTCCCTTGCCAGCATCAAAGTCTGCTCCTTCTCATTCCACACAGCAAATCCGAACATTCCCCGCAGCTTGTCCAAGGCCTTTTCCCCGTACTTCTGAATGGTATTCACCAGCACTTCCGTATCTGAATGGGTGCGAAAAGAAATGCCAGCTGCCTCTAATTCGGCCCGCAGTTCTTTATAATCATAAATCTCTCCGTTAAAAACAATCTGCAGATTCCCATCTGCACTTTCCATTGGCTGCTGTCCATCCTCCAGGTCAATAATACTGAGCCTTCTAAACCCAAGGGTAATCTCGCCACCACAAAAAGAGCCTTCACTGTCTGGCCCTCTATGTTCAATGGATTTCATCATTCTCTCGATCACAGCCTTCTGGTCATTCCTGTGACCGGTAAATCCACAGATACCGCACATATCTTCCTCCGTGTTTAACCGCCGCGTACTTCTGCCACGGCATTATATTTTTCTTTTCCCTTTACGCTTCCTCTTCCCCTTGAGTATGCAAATGGCACAGAATGTACCTTGAAGTGAACTTTAGAATCAAAGTTTGAGATATTATAACATAAACCAAAACTGTCCATGTATTTACAATTTTCTCATACCAGCCTACAATACCCGAATTCAAGTGAAATCTACCGCAAAGTGGCATGTAAATTACAAAATGATTTTTGGTATAAAATCGCCCCTGCGGAAAAAACGGAACCACTGATTTCTCAATGCTTCCGCTTTTTCCGCAGGCGGTCAATACAGAGGTTTCTTGTGATTCGTCCGCAAAAATGTGCCCAATTTACTTTTGTAAATCAACCGTAATACTCTCACCTACCGGAACCGCCAGATCTTCCGGTGCCTGGTTTTCGCCATATACGGTTCCGATTTCTTCTATATATGCATCTTCCGATTCCTTCTGTTCGTAGGAAACGATTTCTCCTGCAGTTCCTGAAAAATGATAAAGCTGCAAAGTTAATTGTTTTGCATGATTTGGAATTTCAAGATTTTCTAATTCAAAGATCAAATTCGGTTTTTCATAGGAAGTGAGATCAAAAACATATTCATTTCCTAAGTCGTCTTTCCCTCGAATCCAGAATTCATCATCTTCTGCCATATCAGAAAATGATCCTGAAATAGTACACCCGAAGATATTATATTTCATTTCTGAAAGCAAAAACGTCTGATTTTTCTCAATTGGTATGGAGGTTTGAATGTCAATCTCCTTTGTATCCGCTTCCAAAACTTCTGGATCTGCTGTAAATGAAAATTCATACGCATCCTTCTCTTCAACCTGCCCATTTTCATTTTGAAACGTTCCTATTTCAATTTCAAATTTCTGGGAACGATCAGCTTTACTTCGATTAAACTTCGCTACAAAGTATTTAGAAGCTGTTTTTTCTGATCCTGTGCTGTTATTAAGCGCATATTGCCTTTCTAACGCTAATGCCTCCCCATCAACGGCTGCCTGGACACTGTTCATGGAAATATCATTTTCGTCATTTTCGTCTGTCAGAGAATATGCAACCCAGAGACTTTTTTCATCCGCAGCAACCTCCTCCAAAGAAACCGCAATCCCATTTTTTTCAATTGTCTTTTGGATTGCTTTCACATATTCATCTGTGCCCTTCTCAATTCCTAAAATCCGCCCAATAAGGGAGGTCATTTTATACCAGGCTGCTTCCACCTTTTTCTGATGAATAAGACCAACGCCAATGACTGCCACTAATAGGATGCAGGCGGCCACCCCCCTTATGTAATGCTGGACTATTACGATTTTATTTTCTTTCCATGGTTTAGCCGCCTGATAGATGTATTTCTCATCGATCTCCTCAAACGCAGTTAAAAATTCCCACCCTTTACTCTCCTTCATAGCCAGCCTCCTTTAACAAACCATAAAGTTTTTTCCTACTGCGAGCCAAAATTGACTTGATCTTGCTTTCCCCACAGGCATGTCGGTCCGCTATCTTTTTTATAGGATCCATATACCAATAACGCCTTATAAAGATATCCCGGTCACGTTCGGAAAGCTTCCCTAAAAAGAAGTCAAACAACTTTACAAGTTCCTTCTTTTTCAGGTAGTCCTCAATGTCAGAAGAAATTGCATTTCCAATCTTTTCCACCTCTCCTGCAATATCCTCCATATGGGAATCCACTCGTTTCTGCGCATTTCTTTTGCGATAGCGGTCTATCGCTGTATTTCTTGTTATTTTAGAAACAAAGGAAGAAAAAACAGATGGTCTCCTGGGCGGAATGTTATTCCATGTAAAAAGCCATGTATCATTTACACACTCCTCGGAGTCTTCCCTGTTATACAAAATATTCTGTGCAATCCTATAACACATATTCTGATATTTGTTTTTTGTCTCTATAATTGCATTTTCATCTCTGGCAAAATACAAGTTAATGATCTGTGAATCATCCATCCTGTGCCCTCCTTTCTTTTTCACTTTATATCACGTATTTTATTACAATTGGTCGCAAAAAGAGAATTTTTTATTTTCCTTCCTGATCCAATACCTCTGTCACATAGCTGCCTTGTCCATCTACGGCAATTACTCGTTCTTTACCGTCTTCAGTTTCAATAATCTGCCCTATTGATACTTGATCCTGCGGTCCCTCAATACTCAAATCGTGATTTTCCTTAAATGTACCTAATGGATATGGATACATTACCCGTTCTCCCTTTGCATTGAAAAATTCATGCAATTCAACTCCAGAACTGGCAGCTACTGAAACTGCACCAATCAGCATGCTTACTGATACTCCAATCAATAACAGTTTTCGTTTCATCATATTCATCCTACCTCATCTCCATAATTTTTTCAGCTATAAGCTGTAAACAATATTTTCCAGTTTTCTCTTTTGTAGTTACTTCATTCCTTTTTCACTATATATCACGTAAAATTTTTGCGTCCGTTGCATACCCTGAAAATTATGTAAAATTTATTTCTATTTTTGCTGCATAAAAAAGACACCAAATCCTTTTTGAACATTCTCTAAGGTTTTGGTGTCTTATAAAAAGTATAATATTATTTCTGAAGCACAAAACGTGCCTGCTCCAGATTTTTCTTATCCACAAGGATTTCATACTGCTTGGCCTGCTCCGCTGGATTTCCTGCACTTCCCACACGTCCCCTGAGCGTTCCGCTGCCTGTCCATTCTCCCAGCTGGTCTTTTACTTTGTACTTATACTTAATGTTTTCTCTATCCAAAACATCTCGGATCTCATTAAATCTTTTCAAGTCTGTACCAATCCATAGGCTTTCTGAATTAAATGCTGTGAACATTCGCTTCTCCCCCTTTCCATTTCACCTAATTAATTCGTTCAATAATTTTTGAATTTCTTCTGAACAAATCAACATTCTCATTTTCTCATTACCATCCTCAGTCTCAGGTTTACCGCAACGAAGATTATTCGGATGTTCTGATATACAGCAATTTTTATACCAGCATTCCCCCATGAGTGCCCCTTTAACAGACCACTTCTCATTTTGCGTAAACTCACCTACCAGTGATTTCATTACCCGCTCTGTAGAATATCTCTTAAAGCCAGCCAGATACTGCAGCGTCTTTTCATCATCAATCTTGCTCAAATTGATTCTATGATCCTCAATTGCCGACAAAACAGCTTCACGAATCCTGATTTTATCCTTCTTTCCAGAACCAGTCCATGGAACCAGATAATCAAATGCGAGAATCAAATATTCAAAACAGATCATATCCAGAATTATTATTCTTCCATTTGATTTTTCTGCTATGGATTTCAACAAACGATATTTATTACGGATATCCTGATTATCAACTACATAATCAAATGCAATATAATACTTATCTTCCTCTTCTGGTCTTAAATCTGATACTGCATTCAGAATGCCCTGATTACTTTCCTTGCTTTCAACTACAAGAGCATTTTCAAAGAAAAGTTGATTAACCAATTTCCAGAAATGAAGTCCTGCGCCGGTATCCTCAGTCCATAAGTATTTCATATCACAGTTCCTCTTCCAGCGTTATCCGATTTCCCTCAACCTTCAAAATCTTGAAACTCTTATCTGATACATTAAGACCATCACAATTTCTTGAAAACAGCATATATTGATTTGAAAATTCAAAATTGATAAATCTTCGGATTTCATCATTAAGCAAAATATCTGCATTGTCAATTACAATAAAATTACCACGGCACTGTTTAAGCGTCTCCAAAAGATTATCCGATTTATAATTAAATAATTTAATTCTTTTATACTCATCAGTAAACCTTAAATCTTCCAGCATTTCATAGAGAACTGTTTTGCCAGTTCCGCTGTCTCCACCAACAAGAGTAACTCTGTCATCGAATATTAAATCATAGGAAAAAGGAGCAGCTTTAAACGTAATATTTTTATAAATCATCAGTTTCTCTCCTTTCATACTCCCTGCTCCACCAAGCATTATACCCTTTACTGCCAGTTACTACATCCGAATCATTGAATCTGAACTTTGCACTATCCGGAATATCAGCCAGTGATGGTCTGGACATATAAATTTTTATGTTATCCATTGTAAAAATGATTTTTAGCACATTCGGTCCGCATTCTTCTACACAAATCACTTTATCAGGATGTTTTACAATATTAAGCAAAGTCTTACATCCGGAAGATAAATTACGAATGGTACCCAATCCATACTTTGTTTCGATGTGCTTATCTGAAGTTAGTTTGGCATCATCCACTTGCTGAATAAGTTCTTTCTCATTTTGGGTCATTTCTTCATTTCCGGTATTCAAATTAAAATATAAATCATTTTGAATGATCCAATCTTTTGACTCTTTTTTTTCTGTATATATATCAATCATTCAGCGTCACTCCTTTGATGGAATTACTGTACCATAGTTATAATATTATTTAAAATTCCAAAATAGTTCCTTTTGTCAGTTTTATTATATCATCATCCCAGTTGGTTTGAAAAGCAATTTTTGTTAGGATTGTTCTTTTATAGAATCATTAATATAAATTCCTGATTGCCAAAATACAAGCTATCGCCTATACTTCTTTTATAAAGAAATAATTGGTATCAACACTGCAATCAGTGTATGAATACAAAATACGCTTACGAAAGGGGGACTTTTTTATGAAAATGAATCGTGTGTGGAGGGTTCACACTTCCTAAGCCTAACCCTCCGAATAAATTCTGGAGGAAATAAAATGGAAAATCGAATTACTGTCCGTGAAGCAATCACAGAAATCGAAATCGCTGCTTTCTGGGAGCAACTTTACAATTACTACAAACGTGATATTTTTCCTGATTCTGTAGACGGAGAGCAAAATCATTTCCTCGGGGTCGAATATCGACAACATATGGAGATAATTCACAAAAGGCCACAAGATCGTTGCTACTACCTGCTTTTTTATCAGAATGAACAAAATGTAGGTTTTGCAATGCCTGTGATTTACACAAGCGAAGATGGAAAATGTTTTATTATGGACTTTTGCGTTTACCCTGAATTCCGTGGAAATGGTATGGGAAAAGAATGTGCCAGAGCACTTCTGAAATGGGCTGAAAAAAATGGGGCATTTTATGCAGAGCTGAACTATAGCGACAACGTTCGCCGAAAACATTTCTGGCAAAGCATTGGGTTTGTCCAAAATGGTTCTGACCAGTGGGGTGATCCCCTAATGCTCTTTCCCCCAAAGGAGAGAGCCCCAATCTCAGTGGAAATCCTCACTGATTCTGAAGACTGGCAGCTTCAAAAACTGGAAAATGGTTTTCGAGCTGAAGTCGGAGTTCCTGCTTTAACGGAAGAAATGTACAGCAAGCTTACTGCCGCAATACAAAACGGTGAAACCACATTTTTCCTTGCCAAACGTGGCTACCGGGCTGTTGGGATGTGCAGTATAACAAGATATTTCTCTTCTTCCATCTGTTCTGAAGCAGGAATCTTGTCCGACCTCTATGTGGAGCCGGTATTTCGTAAAAAAGGAATTGCGCAAATGCTATGCATAGCAGCAATGGATTTCTGTAAGGAAAACAATATTGTAAATCCATCTGTTTTTTGCAGTTCCAAGGAAGAAAAATTATTTCAAAATCTTAATTTTAACAATACCTTGGATATCCTATTAATACATTCAAATTAAGTCACATTTTAGGGCGCTATATCACCTTTGGATATAGCGCCCAATTCTATTATATCATCCTTCAAATTTTGTCAAAAATGACTTATCACCACAAAATGGCTCTTTCAAAAAGATATAAAAAACCGGAAACCCTTGATTTCTCTAGGTTTCCGGTTCTTCTTAAATACGTGTGTTAGAGGATTCGAACCCCCGGCCTTTTGGTCCGTAGCCAAACGCTCTATCCAGCTGAGCTAAACACACATTTATTACTTGTGAAGTATTTGTCCCTCACAACAATGGATATTCTACACGATACCTGTGGTTTTGTCAACACCTTTTTGAAATTTTTTTTAAATATTTTTTGTAGGTATTTTTTGCACGATTGGTACTATTTTAAAAACTCTATCAGAGCTCTCTAACTTCTTCCAGCATGACGGTGCCTCCCTATCTCCTGGCTTTCTTCGCCTGCCAGTTCAGCACTGCGCCAATCATATAAATAGCCGGGAACATCAGCATTCGGATCACGGAAGCCGGATCGAAATCCCCGAAGATCATAGTAACAATCACTTCTGCCACAACCTCTGCAATAAGAAGGCCTCCCATTCCCACACAAAGGCCTGCATTCTCCACCTTACCAGCCTGTTTCACACCAACCACGCCAGCTGCCAGGTAGATCACTCCTGCTGCCAGAACCATCACATTGCTTGCCACCAGCTGGCTGTAAGTCATACCGTTCTGATTCAGATATTCTACAACTGCGCTGTCACTGCTACCCTTCATAACCAGGGAAAGATTGTTTCCACTTCCAAATGCCAGCAGAACGCCAAGAAAAAGCAGGAGCATTCCTCCCACCTTCAGGATGGTCTCTCCCGGTGCCTGTTTTTTCAACATAATCCAACTCTCCTCATTTAATAGAATTTTCAAAAACACATTTCAAAAGGATCTAACATTTTTTCTATAAAAATTACGGACAGACATATAAAGTCTGCCCGATAATTTTTATAATTTACACAATCAACAAGCCAAAGTCCATGCTTGCATGAAACCTTAGCGACTGCTGCGATAACGAATCAAAACTCGCAGAGCGTGTTTTGTCTCGTTTCCAATTTTCTTTAGCTCTTACTTACGCATCCAGAAGGAACGCCTTATAAGCCTTCTTCGCCTCGTAAACATCCGCCTTGCTGGTAACCTCCCACGGTGCATGCATACTGAGAACAGAAACACCGCTGTCAATTACTTCCATACCATAAAGAGCTGCGATAAAAGCGATGGTTCCGCCGCCGCCTACATCAACCTTACCAAGCTCAGCTGTCTGGAAGCAAACCTTATGGTCGTCAAAAATTCTGCGGACTCTTGCCACATACTCTGCATTGGCATCATTGGAGCCGGATTTTCCACGGGCACCTGTAAACTTGTTGAGAACGATACCTCTTCCAAGATACGCAGAGTTCTTTTTCTCAAAAGCTTCTGCAAATGCAGGATCATAGCCGGCACTTACATCTGAGGAAAGCATGCTGGAATTCTTCAGAGCCTTTCTCAGTCTGAGATCTGAATACTGTCCCATTGCATCCAGGACCTCTGCTACACTGTTCTCAAAGAAATGGGACTGCATACCAGTTGCTCCCACGCTTCCGATCTCTTCCTTATCTACAAGGAGACAGCAGCTTGTACGCTTCGGTGCTTCCATCTCAAGAAGGGCCAGAAGGGAAGTATATGCGCACACTCTGTCATCCTGTCCATAACCAGCGATCATGCTGCGGTCAAGACCACAGTCACGAGCCTTGCCAGCTGGAACGATTTCAAGCTCTGCGGAAAGGAAATCTTCCTCTTCCACACCGTATTTCTCGTTCAAAATACGAAGTACATTCTCCTTAACAGCCTCTTTCTTCTTGTCATCCGGAAGATCCTTCAGTGGCTGGCTTCCAATCAGGATATCCAGCTTCTCACCCTCAACAGCCTCAGAAGCCTTCTTCGCCATCTGCTGTCCTGCAAGATGGATTAAAAGGTCTGTGATGTAAAGAACCGGATCGTCCTCATCCTCGCCGACGGTTACATTTACAACAGTGCCATCCTTCTTCACAATTACACCATGCATTGCCATTGGAAGAGCAACCCACTGATATTTCTTTACTCCACCGTAGTAATGGGTATCAAGATAAGCCAGATCCGTATCCTCATATAACGGATTCTGCTTAATATCCAGTCTCGGAGAATCAATATGAGCACAAAGGATATTCATACCCTGTGCCAGATCATCCTCTCCAATATGATACAGGGCAATGATTTTCTGCATTCCGACCTGGTAAACTTTATCTCCTGCTTTCAGATCTTCGCCATTTTTCACCTTTTCTTCAAAGGAAACATAGCCTGCTTCCTCAGCCTCTTTCACAATCTGTGTGATACATTCACGTTCTGTCTTTCCTACATTTAAGAAATGACGATATTTCTTTGCCACAGTTTCCAGATCCTTCATATCAGCATCTGAATATGTGAGCCATGCGTTTGGACGTTCCATAATCTATATCCACCTTTCTCCTGTTTTCATTTTACACAGGGAAAATAATCCCTGTGTTTTCCTCATCCAAAATTCATTATAGCGTATAACCAGGTAAAAAGCTACCGGCAAATAGGTTTTCTTGCACAAATCTTTTGCCGCGCAGTCCAACACTTTGCACTGCCTTTTTTGATATGGCCAAATCCGGTTCAAGGTCTCCTGTATCGGTTAAAACAAGCATATACTTCCTGTCGTCTTGGCACTGCATAGCCGCAGGAAGTATATCCTTCTGACAGAAAAGACAGCCCTTCTTTTTCCAATTTACTGCAAAGCAGCTCCACAATTTCCGGCAGTGTTCTTTTCCCATCAATCAGTTTTTCCACTGCATATTTCAGCAACGCTCCTAAAGCTCCTGTCTGCTCACTGTCGATCAGCTGTTCCACATATCGCAGATCCACTTCCTGTTTTCCAATGGAAAAACCATCTCTGCCATGTACCTTTACTTTCAGCCTTTCCGGCTTATCCTGCACCTTAAAATGACCGTAATAATCCTTCTTGGAACCGTTCAACGGCGTATTTTTTGACATGATGCGATGGCTTTGTGGTGCTTTAAATCCAGCTGCCGTATTCTCATTTAAAGGATAATCCCTGCAAAGTTCCCGGACTTTTGCCGTGATATCTACCGGCATATAATTGTCCATCTGGATCACGGTATCTGCAATATGGAAAAAAGCCCCGGAGCTTCCGGCAACCAGAATTGTGGAAATCCCCTCTTTTTCATACAGATCCCGGGCGCGTTCCAGGAATGGGGTGATCGGCTCTTTTTCCCGGCTGATCACATGCTGCATAAAGGCGTCGCGCACCATAAAATTAGTAGCAGATGTATCTTCATCCAACAGAAATACCTTGCTTCCAGCCTCTATTCCCTCCACGATTCCTGCTGCCTGGGAAGTACTTCCGCTGGCATCTTCCGTGGAAAAACAGGTGGTATCTTTTTTATTGGGAAGGTCATTTATAAATAGGGAAATATCCACATCTTTCACAAATCGACCATCCTCAGAGCGCAGCTTCTGGGCTGTGGAATCCGTGATCACATATTCTCTTCCATCTCCCTGAATGTGGTTATACACGCCCAGTTCCAATGCATTCAGAAGGGTAGATTTGCCGTGATAACCACCACCAACGATCAACGTGATTCCCTTAGGAATTCCCATTCCGGTTATTTTTCCCTTATGGGGAAGCGCCATAGTCACCCGAAGACTTTCCGGCGAAGAAAATGTCACGCTCCCTTTCATCGGCTTAGATGAAATACCACTCTCTCTTGGCAGAATCGCGCCGTCATTTACAAAAGCAACCAGGGAACGCTTCTTTAATTCTTCCCTGATATACGCCTGATCTTCTGCCAGGAAAATAGTATTTTCCAAATCTTTTCCACTTAAATTTCTGTATACAAATGCTTTTTCCACACAAACCGGCAGAAATTCAAAGAAAATTTTCTCCAGCTCTCCCGCATTTATAGTACGTCCATTTGCCGGAAATCCTACAAAAAACCGGACGGTAATCCCCTGCTCTGTAATCTCACAGGCCGTTCGCTCCAGCACCTCCTGACCGCATCTTGTCACAGAAATAAGTCCGCTTTTTCCAGAGCCTTTTGCCCGAAAAGTATAGCGGTTCACCTGCTGTTCAAACTGTCTGGTAAGATAGTCTGCCAAAGTAATTCTGGTCAGTTTATCTTTATAGTATTCCGCTGGAAATCCAGCTTCTCTGTGAAAAATTTTCACACTGATATGGGACGGTGACGCAAATGGATCGCCCTGTACATGATCAATTGACAAAACATATTTCTTAAACTGATATGCCCCTTTCAGGGATTTATAAGCAGGATAGCTCTTCCGGTTGATGGAACGGAGCATGTCCTGTAACTGATTTGCTGACTGCATAAGTACCTCCATTGTCTATAAAAA
>OLNL01003338.1_pt1 | contig 10673 bp, 8 predicted proteins | sample 1672181 | NCBI WGS metagenome assembly OLNL01 (sample SAMEA3136656, study PRJEB25190) | human gut metagenome | biome: human gut; feature: human-associated habitat; material: faeces | place: Austria | collected 2013
AGGACGTTGACGACGTGCGCGAGAGCCCCACGCTGCAGATGCTCGAGTCCATGGAGGAACACCTGTGCGGTGGCGCCGTGAAGGTGTACGACCCGTGGGTTGAGCGCGACGAGGTTCCGGGTCAGGTGCACTCCATGGAGGAGTTCCTGGACGGCCTGGAGATGGTGATCGTGATGGTGGGCCATTCCCAGATCAAGGGCAAGCCCGAGGCCTTCGGCGGGCGCATTCTGATCGACCCGCGCAATGTGTGCGGCGACGGCGAGAACGTCTATAAGCTGTAAGGAGCGCCGGTGAGCGTTCTCGGCATGATGAGCAAGTGCCATTGGGCTCGCTGGCTCTACGGCATTCGCTTCAAGCTGCGTTCGCGTTGCGCATCTACCAAATTCGCGATTTGTGCATTTCGGCGAGCTTAAGGATTGGCGAAGGCGCCGTGTTCAGGCGTGCAATTGGTGTGAATGTTGTGGTGGTTAAAGGCTATGCTCCATGCGTACTAGATGGATGTGCCTGTGTGTTATATCAAGGGGTCCCGACGAGCATATGAGGTTAAGAAACGTTGAAACATGGACAAGCCCCCTTCATGGTGTTCCTAGACGGTTGGCGAATGGCAGGGGCATGAAGCTTAAAGGCAAGAAGATTATGTTTATGACTCGCCGCTTTGGAGGCGGCGGGGCGGAACGTATGACGGTGCTTCTTGCAAATCATTTTGCCGCATGCGGGTTCGATACTTCCATCGTGGCAATTGATGGCAAGGATACTTCCTATGAAATTGGCGAGGGTCTGAAAGCCATTTGTCTTAACACTGGAAAAGCGAATGCGTTCGGGAAGATACGTCGTTTGCTTGCTGTAAGGGGGGTTCTTCGCTCTGAGAAACCTGATGTCGTTGTTGCTCTTGGTGGTCCGGTAAAGTATCTGATCACGTTAAGGGCATACAAGAATCACTCACTCGTGGTGTCAGAGAGAAATTGGCCTCCATCGATTTACTCTGCTGAGCAGCTGCGGAGGATAGACAAGCTGTATGCAAATTGCGATAAAGTTGTGTTTCAGACAGTTGATGCACGGGACTGCTTTAGCGAAACGGTGCGTAAGAAGGCCGTTGTGATACCTAATCCGATTATCGAAGGCCTTCCTGGTCCCTTGGATGCGTGCTCAAGTCGACGTATTGTAGCGATTGGTAGACTTGATAAGCAGAAGAATTTTGCGCTACTCTTGAATGCCTTCGCTGACTTTTTCAGGAAAGGCCACAGTGATTACACGCTCGAGATTTATGGAGAAGGACCTCTGAAGGACCAGCTATGCAATCAGGCTAAGAGATTGCTTCCGACGGGCGCGATAGTCTTGAAGGGTTACTGCGATGATGTGCATAAGGCAATAACCGGTGCGGAGTTCTGTGTGTCATCGTCGGATTACGAGGGTCTTCAGAACTCATTGCTTGAGGCAATGGCAATGGGTATTCCCTGCATCGCAACCGATTGCCTTGGCGGCGGCGCAAGGCTTATCACAAGACAAGGCGAAAGGGGTCTGCTTGTCCCTGCCGGGAATCAGCAGGCTCTTTGTGATGCGATGTGTGAGATGGCGCATGACGCCAACCTACGCCGTAAACTGGCGTCATGTGCAGCGGAGGTGCGTAGTGCTTATTCAGCGGATGCCATTTGCGAGAAATGGCTTGATTATATTGAGGCGTAGATTGTGACGGTTTTAGAGGGACGTGGGAAATTGGCGGCTCGCGGTGGAGCTTGGCGGCTCCACCTAAGCGATGTATGCCTATTTATATATCTGTGCGCATTTTTCGCCCATCGCACAAATGCTGGTATTGATGGCTATCTATTACGTGGCTCATTCGTTATGTATGTGGTCTGCTTCTTCTTCTTTGATATCTTGTCTGATATCAAAGAAGGAAAGAGGCGCCCCCTGTTTAGCGGCATGGCTATTTGGTTGATTTGTTTTTGGGCGTTCGCGTTTGTTTCGGTCTTTTGGAGCGAGTCGGTGAGGAATACGCTGCAGGGTAATTATATTACCAATGCGATTCAGGCTATTTTCCTCGTTACGTGTATCACGTACCGAGTCAGGAATAAAGACGATCTTCTCATGATGGTGAGACTTCTTATTGTAGCCGGGCTGTATGCTGCTGCCGTTCTCTACATGAAGACCCCTTCGTCTGCATGGGGCTCCGAACGTGTGGGCGAAGCACTTGGTCTGAACCAAAATACCGTTGGAATGAACAATGCTTATTTGGCGCTGTTCTGCTTGTTTTTACTCCATTACAAAAAGAGCCCTTTAGCGATAGTTGGCGTTGCTGCCTTCGTAATAATTGCTCTGTTTTCTGGCTCCCGGAAAGCTTTCTTGATTATTGTCCTAGGGATTCTGCTGATTGAGACATTTTCTCATAGGGGATTCAAAGGACTTGCCGCGGCGTTGATCGCTTTGACGGCTGTTTATTTGCTCTATCAGCTGGTCATGACCGTGCCCGAGTTTTACAACGTTTTAGGTTACCGAATAGATCGAATGTTAAATGACGGGGTCGACGGAAGTGCGGCAGAGCGTCATTGGTATCGGCAATACGCTTTCTCGATGTGGATGAATAAACCCTTGTTCGGGTATGGCTTTAACGGTTTTTTGACCCAAATGCAGGCGATCAACTATTGGCATCAGGCCTACTGTCATTGCAATCAGCTCGAGCTTCTTGCCGATTTGGGAATTGCTGGCTTTTCTCTTTACTATGGCTTCTACGTCACTATGTTGCGATCTTTCGGTAAAAGTTTTCGAAATCATCGCAAAGAGAGTGTGTTCGGTATTTCTTTTATTTTGGTCGCTTTCATTGCCGAGTACGGAAACGTTGCTTTCGTCGGCGTTGATACGTATATATTCCTAGCTCTCGTCTATTCAACTTACAGAGTTGCGACTCACGAGGGAGCAATTGAAAGGGAGAACGCATCCAATGGGTAATAAGCTAAGTAAAGTTTTAGGGAACCCTTTTTGCCTTTATGAGCATTTCGCTAATCGAGCTGTGTTTAGGCTAATTCCCGATTGGCTTCACCTGAGGCTTATGTTTCGCGGAACAGTTGGCGTTTGGCCCGACTTGGATGACCCAAAAACGTATAACGAGAAACTGCAGTGGCTAAAAATTCACGATCGCAACCCTCTCTATAATAAGTTGGTGGACAAGTTTCGCGTCAAGCAATGGGTTGCAGGTCGTATTGGCGGAGAACATGTTGCAAAGACGTATGCGAAATGGGATAACGCCGAGGATATCGATATATCGAACCTGCCCGATCAATTCGTGCTGAAGACGAATCACGATTGCGGCGGTGTTGCAATTTGTCGCAACCGAGCAGAATTTGATCTTGAGGCTGCTCAGAAGAAGCTTTCATCACACTTGAAGATAAATTACTACTGGCGAACTCGCGAGTGGCCATATAAAGATGTAGAGCCTTGCGTGTTTGCCGAGGAGTATCTTGATTCTGGTGCAACGGGGGACATACCTGATTACAAAGTTAGTTGCTTCGGTGGGGCCCCGAGACTAATAGAGGTACATTTGGGTCGATCTGCAGAGCATACTTGTGACTACTTCACTCCGAATTGGGACCCACTGCCTGAGATTGAATGGGCAGATATTCCTAAATCTAAAAATGCTATTGAAAAACCTTCCTGCTTGGATGAGATGCTTAGACTTAGCTCTCTTCTGACCAAAGGGTTCCCACAGGCAAGGGCGGATTGGTACATCTTGGGCGATAGGCTACTATTCGGAGAGCTCACGTTCTTTAGTGATGCTGGCTTCGGCCGTATGGACGAGCACACGGCTACGATGCTGGGGTCATGGATTGACCTTGGCCTTGCGTATGACAACCGATGATTGCAGAAAAAGATGACAGACGAATTAAGCGAAAAAGCCTCATCGGCTACAAAGTGGTCTCTTGTCACCGAGGCAGCCGTCAAGCTTGTAGCGCCCCTTACCCAAATTGCGCTTGCGCATATTCTAGCGCCGGAGGCATTTGGCGTGGTGGCAACCGTTACCATGGTAACAAGCTTCGCCGATATGCTTTCAGATGCAGGTTTCCAAAAATATCTCATTCAGCACGAGTTCAAGGACAAGAGAAGTCTTTTCCGAAGCGCCAACGTCGCGTTCCTCACGAACCTCTTTGTTTCATTGGCGCTATGGGCGCTCGTTGGGGCGCTTAATGAACAGCTTGCCGCACTTGTGGGAAACGATGGGCTTGGCATTGTTCTCGTCGTTGCCTGCATCTCGCTCCCCGTTACCGCTCTTAGCAGCATCCAGTTGGCCTTGTTTCATCGCACGTTCGCGTTTAAGGAGTTATTTTCTGTACGTGTTGTCGTGGCCCTGGTGCCTCTCGTCGTTACCGTGCCTCTAGCGCTTTTTGGCCTCGATTTCTGGTCTCTTGTCATCGGCACCATCGCGGGCAACTTTGTCAATGCGACGGTCCTTACTGTAAAATCCGACTGGAAGCCGTCTTTCTTCTACTCGCTGGCAGAGCTCAAGGAGATGATTTCGTTCAGCGCTTGGACGCTTCTTGAGCAGTTTTCGATCTGGCTCACCGCATGGATGGGTACGTTCATCGTGGGGGCTCTGCTCACCTCGTATTATCTCGGGCTTTACAAAACCTCGATTTCCATGGTTAATACCGGCATGGGTATTATTACGAGTGCGACGACTCCTGTTCTCTTTGCAGAGCTGTCGCGCAGGCAAGGGGACGAACGCGCGTTCCAGGACGCCTTCTTCCGAATGCAGGAAAAGGTTGCGCTCTTTGTCGTCCCGCTCGGATTCGGTATTTTCCTATATCGAGACTTTGTGACCTGCCTCGTGCTCGGCCAGCAATGGTCTGAGGCCTCAATGATGTTCGGCCTATGGGCTCTTAGCGGTGCGATTGTGATACCAATCGGCTATTACGCGAGTGAGGTTTTCCGCGCGAAGGGTAGGCCCAGGCTTTCCTTTGCATCGCAGGTTACCTATCTCCTGATTATGGCTCCTGCTACGTATTACGCCGCGACGCTCGACTTTGCATCTTTTGCGATATGCAGTTCGGCGCTACGATTGGTGGCTATTGCTATTGATGTCTTTATCCTTAAGTTCTTCATCAGGTTTCCTGTCGGTCGAATGCTCGCAACATTGGCGCCGATTTTCCTTTGTTCAGTTGTGATGTTTGCTGCTGGTGCGCTTTCGCTAAGGATAGGCGTACCCGTATTTTTAGGAATAATTGGATGCACTATTGTTTACGCGCTTTGCTGTTGGTGCTTTCCATCAACAAGGGCGATGCTGACAGGCTTGTTTGCTAAGTTTCCCGGAAAGAGAAGGAAATAGTCGTGAATACTTAAAATGCTCTGACCTGGGTTTCTTGATTGGTCGCATTCCAGGGACCATTTTTCGCATGCGATTTATCGCATTTTGCATGTTTGGCATTACGTAAAGCTCAGGCATTGCGCAATCCTTTATGGTTGTTGAGCTTGTGTTGGCTGCGCGAGAAATGCGGGTTGGAGATAGTCGGCGCTGCCCGGATTGATGACGGCATCTACTTGGGTCGCGCAAATCGCATCACCCTATAGCCTTCTGCAGTTGCGGCTGGGATTGCGATCTGTGTAAAGGCATGACGCCTAAAACAGGCAATTTACGGCGAGTGCCAGGGGTTCTCGCGTTAGGCGATTGTGCTGTGTCAGTGTGAGCTCGAACATTGTTGCCGGTGTCTTAGTAGGTGATGATATGCCCATAGTGTCCGGGGCTTAGTCAACTGCGGCATGCCCAGTTACTCGATTTTTTTGGCAATCCGTGTCATGTGATAGCTCGGCAGAATGCGACTAAGGGTTGAATCGGTCGAAAAACGTGCAGATATGAGAACTCTTGAAACGGAAGGAGCTTAATCAATGTCAAAAAGAAAGGTGCTCGTTACAGGCGCTGCCGGCTTCATCGGCTCATTTTTGGTGAAGAAATTGCTCGAGATGACTGACGATGAGATTGTCGGCCTGGATAACGTGAATAGCTACTATGACCCCGGCATCAAGGAGGCCCGTCTTCGCATGTTGGCGAAGGCCGATTCTGATGGCCGTTTCACGTTTGTGCGTGGGGATCTGTGCGACGCAGCGTTGATTGAGCGCATGTTCGCCGAAAACGGATTTGATGTGGTGGTGAACCTGGCGGCTCAGGCGGGTGTGCGCTACTCCATCGAGAACCCAAAGGCTTACATTGATTCAAATCTAATTGGTTTTTTCAATATTTTGGAAGGTTGTCGCAATCATCCGGTGAAGCATCTGGTGTATGCGAGCTCGTCATCTGTCTACGGTGGAAACGAGAAAGTTCCTTTCAGCGAAGACGATCGCGTTGATTCGCCTGTGAGCCTGTATGCAGCAACTAAGAAGAGCAACGAGCTCATGGCTGCAGCTTACTCTAAGCTTTATTCGATTCCTGCTACAGGACTACGGTTCTTTACCGTGTACGGGCCTATGGGAAGGCCTGACATGGCTTATTTTGGTTTCACCGAGAAGCTTAGGCGTGGTGAGACTATCAAGATTTTTAACATGGGTGATTGCAAGCGAGACTTTACTTACGTTGACGACATTGTCGAAGGTGTACGCAGGGTTATGGATGTTGCGCCAGAGGTGAAAACGGGTGTCGATGGCTTGCCTATGGCTGCGCATCGCGTCTACAACATCGGTAATTCGAATCCCGAAAACCTGTTGGACTTTGTTGAAACGTTGCAGCGTGTGCTTGTTGAGGAGGGCGTATTGCCCAAGGATTTCGATTTTGAATCGCACAAGAAGCTTGTGCCCATGCAACCGGGTGATGTGCCCGTTACATACGCAGATACCACTGCGCTCGAGCGTGACTTCGGCTACAAACCGGCTACGCCACTCGAGGATGGTCTGAGGGCGTTTGCGAAATGGTACTACAAGTACTACATAGCCTAGCCGCTGCCTCGTCTTCGGGCAGGGCTCTTATCCGCACATTCATGATTTAAGAAGAAGGAGTTTGGCATGAAAATTGCCGTTGCCGGTACCGGCTACGTGGGTCTTTCTCTCGCTGTCCTGCTTTCGCAGCACAATGAGGTGCATGCCCTGGATATCGTTCCCGAGAAGGTCGAGAAGATCAACGCCTTCCAATCGCCGATTCAAGATGATGAGATCGAGCGCTTTTTGAGCGAGGCGCAAGCGGGGGAGCGCAAGCTTGACCTGCACGCTACTGTTGACGTAACGCAGGCCTATGCGGATGCCGACTACGCTATCGTTGCCACGCCGACCAACTATGACTCGGACAAGAATTTCTTTGATACCAGTTCGGTTGAGGCAGCTATCGAGGCCATCCGCTCGGTCAACCCTACTGCTTGGATTGCGATCAAGTCGACTATTCCGGTTGGTTACACCGCTTCGCTCCGTGAGCGTTTGGGCGACAATCGCATCCTCTTCAGTCCCGAATTCTTGCGCGAGAGCAAGGCGCTTTACGATAACTTGCACCCGAGCCGCATTGTCGTCGGCACGTCGAAAGACGATGCCGAGGCCGTGGCTGCTGCCGAGGAGTTTGCTGAGCTTCTGGCCCAGGGCGCGGACCCTGCCGAGCACACTCGCGCAAACGCCGACGGTACTATAGGCATCCCAAAGCTTGTGTTGGGCGCTACCGAGGCAGAGGCTGTGAAGCTCTTCGCTAATACCTACTTGGCTCTTCGTGTGGCTTACTTCAACGAGTTGGATACCTATTGTGAAGTACGCGGACTGAACACCCGCGATGTTATCGAGGGCGTGTGCTTGGAGCCGCGTATTGGCTCGCATTACAACAATCCCTCCTTTGGCTACGGCGGCTATTGTTTGCCTAAGGACACCAAGCAATTGCTGGCCAACTACAAGGATGTGCCCCAGAATCTCATCGAAGCCATCGTAGAAGCAAACCGTACGCGTAAAGACTTTGTGGCAGATGAGGTGCTGCAGATGGTGTGGGACAAGGTGTACGAGGGGAAGGGGAAGCCGGTTGTCGGCGTATATCGACTGACGATGAAGTCGAACTCTGACAATTTCAGGGCAAGCTCTATTCAAGGCGTTATGAAACGCGTGAAGGCTAAGGGTGTGCCGGTGATAGTCTATGAGCCTACGCTTGATGCTTCCGAGTTTTTTGGTAGCGAGGTGACTCATGACCTCGCCAAGTTCAAAGACGAGTGCGATGTGATCGTGGCGAATCGCTGGAACGACGACCTGACCGACGTTGCCGATAAGGTGTACACGCGCGATTTGTTCAAGAGGGACTAGGGCATGTTGAAGAAAAAAGTAATGTTCGTTTTCGGAACCCGCCCGGAAGCGATTAAGATGTGTCCGCTCGTGAACGAGCTAAAGGCGCGACCAAACGGGTTCGACACTGTTGTTACCGTCACGGGCCAGCACCGTGAAATGCTCGATCAGGTGTTGCGTGTGTTCGATGTCAAACCCGATCATGACCTGGCAATCATGAAGCCGGGGCAAACACTTTTCGACGTGACGTGCGATGTGCTTCTGAAGTTGAAGAAGGTGTTGGAGTACGAGGAGCCTGATGTAGTGCTCGTCCACGGCGACACGACTACGAGCTTCGCAGCGGCTCTCGCCTGCTTCTATCTGCAGATTCCTGTGGGACACGTCGAGGCCGGCTTGCGCACTCATGATATCTACTCGCCCTGGCCGGAGGAGTTTAACCGTCAGGCGGTGGACATCGTGAGCGAGTACTACTTCGCGCCCACTGAGGCGTCCAAGAAGAATTTGCTGGATGAGGGTAAGCCCGAGAGCAAAATCTGGGTAACTGGCAATACTGGTATTGATGCGCTGCGCACTACGGTGCGCGAGGGGTATGTCCATCCCGAGCTGGAATGGGCGAAGGGTAGCCGTATGATACTGATTACGGCGCACCGTCGCGAGAACCTGGGTGCGCCGATGCATCGTATGTTCCGCGCGATTCGTCGTGTGATGGAGGAGCATCCTGACACCAAAGCAATCTATCCCATTCACATGAACCCGAAGGTGCGCAAGGCGGCCCACGAGGAACTCGATGGCTTCGATCGCCTGCACATTATCGACCCGCTGGAGGTTCTCGACTTCCATAACTTCTTGGCGGCAAGTCATTTGATTCTCACTGACTCTGGCGGCATTCAGGAGGAGGCACCGAGTCTGGGCAAACCGGTACTGGTGATGCGCGACACCACCGAGCGTCCCGAAGGCGTAACTGCAGGTACTCTGAAGCTTGTGGGCACCGAGGAGGAAGTGATTTACCGCGAGTTCAGCCGATTGCTCTCCGATGAGGCTGAGTACGCAGCGATGTTGCATGCTTCGAACCCTTACGGTGACGGCTATGCAAGCGAGCGAATCGCGGACGTGCTGGTGGGGCGAGAGGAAGTCGGAGAATAGGTATGCTGTTGCGAGTCCGCTGGGGCGAATGGCGGCAGATAGCCCGCTTGGATCTTGACCTCTCTGACCCAAATGGAAGGCCTTACAAGACTGTTGTACTTGCCGGCGAGAATGGCACTGGGAAGACCACCATTCTTGACACGCTTTCGACGTTTCTCAATCTGGACACTATCGAGCCTTTTGAGCTTATCGAGTATGAAGCGAGCGGACAGCACGTGACGATAAGGCCTTCGTCGGAACATCCAGAATACGGATGGCATGATTGAAGCGTCGAAGGAAGTGACAACTGGGATCGAATCACCTCAAACCGCAACATCCAGCCCGGGACTATCGATGCTGACCCTTTTGACCTGCGCGGCTATGGCTGTGTGTACTCGCGCGCCCGTTCCGGATTCTCGACTGAGCCTATCAAGTCGTCTACGACGCAGCAGCTTGACGATAGCAGGCACATCGACGATAGAGACGACGACTACACATCCATAAAGCAACTCCTCGTCGATGTTGAAGCCCAGGACAGCTCTGATTTCCTCGAGCTTGGTAGGAAACAGGGAAACGTCTCGTATCCCGATTTCGAGCCTAGCTCGAGGATAAGTAGATTCCGTGCGGCGTTCAACGGGTTCTTCGACAGCCTGACCTTCGAAGGCGTGGACAACAACGACCCCAATGAAAAGAGGGTCGTCTTTCGCAAACACGGCGTTGATGTCTCCATTGATGATTTGAGCACAGGCGAGAAACAAGTGGTGTTTCGCGGGGCTCAGCTCCTTCGTAACAGCGGGAACCTCGACGGCGGAGTCGTCCTTATTGACGAGCCGGAGTTGAGCATGCACCCCAAATGGCAGCAGAAAGTTCTCTCGTTCTACGAGGGCTTGTTCTCTCATGGTGGGTCGCAGCTGGCCCAGCTCGTCGTTGCGACGCATTCCGAATACGTTGTTAGGTCTGCCCTTGAAAGGCCGGATGACGTCCTGGTCGTTGTCCTTGGCGACACCGGTTTGGGCGTGACGGCAAGAAGGGTTTCCGCGCCATACTCCCTTCCGACCATTACCGCCGCTGAGACGAACTACCATGCTTTTGGGGTCGCCTCGGTTGACTACCACATACAGCTCTATGGCGCGCTTCAGGGGAAGATAGGGGCATCTAGCGTCAAGGCCTGCGACCAGTACATCGAAAACAGCCCCCTTTATGACCCGCTGCGACATCGAAAGCCGTCGTTCTTCAAGAGTTACAGCTACGAGACTCTGTCCACCTACATCCGCAACGCCATCGACCACCCTGACAACGGAAACACCTTTACGGACGGGGAACTTGAAACCTCT
>OLNL01003351.1_pt1 | contig 10632 bp, 9 predicted proteins | sample 1672181 | NCBI WGS metagenome assembly OLNL01 (sample SAMEA3136656, study PRJEB25190) | human gut metagenome | biome: human gut; feature: human-associated habitat; material: faeces | place: Austria | collected 2013
AACGGCGGGCGCGACGAGCGCCGTGGCGGCTATAAGGGCGATTGCGGCCCGAAGTGCGATTTCAAGCGTGAAGGCATCGAGGGCGGCCAGCGTCCCGAGGCAGTGCAGCATGCCAGCTCCGATCGCCCCGCGCGTGAGCCGAAACCCGATTTCCGTGGCCGCAACACCGCTCGCGACCCGCGTCGCAAGCCTGAGCAGGGTGGCCAGCACGCGCCGCGCGGCGGCGAGAAGGGCGGCTTCCGCGGTTCTGCCAAGCCGGCACGTCCGCGTCGCAAGTCCAACGCAACGCCCGCTCGCTTGGCGGCGCTCGACGTGGTGCGAACCGTTCGCGAGCGCAACGCGTTCGCGCAGGACGTCATCGCCCAGGTGATCGACAAGTCAACCATGTCCGTGGAAGACCGCGCGTTCGCCACGCTGCTCGCCCTTGGCACGGTGAGCGCCCGCGGCACGCTCGACGAGATCATCGACCGCGCGCTCGACACGCCCGAGGACATCTTCCGCGAGACGCGCGATGCGCTGCAAATCTCCACGTACGAGCTCATCTTCTTGGGCAAGGAGGCTCATGCGGCGGTCGATCAGGGCGTGGAAATGGTGAAGTCGTTCAGCCCTGGCCCTGCGGCGCGCGTGGCCAACGCCGTGCTGCACAAGATCGTGCGCCTGCGCATCGATTTTCCGTTCGGCAACCCGGCTACCGACCTTGATGCGCTTGCCCGCACCCAGGCGTTCCCCACGTGGATGGCCAAAAAGCTCATGGAGGAGATGGGCCCGCAGGCCGCCATCGAGTTCATGCGCGCATCCAACGAGCAGGCCCCGCTGTACGTGGCCGTCAACGCCTGCAAGGTGGACGATGAGCACGTGCTCAAGGCCTTCGAGCGCGCGGAAGAGGAAGTGCAGCCGGTGGCTCTTGGCGACATGAACGTTCAGGGTTGCCTGCGCGTTCCCGAAAGCCGTGCGCTGTTGGTCCCCGCGCTTGCGCGCCAGCTCGACCAGGGCAAGATCTTGGTCTCCGACGCAGCCGCGCAGATGGTGGCCGCCAACGTGTTGCCCGATCAGAAACCTGCAAGCGTGCTCGAGATCGGCGCCGGCCGCGCCACGAAGACCATCCTGCTGCAGTCCAACGCCTGCCGCAAGTACGGGTCGCAGATCGAGGAGTACGTCACCATCGACAACCACGCCTATAAGACGCGCCTGCTTGAGAAGCGCGCAGAGCAGTACGGCGTCGTGGTGACCGAGGCCTTCACCGGCAATGCGCTCGAGCTTGACAACATCATGCCCGACCGCACGTTCTCGTTCATCTTCGTGGACGCTCCGTGCTCGGGCATGGGCACGCTTCGCCGCCACCCTGAGATCCGTTGGCGCACGAGCGAGGAGGACCTGGCCGGTTTCGTGGAAACCCAGCTGGGCATGCTCAAGGCAGCGGCGGGTCACGTGGCCCCGGGCGGTGCGCTGGCATATTCCACGTGCACGGTCACGCGCGAGGAGAATGCCGGCGTGGTGAAGGCGTTCTTGGACAGCGAGGAGGGCGCTGACTTCACGCTCGATCAGCTGTGCGGTCGCAATTGCCTTGCAACGCGTCTTGCCCCCGGGTCGTCGGATGCGCACTTCGCCGTGCGCTTCGTTCGCAAGCCGCAGGAATAATCTAGATCACCCGTTTCATGCCGGCGAAGGTTTCTTCGCCGGCATGAAACATATTGGAAACAATTCCGTGCGTACCATGCAGGTAGTATTTAGTTGAACGCAAATAGATGAGAGGGGGTCAGGTTTTCATGGAGCCGAATTATCAAGAGGTGGCGAACAGGATTCGCGCGTTGCGCGAGGATATGGGCCTGACCATGCAGGAGATGGCCGATGCCACCGGCCGCAGCCTGGCGGAATATCAGGCGCAGGAGTCGGGCGCGGAGGAGCTCTCGTTCACGTTCCTGTACAAATGCGCGGCGAACCTGGGCGTCGACCCTATCGAGCTGCTCACCGGCGAAACCCCGCATCTGACGGGCTATACCCTTACGCGCGCCGATGAGGGCCTGGCCGTGAAGCGCCGCAGCGGGCTTGAGTACCTGCATAAGGCCCCGCATTATCGCAACAAGCTTTGCGAGCCGTTCTTCGTTACGGCCGATTACCGTCCCGAGCTGCAGGATAAGCCCATCCACTTGTCGTATCACAGCGGGCAGGAGCTTGACTACATTTTGGAAGGCCGTATGCGCTTCCAGTACGAGGAGCACACCGAGGAGCTCGGCCCGGGGGATATGCTGCTCTATGATTCGGGTCGTGGGCACGGCATGATCGCCATCGATGGCGCACCGTGCAAATTCCTGGCTGTCGTTTTGAAGGCGAAGGAAGACATTATCTAGGCAAGCGCTCGCCTAGGGTTGCTTGCCAAAAACCAACCTTCTTATCGACCGCATCGTGCGCGGCTTAGATTCGCGCACCATAATTCAAGGAAGTTCGGCAACATCATGAGAGATATCAATCTGCGTTACTGCGAGGAAACCTATGACGAGCAGGGCGTGCTCACCGATTTCAAGGTGAAGTGCCCCGACACCTTCAACTTCGGCTACGACGTGGTGGACGACATCGCGCAAAACGATCCCGACCGCCGCGCCATGATGTGGTGCAACCCTGAAGGCGAGGAGCATCTGTTCACGTTCGCCGACATGAAGCGTTGGTCGGATAAAACGGCGAACTACCTTGCCGCCCACGGCGTGGGTAAGGGCGACATGGTCATGGTGATCTTGCGTCGTCATTATCAGTTCTGGTTCGTGGCAACCGCGCTCGCGAAGCTTGGCGCCGTCATGGTGCCGGCCACGTTCATGCTCAAAGAGCACGACCTGGAGTATCGCTTGAACGGCGCGTCCATCAAGGCCATTATCTGCACCTCCGTCGGCACCATCGCGCAGGTGGTGGACAACGTGATCGATCAGTGCCCCTCGGTCGAGCACCTGTTCCTGGTCAACGGCGCGGGCGGCGGTTTGACCGAGCAGGACGCGAATGGCAACTGGTTGGCAATCGACGGCCCGGTGGGTGCGGTGCTTTCCGGCCCCGAGGGCGTGTGCGCCGTGCCCGCGCATCGCCCGGGTTGGCACGACTTCAACACCGGCGTGCGCAACGCCGATGAGGGCTGCTCGCATGTGGAAACCCATGTCGGCGACCCCATGCTCATGTACTTCTCCTCCGGCACCTCCGGCAACCCCAAGATGGTGCTGCATGATTCCTACTATGCCTTGGCGCACCTTGTCACGGCTAAGCACTGGCACAACGTCAAGCCCGATGGGCTGCATCTGACCATTGCCGATACCGGATGGGGCAAGGCGGTTTGGGGCAAGTATTACGGCCAGTGGCTTATGGAGGCCTGCGTGCTCACGTACGATTTCGATCGCTTCGATGGCGACGAGATTTTGAACCTTATCCCGCGATATGGGGTTACCACGTTGTGCTGCCCGCCCACCATGTACCGCATGATGATGCAGGCCGATGTAGATGCCCATGATTTGAGTACGCTGACTTACTGCACTACCGCCGGCGAGGCGCTCAACCCCGACCTGTTCGACTTCTGGAAGGAGCACACGGGTCTTACCATCTTCGAGGGGTTCGGGCAGACCGAGACGCCGCTTACGGTGGCCAACCTCACGCACGCGGTTCCCAAACCCGGTTCCATGGGCCGTCCTTCGCCGGCGTTTCATATCGAAGTGCAACGAGGCGACGGCAGCCGCTGCGATGTCGGCGAGACCGGCGAGATCTGCATCGATGTGCACGAAAAGGCTCCGGGAATCATGCTGGAGTATTACCGTGACCCCGAAAAGACCGAGGCTGCCGTGTTCAACGGCTGGTATCACACCGGCGATACCGCTTGGGTCGATGAGGACGGGTTCTTCTGGTACGTCGGCCGCAACGACGACGTCATCAAATCGTCGGGATACCGTATCGGCCCCTTCGAGATCGAAAGCGTGCTGCTCGAGCATGATTCGGTGCGCGAATGCGCCGTCACCGGCGTGCCCGATCCCATGCGCGGCAAGGCGGTGAAGGCAACGGTGGTGCTCGCCGAGGGCTTCGAAGGGTCTGATGTGCTCGTCCGCGAACTGCAGCAATGGGTCAAGCAGCGCACCGCCCCGTACAAATACCCGCGTATCGTGGAGTTCGTCGACGCGCTTCCCAAGACCGTGAACGGCAAGATTCGCCGCGCCGCCATTCGCGAGGCTGATGAAAGCCGGGAGGGCAAGCCGAAGACCAAGGTGCCCGAGGGCTTGGTGTAGGTGAGGCGATGAGCGAGTTCGATGTAAAACGGTTAAAACCGGTCACCGTCATCACAGGGCATTATGGGGTCGGAAAGACCAATCTGGCCATCAACCTGGCACTTGATGCCTGTTATTCTGGTTTAGAGGTGCAAGTTGCCGACCTGGATGTGGTGAACCCGTACTTCCGCAGCAGCGATTATCGAGGACTTCTCGAAGATGCCGGCGTGCAGGTGATCGCCCCGCGATATGCAGGGACCACGCTCGACGTGCCCGCCATATCCGGGCAGGTCTCAGCTGCTCTGGATTGGGCGCGAGCCGCGCAGGGCAGGATGCTGCTCATCGATGCGGGCGGCGACGATGTGGGCGCCACCGCGCTCGGCAGGTTCGCGCGCGGCGTCGTCGAGGGGGCCTACGACCTGCTGTACGTGGTGAACCGCAGCCGCAATCTCACCCACGATCCCGCCGAGGCGCTTTCCGTGCTTCGCGAGATCGAGGCCGCAAGCCATCTGCGCGCCACGGCGGTGGTGAACAACACGCACCTGGCCGGCTTGACCGATGGGGAAGTGCTCGGCCGCGGCGTTGCGTTCGCACAGGAGGTTGCCGCATCCGCTGGTTTGCCCCTGGCGTTTACCGCAGTGCCCGCTTCCGCGCTTGAAGATGTCGATGTCCCGGGCGTGCGCTATCCGGTTTCGGTGCACGTGAAAAAGCCATGGGAATAAGGCACAGTCCGTTCCTCAGTGACTCGAGGCGGGGTGGTGCCTGTGCTCGAAACGAGTGCTCGGGGGAGCGTTCGACAACCATATGCCGGCCGCCTTTGGTCGGCTCAGACGAGAAAGGGAGGCTTATGGCAGCGATAACGGTCGATGACGGCTTCTGCAAAGGCTGCGGCCTGTGCGTGGACGCGTGTCCGGCGCACATCATCGAGCTTGACCGTTCCCGCATCACGGCAAAGGGCTATCATCCCGCCCGGCTGATCGATGCGTCCAAGTGCACGGGCTGCTGCTCGTGCGCGCTTATGTGCCCTGATGTTGCGATCGAGGTGATGCGCTGATGTCTCAGGAAAAGGTGTTGATGAAGGGCAACGAGGCTATGGCCGAAGCGGCCATCCGCGCCGGATGCCGCTTCTTCTTCGGCTATCCCATCACGCCCCAGACCGAGGTTGCAGCCTATATGGCCAAGCGCATGCCCAAGGAGGGCGGCACCTATCTGCAGGCTGAAAGCGAGATCGCGGCCATCAACATGGTCTACGGCGCCGCTTCGGCAGGTGCGCGCGTCATGACGTCTTCCTCCTCGCCGGGCGTGTCGCTCAAGGGCGAGGGCGTTTCGTACATGGCGGGCTCCGACCTTCCCGGGGTCATCGTCAACGTCCAGCGCGGCGGCCCGGGTTTGGGCGGCATCCAGCCTTCCCAGTCCGATTACTGGCAGGCTACCCGTGCCATGGGCCACGGCGACTTCCAGGTGCTCGTCTTCGCGCCTTCCACCGTCCAGGAGATGGCCGATCTGGCATATCTGGCGTTCGAGAAGGCCGATGAGTACCGCATGCCGGCGATGATCTTATCCGACGGCATGCTCGGCCAGATGATGGAGCCCGTCGTGCTGCCCGAGCGCGTGGAGCAGCTGCCGGAAAAGCCCTGGGCCACCACCGGCCATCAAGGCAAGCGCAAGCACAACATCGTGGATTCGCTCTACCTTACGGCAGAAGAGCTGGAGGACCTGAACATCGAGCGTTTCAAACGCTACGAGACGGTCAAGGCCCGCGAACAGCGTGCCGAGACGTTCATGTGCGATGATGCCGAAATCGTGCTCGTGTCGTTCGGCGCCACCGCGCGCATCGCGCATAGCGCCGTCGTCCGCGCTCGGGAAGAGGGCATCAAGGCGGGCCTTTTGCGCCCCGTCACGCTCTGGCCGTTCCCTGTGGACGCGATCGAGGGCTGCATGGGCAGCGCGAAGGTGTTCTTGTCGGTGGAGATGAACATGGGCCAGATGGTCGACGACGTCCGTCTGGCGGTCAACGGCCGCGTTCCTGTGGAGTTCTTCGGGCGCACGGGCGGCATCATCCCCACGCCCGACGAGGTGCTTGGCAAGATCCGCGAGCTTGCGGGGAAGGGTGGTGAATAGCATGGCTGAGCAGGTTCAAGGCGAAGGTCGCGTGGTGTTCTCGCGTCCGAAGGCGTTGCTGCCCGTGGTCACGAACTACTGCCCGGGCTGCCCGCACGGCATCGTGCATCGTTTGGTGTCCGAGGTCATCGACGAGCTTGATATCGAGGGTCGTACCGTCGGCGTCGCCCCGGTCGGCTGCGCCGTTACCTCGCCCGATTTCTTCGGTTGCGACATGATCGAGGCCGCGCACGGCCGCGCACCGGCGGTTGCAACGGGCGTCAAGCGCGTTTTGCCGGACAACGTGGTGTTCGCCTACCAAGGCGACGGCGACCTGGCTTCCATCGGCATGGCCGAAACCGTTCATGCGGCAACGCGTGGCGAGCATATCACCATCATCTTTATCAACAACGCCATCTACGGCATGACCGGCGGGCAGATGGCCCCCACCAGCCTGCCGAATCAGGTGACGCAGACCAGCCCCTACGGCCGCGACGTTTCCACTGCCGGTTACCCGGTACGCGTGTGCGAGCTGCTGAGCAGCCTTGACGGCCCGGCGTATCTGGAACGCGTGACCATGGATACGCCCAAGCATGTGCGACAGGCCAAACGCGCTATCAAGAAGGCGTTCCAGAACCAGATCGACGGCATCGGATACTCGTTGGTGGAAGTGGTGTCCACCTGCCCCACGAACTGGGGTCTGACGCCGCAGGACAGCTTCGAGTGGATGCGCGAGAACATGCTGCCGTACTATCCGCTGGGCGTGTATCGCGATGTGGTGGCCGACGGCTTCGCCGATGCGGCGCAGGCCGCTGCCGCGCGCAACGCGGATTGCCCGGTGGCCCATCCTGAGAAGTTTGCGGAAGCGAAGGGGGGTGCGCGATGAGCGAACCGAAACGTTGCATGCAAGCCGTGCTCGCCGGCTTCGGCGGTCAGGGCATCCTGTTCGCCGGCAAGATCATCGCAAGCGCCGGTCTGCTGGAAGATCGCGAGCTTTCCTGGCTTCCTAGCTACGGTCCCGAGATGCGCGGCGGCACCGCCAACTGCAGCGTGTGCCTCTCCGACGACCCTATCGGCAGCCCGCTTGTGCTCAACCCCGATGTACTCGTTGTCATGAACCAGCCGTCGCTGGACAAGTTCGAGCACAGCGTGCAGCCCGGGGGTTTGGTCATCATCGACAGCACGCTTGTGCCGCGTATCCCCGATATGCCCGGCGTTACGGTTTGCTCTGTTCCCGCCACGGCCCTTGCCGAGGAGGCGGGGCTGAAGGGCCTTGCCAACGTCATCTTGGTGGGCAAGCTGTTCGCTGAAACGCATTTCTGCAGCGAGGAGACCATCCGCGCCGCCGTGGCCTCCGTCGTTCCCGCTCGCAAGAAGGATAAGCTTGCCGGCAATCTGCGCGCATTGGAGCTGGGTATCGAGGCGTGATCTGCGCTTGATGCCGTGCGCCGCTCGGGAACTCGTGCGTAGCTTCAACTGATTCGAAACCCCACCGGTTACCGATGGTCACCGGTGGGGTTTTGTCATGTTCGAAGGTATGTGCCGCTTCTTTTCGCCGAAAAAGTTTTCGGAATCGTAGCTGCCAGCTAATGAAATTACAGGGCCCTTTCCCTAGCATTTGAAACGTTTTAGCACGTCAATGCATCGTTTAGGGAAAGGGAATGCTCATGGAAACCAACAATTCGCACGTCGTGCCGGCGCCGCAGCTATCGAAATCAGCGTTGGGGATCGCCGGCTTCGTCTTGGGGGTCATCGCCTTGGCCACCTCGTTTCTGCCCATCATCAACAACTTCTCGGCGGTGCTTGCCGTGGTCGGCCTCGTGCTTGCGCTTGCGGGCACGGTCGCGTGCGTGAAGGGCAGGAAATCGGGCAAGGGCCTGTCCGTCGCCGGAGTGGTCATGAACGTGATCGCCTTCATCGTGGTGCTTGCCACGCAAAGCATGTACGGCTCGGCTATCGAAGATGCGCTTTCGGGCACTTCTGTGGCGCCGCAGCCTGCAGCCGACCAGCCTGCTACCACCGCCTCGGCTTCCGATGACGCCGCTGATGATGCCCATGCAACCGCAGCGGGCAACTCCATTACGCTCAAAAACGGCCTTGTGCTTACGGTCGACGGCGTGGTCACCGGGCTTCAGAACTATGACGGAAAGCCGATCACGCAGGTAACCGTGACCTATCAGAACAACGGCACCAGCCAGGCGTCCTTCAATCCGTACGACTGGAAGGCCGAGGATGCCCAAGGTGCCCAGCGCTCGCAAGCGTTTTACACCGATGGCGAGAACGAGCTCAATTCCGGTACCCTTGCCGCCGGTGGCACGGTTTCGGGCAACCTGTACTTCGAAGGCGACGTGGTGAAGGTGCTATACGAAAACGCCTTCATCGGCCGCGGTTCGGATGTTTCTTGGGACATTGTCTAGGGCAAGTGAAAGTTTGCGCCCACCGGATGCGGCCGGATGCGCCTCGCGTCCGGTGGGTCTTCTCTTTGCTACTATGGAACCAAGGAAACGAAAACCGGCGAAGCGAAGAAGGAAGCGGCGCGTGAAAGAACCTATGACCGAGGATCTGCTCAACGAGCTGCTCGATGCGCCCGACCCTGCCGCATTCGCCAGCAAGCACAAGCTTGCATGCCGCAGCCTGCCCGACTATCTTCAGCAGTTGCTCGACGAGCGCGGCATGAAGCGCCCTGAGGTGGTGCGCCGGGCGGGCATCAACCCCACGTTCGGGTATCAGATCTTCGTCGGCCAGCGCAATCCTTCACGCAACAAGCTATTGCAGTTGGCGTTCGCCATGAAGCTGTCGCTGCGCGAGACGAACCGCCTGCTGCAGGCGGGCGGCTGCAACGAGCTGTATTGCAAAAACCGCCGCGACGCCATCATCATCTTCTGCATCACCCACGGCGAGACGCTGCAAACCGCCGACGAGCAGCTCTATGCCTTTCGCGAGGACACCATCACCGAATAGCGCTGCGTCTGCGCGGGAGGTCCCGTGGTCCCGTTTTCTGCTCGTCGGCATCGGCAAGCCGTTGCATCTGCTACCATCATCGTTATGAACGAATCCCTGCAACAACATCTTGACAGCCTTGCGCGCGATGAGTGCTATCGCGTCGATGCGGTATTGAAGGAAGGCGGTCTCGAGCGTACGGAGCGCGTGTTCTTCGTCGGGGCAAACGGCGCTGAGCAGGGCCCCTACGTGCGCAAGGTGTTCGATGCCGAATCGGGGTTGGGCGCTGCGTACGGGCGCGTGCTCGAGGCGCAGCGTCAGGGAAAACGGTTTCTGCACCTGCCGCGCATCATCGATTGCTATTCGTTGGGTGAGCAGGATGCGGTGGTTATGGAGTTCGTGGTCGGGCGAACGCTTGCCGACGAGGTGTATGAAGCTGGCCCGTCTCTCGACGCGGCGAATCGGCTGTTCCCCGGCATCTGCGATGCCATTGCCGAGTTGCATACTCGTTTCGATCCGCCGCTTATCCATCGCGATATCAAGCCCTCGAACTTCATGGTGGAAGGGGACACGGTTTTGGTGATCGATCTTGGCATCGCCCGCACCTACGACAAGGATGCCGTGTGCGACACCAGCCATTTCGGCACGCGCGCCTATGCGCCGCCCGAACAGTTCGGCTACGGGCAAACCGATGTGCGCAGCGATGTGTATGCGCTCGGCATGCTGCTGTTCTACCTGCTGTGCGAGGAGACGCCCGTTCTGTCGACGGTTCAAAAGCGCCTGTGCGCCCATGGGGTTCCCCGATCGGTGCGCGATGTGGTTGCCCAGGCGACGGCGTTCGACCCTGCCGATCGGTTCGGGTCGGTGGGAGCGATGCGCGCGGCGTTCATGTACGCGGTCGGGGTCCCCGTCGATTTTCGAAGGGGGTCTCTCGCTGCTGATACGGGTTGTGCGCGGGGCGCTGGCGATATTCGGCGTGGCGATTCGGCTTCCGAAACAGGTTGCGCGCAAGATCCCGGATTCCAGCCTGGTTTCCGACTAGATGGTGCTTTACGGTCCGGCAGCGCTGGGCATGCCGCCGATTCGAATCACGCCGGCGTTACGCCTGGTGCGGCAGAGCCGGCTTTGTCGTCCGCAGCGCCCGGTGCATCTACGTTGCGCGACGCCGAAGAGCGGGGAAGAATCAAGGCTTTTGCGCATGGCGCAAAAGCCGCCTTTCGATGGCTGTGGGGGTTTGGCTCGGGTTTTGCGCGCCGCTTGCCTTTGGGCGTGGCGGTGGCTTGGGATATCCTGCTGGCCGCCTGGGGCGTGGTCATGGCCTTCGCGTGCGTTGCCTCCGGCATGAACCCGCAAGGGGATATGGCTC
>OLNL01003367.1_pt1 | contig 10581 bp, 10 predicted proteins | sample 1672181 | NCBI WGS metagenome assembly OLNL01 (sample SAMEA3136656, study PRJEB25190) | human gut metagenome | biome: human gut; feature: human-associated habitat; material: faeces | place: Austria | collected 2013
GGTGGATGTATGTACACGTTATAGTGCTATGCAATATTTGATTATTCTATCTCATCCTGCAGAAACACAAATTCCAAACATCATGTCACGCATTTTTATGGAATACTACAAGCTTCAGGATAGTCAGCACTTCACGCCTAGCTATGAATATATTTCTATGAAGAAATAATGGAGATCGACAATTTAGTCAATCTCCTTTTAGTTTGACAACAACCACCAACATTCTGAACCTCATCTAAAAACAAGTATGGTTTTCCTTTCAAACCAGAAAATTCAATGCCAATCTCTAATAGACGCTCATCTTCGAAGTTCACATATATGATTTGCAGCAATGGAATTCCATCATTCATCAATTTATGAATCTTTTGATACATCATATACGATTTACCCGTTCTTCAACCCCCACAAAACAATAATTCACATTATCTTCTAAATCATAATTTCTAGAAATAATAGGATTATATAGATACGTCCCTTTTGATCTACTATTATCTGTTTTAAAATATCGATTCATACGCAGCACTCTTTCTTTTACCGCATTATATAAACATATTGTCTTGTCTGTAAGACAATATTTATGTCTTTTTGTCTTGTTCACAAGACAATATTCATATATTTTTGTCTTATCTACAAGACAAAAGCCTTCCGAATTCAAATAACATTCTTATCAAAATGATATTGAATCACTTTAGAAAAGTCCTCTAAGTTTAGCGCATCATTTTTTTCAAGAGCAGAAAAAAAGATTGCGTTTGAATGTTCGGCAAATTCCTGAAGAATCGTTGTTTTACCAACTCTTCTTCGACCATACATTACTAAATATTCAAAACAATCACTATTATATAATTCATTCAAATGATTTAATTCTTCTTTTCTTCCTAACATCAAATCACATCTTTCGTATTTGTATACTTACGAGTAGTATACTTTAAAGTATACAAACATATTCAATCATTCTTTCACTGTATACTTTTTTATTCTCCCAGTTCATCCAACATATCATCTACACCATCACGGTAACTTTCATCGTTATCATAACGATCCTCATCATAATCACCTGAATATGCATCATCACTTCCTTCATCATAAGATGAAGACGAAGAAGATGATGAGTTTGAACTTTGTCCCTCTTTCTTCTTACGTTTTTCTTCCCTTGCCCTAAATTCATTTTGTTCAGCTTTTCGTCTACTCTCAATACGATACTGCTTCTGTGCCATATCCCATTCTGCCTCTTCCTTTTTCATAGATATATATCCAGATCCAAATAAAATCCCAAGAATAATCAAAAAAATAATTCCACCCTTGCCATTTGATGTTTCTTTCTGTTTAATAGCTACTGAAGCCCTGCTTTGATTTGTCTTTCTAGAAGGTTGACTCACATGTTCACTACGAATCTTAGGTGATTTAGTCCTTGGAGCACCACCTTGATTTACCTTTCGAATTTTTGGGGATTGTACTTTAGGTGGAGTTGTCTTCACCATTTTAGGTGGTTCACCCATCACTTTCTTATGTATATCAAGCAATCTTATAAATATAAAATGAGCTAGCCAATTAATAAAGACATTCTCAAAATCAAAACTCATACATGTTAATACGCTAAGAAACGCAAGTAGATCATCATCAAAATAATCATCCTCACACCAAGGCTCTTCATAAAGCATTTTTTGAACTTCATCCTCTGATTTACCATCATATTTTCGAATCAGTTCATCATCACTCATATCCAAGATTTTCTTAACACCATCCCCTACAATCTTCTTACGCGTTTCAATATCTAACTTCTTAGACATCTTTCTCTCTGCTTTTGTAGGTATATTAGGCAGTTTCGTTTCTTTTTTAGTAACAGGTATATCCACACCATACTGATGCATCACCTGTATTAACTCTTTAGTTAGTAAACCCTTTTCATTAGCATGAATATAAATTTCTTCATAAATTGGACAAAGACTACAAGCCTCTACAAACTTATCTTCCTTTAATAAAGAATCGACAGATTGAACAAACTCATACGAACTATATCCCTTAATACACTCTTCGCAAATAGATGCATAAAAATGTCTTAAATAGACAGGAATAAATGTAGAAGTATAGAAATCATTTTCTTTGCATTGTTTAGTAATAGTCTCTACATGTTTCTTTACTATACTCGAATCTAAAATCATACGATAAAGAGTACTTGCCAAAGGATTGCACAATATGCCAAAGTTTACATTTAAAAAAGACTCTAACATCTTCTCTTTCACTAATTCAACTTCAACTTCCAATTGCGATGTACTTCCTTGCATCATGAGTACACGAATCTTTTCAAGGCTTGAAATATCACGATTTAAATTTGCCGTATTCATATTTGAAAAAGGAAGTTCAATATCTTTATATTTACCACGAATCAATTTATCCTCTACTTCATTTACTAAACTTGAATACTTTTCTTTACACTCATTATAATAGTCATACCAATCTAGAAACTCTTTTGAAATTATAATATTTTCCATTCCCTATACCTCTGGTCTTATACTGTTATTATAGCCTTTTCGATCTATGATTTCATTTTAATGCTGGTATAATGTTAGGTATGAACTATCAAAATATACAAAGCGGCCTATCTACCGCATTTCTAGACAAAAACATATCTTCCAACGTATTATATCGACCTCAATTTATTTCAAACGACTATAAGAATGGAAGAAAAGTACTAAGCACCATTGAAGATGAATTATTACACTGCGACTCCTTTTTAATCAGTGTAGCCTTCATTACGATGGGAGGTATCACCCCCTTACTTCAAACGCTTCGTACTTTAGAAGATAAAGGCATCAAAGGTAAAATTCTTACAACGGACTATTTGGCATTTAGTGATCCTAAAGCCTTAGATAAACTCGCTACATTTTCGAATATTGAACTTAAAATGTATCTAGTACCCGACTCAAAGAATGGTTTTCATACTAAGGGATATATCTTTCAATCAAATGAAATCTATAAGATCCTTATAGGTTCTAGTAATATGACAAATACAGCACTTACTACAAATCGAGAATGGAATACAAAAATTGTGTCCACAAAATCCGGAGAATTCGTTTCTGAAATGTTAGATGAATTTGAAAAATTATGGAATCATCCAAATACATATTCCTACAATGCTTTTATTGGTGCATATAGAGTGCATTATGAGGAATACAAAAAGGTGAAACAAAAAGAAGACATTAAATTACCTTCTAAACAACTGATCCCAAATTCTATGCAGCAAGCCTTTATTTCCAATCTTAGAAAGCTTCGCAATGAAAATGAATCAAAGAGCTTGTTGATTTCAGCCACAGGAACAGGCAAGACATATGCCTCAGCCTTTGCCATGCAAGACCAAAATCCAAAAAAAGCCCTATTTTTAGTGCATAGAGAGCAGATTGCCAAACAAGCTCTTCAAAGCTACAAAAATGTATTTGGAGAATCCAAAACATTCGGTTTATTATCTGGAAATAGTAAAGATACTGATGTAGACTACTTGTTCGCAACCATGCAAACGATGTCAAAAAAAGAAGTGTATTCAAGTTTTGCCCCTGATACATTCGATACCATCATCATTGATGAGGCACATCGCATTGGAGCTAAAAGCTATCAAGAAATCATGGACTACTTTAAACCAAAGTTTTGGCTAGGAATGAGTGCAAGCCCAGAAAGAACCGATGACTTTGATGTATATGCAGCCTTCGACCATAATATTGCCTATGAAATTCGTCTTCAACAAGCTCTAGAAGAAAACTTATTATGTCCATTCCACTATTTTGGCATTACCGACTTTTTAACAAACGGAAACGAAACGGATTTTACTGATTTTAACTATTTAACATCCAACCAAAGAGTTGACTACATTATCGAACAAACCAATTACTATGGATACAGTGGAGAAAGAGTCAAAGGACTCATGTTTTGCAGTTCCAAGAAAGAAGCGGCTGCCCTTAGTGAAAGATTAAATCTAAGAGGATATCGAACCATCGCTTTAAGTGGAGAGGATTCTCAAGAAAAAAGAGAAGATGCGATTGATCGCTTAGTATCCGATACAAGAAGTGACTATCTACAATACATTTTAACTGTAGATATTTTTAATGAAGGTGTCGACATTCCTGAAATCAATCAAGTTGTACTATTAAGACCCACACAATCCCCCATTGTCTTTGTCCAACAATTAGGTCGAGGCCTAAGAAACTCAAAAGACAAAGAATATGTTGTCATTCTAGACTTCATTGGAAACTACAAAAACAACTTCATGATTCCAATCGCCCTATCTGGAGATCGTTCTTACAACAAAGACAATATAAGACGATATGTTCTTGAGGGTGAAAGAATTATTCCAGGATCGAGTACGATTCACTTTGATGAAATCAGTAAGAAACAAATTTTTGCGTCGATTGACATCGCCAATTTTGCGGATATCAAGCTCATTAAGGATAGCTATAAAAATCTAAAGAATAAACTTGGAAGAATCCCTACTCTTATGGATTTTGAAACCTATGGAGAAATTGACGTACAAAGAATTTTCGACAACAAATCACTGGGATCTTACTATGCCTTTTTAAAGAAATATGAAAAGGATTATAAAGTAAGATTAAATGAACTTGAAGAAAACTTTATTAAGTTTATTTGTACAAAACTTGCCAATGGAAAAAGAAAGATAGAGCTTGAAACACTAAAAGATTTAATCAACAATCAAGAATATACAAATGATCTATCCCAAACAAATGTATTAAACATCTTCACCAATGAATTTCCTACTGGTTCTGGAAAGAATACGTTTAAAGATTGTATTTTTATTGAAGACAAAAAGATTTCAAAATCCTTTAAAACATGTTTAGAAAACAACGAATTTAAATCCATGGTAAAAGAAATCATTGAATACGCATTGGATCAATATAATAAACATTATAAGAATACATATAAAGATACAAACTTTGTTCTTTATCAAAAATATACATACGAAGATGCCTGTCGCTTATTAAATTGGCAGCACAATGAAGTTCCATTAAATATTGGCGGATACAAATATGATCAAACAACCAAAACATTCCCTGTCTTTATCAATTATGATAAGGCAAATGACATTCAAGATACCATCAAATATGAAGATCATTTTATCAATGAAAGTCAATTGATTGCGATATCCAAATCTGGAAGAACCACAAGCAGTGATGACGTACAAAACTTCTTGTACGCCAAAGAAAGAGGCATTGAAGTTCATTTGTTTGTGCGAAAGAACAAAGATGATAAAACAAGCAAAGAATTTTATTATCTAGGCCATATGCAAGCAGAGATAGATAAGACCAAACAGTTTGTGATGCCAAACACACAAAAAACAGCCGTCGAAATCTTATGGCAATTGGATACACCCGTAAGAGAAGACATTTATCGATACATTGTAGAGGAGTGATTTTTTGAAAACAATACACGTAGTAGCTGCCATTATTAAAGATGAAAATAAAATATTCGCCACCCAAAGAGGTTATGGCGAATTTAAAGACGGATGGGAATTTCCTGGAGGAAAAGTAGAACCCAATGAAACTAGCAAACAAGCCATTGTTCGTGAAATCAAAGAAGAATTAGATACAACCATTCAAGTCGAAGAATACTTTGATACAGTTGAATACGACTACCCAACCTTCCACCTATCCATGGAATGTTTCATTTGTACGATCCTTGAAGGAAATTTAACTCTATTAGAACACGAATCCGCAAAATGGCTTACTAAAGACACATTAGACTCAGTCGATTGGCTACCTGCTGATTTAGGATTAATCGCTAAACTAAAAGAAACATTATAATCCCATACAACATTTTAAAATACCTAAAAACGAGCATTTCATTTTTATATAAAGAACAAATGCTCATTTTTCTTTTGCCCAACTGTCAAATAATCAACAAATTTACAGGAATTAATAATGCTTTCAATTGAAATTGACTATTATAGAAAAATGCAAAAAGCACTAATCATCAATGACAATGAAAAAAAGATCAGTGCTTCAGCGTTAATTTTATTTCAGAGTAACTACTGCATTTCTCCATTTTCATTGTACAGATAAATCAGACGTATTTTCAAATTAAACCCACTGTTTTATATAATTTTCTCTTGATTTTCTAATGAATGGCGAATTGACAGAACATTTATAGTTTTTTTATCCGTGTCTACATAATAGTAGAGCAAATAATTTTTGATGAGCATCTTTCGAACTTCATGAAATCCTAAAAATCTATTTTCTATTATCGGGTTTGATTCAGGAAAATCACAAACCAAAGCAAGTCTCTCATTCAATAAGACATAAAAACTTTTTGCAGCATATACATTGCATATATGGTTCGTCAAATAATCTAATATATTATCTAAATCTTTTTGCGCTTTATCCGTAAAGAGATACTTATATGCCATACTTATCTTTCATTTCTTCCATTACTTTTATACCATCTTTTAATTTACCAGAATACATTTGTTGTAATCCCTCATACACTGCTTTTGCTTCTTCTAACTCCTCAAAAACGCTTTTATAATAGTCAATATCCATTACCACAAGACGTCCATATCCATTTTTTGTAACAAACACCTTTCCATTATCTTTACACAATTCCTCTATATGCACTGTATTTTTTAAATCTCTCATTGGTACAATTACCATAAAAGCATCCCCCTTTGTGGCTATATTATACCCTTTTTATGGATACACATCAACAATTTAAACTTCTTCACCAATGTTACAACTTTGAGATACAAAAAGCACTAATCACCAGTGACAATGGACATAGATTAGTGCTTCAGCATTAATTTTATTTCAGAGTAACCACTGCTTTTCCAGTAGTCGTTCTCTATATGTATTATACAGATAAACCAAATGTATTTCCACAACAAAAGCTAGAAATCCCATACAACATTTTATTCATACTAAAATCATCTATTTTTACTTTATATAAAGATAATATTAGTACTTTCATATGGTTCAACTGTCAAATAAATTTCAAATCAATTAAAATCCCATACAACATTTTATTTATGTTAAAAACATCTATTTACACTTTATTTAAAGTGAATATTGAGTTTTTCATATCATCCAACTGTCAAAAAAAAAGAATAATTCAAACGAACTATCCTTTCTTTGGTTGAATCCAATACATACTTTCTGCGACACGAACCTTCAAACCATCCATTATCATTTTTTTCTGCTGAAAGTTAGCCAAAACATTCAAGCGATTCCAGAAAGTTCTTTCGCAAGTGGATTTTCCATCAATAAAACATTCCATTTTGTGTCTCCCTCGACGTCTATCATAGAATAATCTGAATCCGCTTACAAGTCTTGACTTTTTTAATTTTTATGATTCGTTATTTTACTGAAATAACTGTGTATCCCGCATTTGTCACGGCATCACTCAACATCTGATCTGTGACATTCTCCGTGCAGTTTAATATAGCTGTTTTTTCATCCAAACTAACCACTACATCACTTACACCTTCTACTTTACTCAAGGCATCCTTCACATGTGCCACACAATGCATGCACATCATACCATCTACTGTTACTACTTTTTTCATTTTCTTTTCCTCCTTATATTCAACGGGAATATAACCCGCATCTTCAACCGCTTGTCTTAAAGCCACCTTATTCACTTGTTGCACATAGTCAATATCGGCCTTACCTAAATTATAATCCACACGAACTTCTTTTACATTTAAAACCTTCTTTAAAGCATCCTCTACTAACCATGCACAATGTCCACAAGACATGCCATCAATATGCATTGTGTACGTTTTGACTTCTTCACTTTGAACTTTAGGTTTAAAATAACGAAGTCGCAATGCGTTTGTGACAACACAAACACTACTCAAAGACATACATGCGGAACCAATCATTGGTGATAATCGAAGTCCAAATGCCGGATACAATAGACCTGCCGCAACTGGAATTCCTAGAATGTTATAGAAGAAAGCCCAGAATAAATTCATCTTGATGTTCTTGATGACATCATTTGATAAATCAATTGCCGTTACTACATCCAATAAAGAGCTTTTCATCAAAATCACATCCGCACTATCCAAGGCAATATCGGTTCCACCACCAATCGCTACTCCAATATCTGCTCGCATTAATGCAGGCGCATCATTGATACCATCACCCACCATCATAACCTTCTTACCTTGTTCTTGAAGCTTACGAATTACACTCTCCTTATCTTGTGGCAACACATCACTAATCACTTCATCCACACTTAAAGATTTACCAATCGCATTCGCTGTTTTTTGATTGTCTCCAGTCAACATAACCACATGCATATTCTTCTTTTTAAATTGTTCTAATGCAACCTGACTCGTACTACGAATGGTATCCGCCACACTAATTAAACCAATCACATTTTGATCTTCCACAAAAATCAATGGAGTTTGACCTAAACTGGCATAAGCATCTAAATCTGATAAAACATTTTGATTTATTCTAATATTTTTCTCTTCTAATAACCTTTTATTTCCTGCCAAATACGCATGTCCATTTAGCTTAGCCTGAATACCACGACCCGAAATGTTTATGAAATTTTCTGGTTGTTGAAGATTTATATTTTTATCTTTCGCATACTCCACAATGGCCTGTCCCAAAGGATGTAAAGAACCACTCTCTAAGCTTGCCGCCATTGAAATAAAGTCATTCATACTAATATTTGTGTATACCTTAATACCTTGAACACTTGGCTTTCCTGAAGTAATCGTACCCGTCTTATCCAATACAATCGTATCAATCGAATGTAGCTGTTCTAATGTGGCAGCCGACTTTATTAAAATCCCATTTTCCGCAGCCTTACCCGTACCTACCATAATCGCAACTGGCGTAGCTAAACCTAAGGCACAAGGACAAGAAATTACGAGTACACTAATCGCATTGGATAACGAAAATTGAATCGTTTGACCACTGATCAACCATGCGATTAAAGTAATCAATGCGATGACAATCACAACAGGAACAAACACTCCACTCACTTTATCTGCCAAACGAGCAATAGGGGCCTTTGAATTACCTGCATCATCAACTAGCCGAATGATCTTAGCCAAAGTTGTATCTTCACCTACTTTTTCAGCCTCAAACTGAAAAGTACCATTTTCATTCATTGTAGCTGAAATGACTGAATCCCCTACATTCTTTTCTACCGGAAGACTCTCACCCGTAATCGCCGACTGATCCACATAGCCTGTACCCGAAATGACTTTACCATCTACTGGAATTCTTTGTCCCGGACGAATCACAACTATATCATGAATTCGAATACTTTCACTCGATACAACAATTTCTTTACCATCCCTTAAAATTGTTGCGTTTTTTGGGGCTAAGTCCACCAACTTATCTAAGGCATCACTCGTTTTCGCCTTGGATCTAGACTCCAAATACTTTCCAACACTAACCAAAGTCACAATTGTTGCGGCCGACTCAAAGTATAAAGAATGCATAGCCATATGGGCCATTTCCATATTCTGCGCACCAAAATAATAGGCCATCTGATAAATACCGACCAAGCCATACACAAAACTTGCACCTGAACCCATCGCAACTAAAGAATCCATATTGGCCGACCTTTTAATTAAAGCCTTAAAACCTGTAATAAAGAAATGTCTTTGAATAAACAATATAAATAGACATAGAATCAGCTGTGTTAAGGCTGAAACCATCATCCATTCCATACCCTCTAAAATAGGAACGCCCACCATAGGACCCATCGCAATTAGAAGTAAAGGAACCAATAAAACTAAACTCAAAATCAATCTTTGTTTAGCACTTCTTTGATCCGATTCCACTCGATTTTGCCGATCCTGCCATTCTTTACGAACCGCTGTCTTTTGACCATGCACACTAGCTCCATAGCCAATCTGTTTTACAGCTTCACAAATCGTTTGTTCATTCACCCTATCTTGATCGAATTCAACCTTCATTGAATTCGATAATAAAGAGACGTCACAATGACTCACACCATCTAACTTACTCACAACACGAGTTACATTAGCCTGACAAGCCGCACATGTCATGCCTGTCACATCAAATTTTTCTTCCATTAAAACCACCTACTTTAACTTCTTTACTAAATCCATAACCTCACTCATGATTTCTGTATTTCCATTTTGCACATCCTCAACAACACACGTATTTAAATGCTCCTGCAAAACAATGTATCCAAATGCCTGCAAAGCACTCTCTACAGCCGCTACCTGCACTAAGATGTCGCCACAATAACGATTTTCCTTCAACATATTCTCAATTCCATTCAATTGTCCTACCATACGATGAAGACGATTCGTCAATTGTTTGATTTCTTTCTCATCTCTAGGCTTATGCTTTTTATGACAGCACTCACTCATTAATCTCACCTCGACATAATAATATACCCCCTATAGGTATATTTCAAGTGATATGGTTTATGGCATAATAAAAGAAAGGAAAAAACTATATGAAATATAATTATTACGTGTACCTGCCAAGAATTGGAACCATTCTTGTCATGTTTTTAACGTGCAGTGCACTCTTTATAAATGTCAACTTAAAAATGTACAGTTTTGATCATTTAAGAATGTACAATATT
>OLNL01003372.1_pt1 | contig 10571 bp, 9 predicted proteins | sample 1672181 | NCBI WGS metagenome assembly OLNL01 (sample SAMEA3136656, study PRJEB25190) | human gut metagenome | biome: human gut; feature: human-associated habitat; material: faeces | place: Austria | collected 2013
ACATCAAAAAGATTTCCATATCCCATTACCATGAAATACGTAAGCGGCACGATCATTGGCAGACTGTAACGTCCCTGTGGCTGATAATCCGATGCATAAGAATAATATGCATTCAATATATTCGGAATGATCATCGCAACCAGCATGCACCAGTTGAAAATCCCCTTTACACTCCACTGTTTTTTCACACGGATTGCAAAAGTCTTCACCGGATGCAGGAATATCAGAAGAAATCCCGCTTTAATAAAGTCCAGATAATTGTTGATCAGCCATTTCGGCATAAACACATCCATATTTCCAAAACGACCGACAAAGCTTCCACTGACAAGCTCTACCCAGGAAAATCCGTCTTCCTGCGGGAAACCGTAATTCAACATATCCAGTAAAGAATATCCAGCCATCTGCGGTGTACGTCTATTGGATGGCTTGTAATTCTTTTTCGCATATTTTTCCGCACAGATCGTTGATGCATTCATACCAATAAAATCTCCGTCATAGAGAATTGCATTTCGAATGAACCACCATGCAGCCAACAGCAGAACGATCACACAGACAAGAAGTCCCTTTTTCACAAAATCCGTATACTTTCCTTTCTTTTTCGCCTCCATAAACAGAGTTATCCCAAAGAAAAAGATGCTGCAGAGAATAAATCCATACGCATTGTAATAGGACAATGCACATGCTGCCACACCCAACGCCAGGATCACACAGTTTTTGTATATCCATCCCTCATCCAGATACCGCACCCATGCATACACGATCACTGCCGTTGAGAATACCGCCAGTGCATCACAGTTAACATAAGTGAATACAAACAAAGAACCTGGCAGCAGTCCTACAAAAGCCGCAGCTATCCATGCTTTTCTACGGTCAAACAACCGTTTTCCCATATCAAGTACCAGCCAAACTGTTCCAAGTCCAAACAGAATGTTTACAAATCTGGCTGCGAGAAGCAACGCAAACGGTGCTGTCGTCACAAGGCTTACTGCTTTCATAAAAACAGCTGCGATCATATAAGACAGAATCGGAGAAAATGCATAAGAAATTCCCCATACAACATTTCGTACCGACGGGTCATCCCCTACCGGAAGTGAACCATGCTTATAAATATAATCCGCAATCTGATAGCGCATCTGCTCATCCGGCCCGGCACCCATAGGCTGTACACGTGCCCACATCAGATAAAACACCAGCAGAAACAGGAAAAAAAGGATTTCCACAGTTGTCTCTGCACTTATTTTCTTACGTTTCAACTTACCTTCCTCCATCAAAACTCAAACTCTCTGATCTTTTCCGCAATATAATCCACATCATCCATTGAAAGATCATAGAACATCGGAAGCCTCAAAAGGCGTTCGCTTTCTTTCGTTGTATAAACATCTTTTCCATGAAACCTTCCAAACTTCTCACCTGCCGGAGAACTATGCAATGGAACATAATGAAAAGCCGGTGCAATTCCATTTTCACGGAGATAAGCAATCAGTCTTGTACGTACAGCAATATCTTTCACCTTAATGTAATACATATGTGCATTGTGTACACATCCCTCCGGAACGACCGGTCTCTGAATCTTTCCCTGTTTTTCCAGATCTTCCAGTCTCTCATGATATCCATCATAAACCTGATGACGTTTCCTGTTGATCTTATCACACTCTTCCAGCTGTGCATACAGATATGCCGCATTCATCTCGCTCGGAAGATAGGATGATCCATAATCAATCCATCGATATTTATCAATCTGTCCTCGGAAAAATTTACTTCTGTCCGTTCCCTTTTCACGCAGGATCTCAGCTTTTTCCTGATATTCATTCTTCTGGAATACCAGAGCACCACCTTCACCCATAGTGAAATTTTTTGTCTCATGGAAACTGTAACAGCCAAAGTCACCAATCGTACCAAGTGCCTTTCCATGATAATAAGCATCCACTCCCTGTGCTGCATCCTCAACAACTTTCAGGTTATGTCTGCGTGCAATCTCCATAATTTTATTCATCTCGCAGCCAACACCGGCATAATGGACCGGAACGATTGCTCTGGTCTTCTCTGTGATCGCATCTTCGATAAGATTTTCATCTATATTCATCGTATCCGGACGGATATCAACGAATACAATCTTTGCACCTCGAAGTACAAAAGCATCCGCAGTGGAAACAAATGTATACGATGGCATGATGACCTCATCCCCTGGCTGGATATCACTCAGGAATGCCGCCATCTCCAATGCATGCGTACAGGATGTTGTCAGGAAAACCTGATTTACCTGGAAACGTTCTTTCATCCATGCTGAACAAAGCTTCGTATATTTTCCATCACCACAGAGCATGCCCTGCGCTACTGCATCCTGAATATACTTTAATTCATTACCGACAAGTGCCGGTCTGTTAAAATAAATCATCTGACTCCTCTACTTTTCTTTATAAAGAATACTTGGGTATCTTATTCTGAAAAACAATTTCTTCTCCATCCGGATCCGTCATACTCATTTTCTCAAAAAAATCTCTTGATATCTCATCAAGTTCTTCTCGACTGCCTGCCTCTATATAATACAATGCAAGATACGGGTTCGGACCGTATGCCACAACTTCTTCTCCTGCCTCATAGAAAATCCACGGTTTTACAACCGCTTTATCTTCCGCGAGTTCATATGCAGCCTGTTGTTCCTGAATCTGTTTCAGTCTCCCATGAAAATACAAAACAGCTCCATGCATCAATGGTTTACGGATATCCTGCGCTTCCAACATCTTTGTAACATACTCGTTATCGTAAACATAATTCAGCAAAAGTTCTTCCATGTTAAAGCGATATACCATATCAGTCAGCTCATGCTCATAGCCAAAGAAACGTGCAGCAATCTCACAGACCTGGATTCCCTCTCCTGCTTTCCAGAAAAACTGCATGGAAAGCGGTCCTTCCTTCTGTCCGGTATACTCAATATACGACTGCAGCAGGGAAACCGCCGGTTCTTCCACCTTATCGATCAGGCAGCTCGGATACACATTTCGTGTGCTCTCCGGAAGCTCTCCCTCCGCAAACTGTGTTTTCTCTCTGTCTGCAATACTGATGACTCTCACCGCTCCATCAGAAACCCAGGTCATCATATTAAATTCAAATCCATCATTATATTCTTCAATCAGAATTTCATCCAGATCTGTAAACTCTGCGGTTTTACGAACACTTCCTGCAAGCTGCTCCTGATCTTTAATGATGAAAATTCCTCTTGAACCATATTTATCCAGCGGTTTACTGATCAATGGATATTTAAGCCCTGCTGTTATTTCGGCAAGTTTATATTCATTCTGTTCTGCTGCCGGTACTTTCACAAATCCAGGCGTCGGAAGCCCCAGCTTCGAAAGCAGTTCCCGACAGGCTGATTTGTCTCTGTACCAGCAAAGCTGTTCCGGTTTCAGATAGCAGGGCAATCCCGCTTTCTCTGCAATTTTGACCATGCATTCCATGAGCAGATCCGAAAAAGAGGTTATGATTCCATCAACCTTTTCTTTCTGGCAAAGCTCTGCCACTGCATCAATATCCGTAACAGGAATCACGTAAGATGCATCTGCATACTGTCTTGCCGGTCCATCTGGGTAACCATCACAGACGATCGTATAATGTCCCCGTTCTTTTGATTTTTTTACAAGCTGTACAAATTCGCCCAGTGTACCAAGTATCAGTAATCTGTGCTTCATTCTCCGGCTGCCTCCCATTCTTTGATCCGTTCTGCCATATATTGCATTTCTTCTTTTCCATAACGCTGGTCACATGGCAGAGGCAGTACATCTGCCGCCCACTGATATTCCAGACTGCTCTCTGTACATTCTTCGAGAATGTTTTTCCAGTAGGTCGGTACAAAAATCTTATGTTCTGCAAGCCAGCGTCTTAACTTAAGGCCTTCTTTATGATAATACGGATAAACAAATGGCCCCTCCGGTGTCACCCGGGTAAAAATAAATTCTGACGGAAGTGCCTCGGAAAGTATACGATAATTTTCCTCTCTCTTACGTCTTCCCGTCTCATAATCGATTGCTCCCAGAAGATTCTCTGTCAGCCTGGACATACGTCGAATCTCCATGCCTTCATACCGAGCTGCATTCTGAAGCATCTCCTGATAGTAGACGCCTGCATTTTCTTCGTACCGCCCAAGGATATGTCCCATTCTTTTATTGGAATGATCCACTGGCTTATCCATCGGAAGCACTGCATCTGTGGAAAGATATGCTCCATCACTGACTCCCCAGAATTTTCTGCAGGAATACAGGGTATCCACACCTTTCAGCGGTTTCTGAAAGAAAGCATGCGTATGATCCACAATGATATTTCCAAAAATCTTCTGATATGCCAGAATCTTCTCATCTGTCAGTTGACCGTAATAATTGACCAGATACAGACATTCACTTTCTCCCAGTTTTTTCCGGGGAAGCAAAACATTTAACTCCGCATCCAACTGATAACGGCTGATCCGGATTCCATGTTGCTCGCAGGCTTCCGTTACCGACTCGCATAAGAATACCGGCAGATATATTTTTGTATAACCGCGGCCTTCCAGAAGCCACCGAAGTGCTGTTCTTCCCAGATTTACTTTATAAAGATTCGGATAATACTCTTTACCTCCAAAATCTTCCAGCTCAAAATAGCCTCCGATTTCTTTTTTCATCAGTCCGTGTCCTCCCGGCGCACAACATAATGTGGCATTTTCTTTGCTTCGTTCAGAATATTCATCAGATAGATTCCCATGATCCCAATCGACAAAAGAATCAGTCCAAAAAATGCCAGCATCACCATCATCAGGGATGTCCAGCCTTCAACCGACACACCAAACGCAAAGTAACGCACAAGAAAATACACTGCCATGACCATGCTCACCAGAAAACTGGCAATTCCAATATTTCTCACCATAAGAAGCGGAAATGCTGTATGTGCGGTGATATCATAGATCAGATCCTTCACAAGACGTTTGAAAGAATAGCCGCTCTTTCCATAAACCCTTGCCGCATGCTGTACTGGTACGTTGATGATTCTGTTGGATGTCAGCACCAGAAGGTTTCCGATCTGAGGCAAGTATGTATTTGTCTTCACCATTGCATCTACAAGGAAGCGACGGATCAGACGGTAACTGGTGATCTGAAGATCCGGGTCTTTGCCGAGCATCTTAGAAGTTGCCCACACAGAAAATTTCGTTCCGAGTTTGCGGATAAATCCATGCTGTCTGCCTTCATAGCTCGCAATGATCGCATCAACATCATCGCGTTCTCTCATAACATTTATCATCTTCGGAAGTTCTTCCGGCTGATGCTGCAGGTCATCATCCATGGTTACAACAAAATCACCTTTCACATGTGCAAATCCACACAGAAGCGCCGGATGCTGTCCAAAATTTCTTGCCATCTGTATGATGCGAACTCTATTGTCCTTTGCACGAAGTTCCTGCATGACTTCAAAGGAACGGTCTTTGGAACCGTCATCCACAAGAATCAGTTCAAACTCTTCTTTTATTACTTCCCGGAATACTTTTTCCAGGCGTGTATAAAGTTCCTGTAAGGTGTGTTCGGAATTGTATACAGGAACAACAACGGAATACAAACTCATAGGTTTCCCTTTCTTTCTAAATACGCAATAAATTTATGCATTCTTTTTTATCATATCATTTTCATAATCCATTGTAAACAATTAGTATATGGTGTAATATTAATAAATATTGGTCAAAAAATAATATTGTGGAGGAATTATGAAAAATTTCAGAAACTATCTGCAGCTCCATCTGAATATTCTGCTGTTTTCTCTGACAAGTGTTTTTTCAAAACTTGCCTCGATCCAGTACAATAAAAACGGACTGCATGCCCCGCTTCTATATGTATTCCTGTTCCTGATGATCGCCAACTGCGGAATCTACGCGATCGCCTGGCAACAGGTCATCAAAAAATTCTCACTGTCCACCGCCTATGCCAACAAAAGTGTCTATCTTCTGTGGTCACAGATCTGGGCAGTCGCAATTTTTCATGAACAGCTTTCCGTACAGAACATCATCGGAATCCTGATCGTATTATTCGGAGTATGGACGGTGCAGAGATATGAATAGAACTTTTATCCTGATCATGCTGGGAGGAACTTTCTTTTCCGCAATCTCCCAGATTCTTCTGAAGCAAAGTGCAAATATAAAATATGACAATCCTTTAAGAGAATATCTCAACTGGCGTGTCATCCTCGCCTATGTGATGTTCTTCGGTATTCTTCTTCTGAACACCTGGTGTTATACCAAAGTAGACATGCGCTATGGGCCTGTGATCGATACTGCCGCTTATGTATTCGTATTATTGCTTTCTCGTTTCATCCTGAACGAAAAGATCACAAAGGGGAAACTGATCGGTAATCTGATCATCATTGCCGGCATCCTTGTATACACATTGTAAAAGCCAGACGCCATCAGTTATCCACAATCCAGGCAGAGTTTTTCACAAATAAAAGGAACAGACTGAAACGCTGCATCTGTATGATGTTGCATTTCAGCCTGTTCTTTTTTATTTGTTCAGATCATTTATTTCACTGACATTATTCTTCTTTTTCGCCCTCTGCTTCCGTTTGCTCTTCTGCATCTGTCTGTGCTGCTTCCTCTGCCTCAGCAGCTTCCTCTACTGTTTCTTCTGTTGTTACCGCATCTTCAGCAGTATCTGCATTTACTTCCTCAACAGTTTCGTCTGTTTCCTCTGTTGCAGTCTCTTCAGCAACTTCTTCTGCTGTTCCCTCGATCACATCATCTCCGGCATCTTCTTCCGGTTCAACAGTCGGGCATGCTGCGCCACACTGTGAACAGAACGCATCATCTTTTGCAAGCGGACTTCCGCAGGATGGACAAAAACGTTTATTTTTTACCTTCAGTTCAGATATATCTGTTTTATATTTCTCGATCTGTTCCATGCGCTGGTCAATCTGTTCGCAAAGTGCTTTCTGTGCATCATCTACCGGAATTTCCTTTTTATAACGTTTGTAAATGATTCTTCCGAGGTCGGCCATTGCTTTTTCTATCTGTCGTTCTTCACCGGAGATTTTGTTTTTAAGTCTCTGGGTCTCATAAACCTCCTCTGCACGTCCGCTCAGTTCCTTCGCAGTTTTTGTAAGTGTTTCTCCAAGACTTCCAAAAAAATCTTTTGCCATGATAAGTTACCTCTCTTTCTTTATAAAAAGCCATGTTATATATACTCTGTATTTAGTGATTTCCTTCCAGCAGCGGAACTTCCTGTCCTCTGAGAAGAATCTTCGGGCCACCATTGCCTTCTATATATTCTCTTGTGATCGTAACCTGACCGATATTATCATCTTTCGGAATCTCATACATAATATCCAGCATATATTCTTCCAGAATTGCCCGAAGAGCTCTGGCTCCTGTGTGTTTTTCCATTGCTTTGGCTGCAATAGCATGCAGTGCTCCCTCTTCAAATTCCAGTTTTACCTCGTCCAGTGCCAGAAGCTTCTGATATTGTTTCAGGATCGCATTGCGTGGCTCGCTTAAGATCTGTACCATCATATCCTCTGTAAGCCCATTCATGGTAAATATGATCGGCAGACGTCCGATAAACTCCGGAATCATACCAAAACTTCGAAGATCTTCCACCGTCACCTTCTCCAGAATATGTGGATCGTCATCATACTTGTCTTTCAGATCTGCATAAAATCCAATAGACGCCTGCTTATTCAGACGTTCTTTAATGATATTTTCCAGATCCGGGAAAGCGCCTCCACAGATAAACAGAATATTTCTTGTATTTACCGTTGTCAATGGAACCATTGCATTCTTGCTGTTGGCTCCGATCGGCACTTCCACATCTGCTCCTTCCAGAAGTTTCAGCATACCCTGCTGTACAGCTTCTCCGCTGACATCTCGCTGATTGGTATTTTTCTTCTTTGCGATCTTGTCAATCTCATCAATAAAGATGATTCCATGCTCAGCCTTCTCCACATCATTATCAGCCGCTGCAAGCAATTTGGAAACAACACTTTCAATATCATCACCAATATATCCTGCTTCTGTAAGAGAAGTCGCATCGGCAATCGCCAGCGGAACATCAAGCAGTTTGGCCAGTGTTTTGACCAGATAGGTCTTTCCGCATCCGGTAGGTCCGATCATCAGCATATTGGATTTTTCAATTGCGATCTCATCCATGGTATCTGTTGCTACACGTTTATAATGGTTGTAAACGGCAACGGACATTACCTTCTTGGCATATTCCTGACCGATCACATATTCATCCAGGGTAGCCTTAATCTTATGCGGTGCCGGAATCTTCTTGAGATCCAGGACTGGTTCTTTCTTTTCTGCTTTTTTCTTTTTGGGTTTCTTCTGCTGTCCCATCTGATTCTGGAAACTGCTTAGATCGATCATGCTGACATTTGGCATATTGAGCAGATCACCATAATTAAAATTTCCTGTCTGCATCTGCTGATTCATACTGTCAAAGCTTCTCTGCATACAGTCCGGACATATATGTATATTATTAGGAAGATCGATCATCTTACCAACCTGACTCTCTGCCCGATGACAGAGCGTACAGTACTTCTCAGGTTCTTTCTTGTTTTCTTCCTGATCATCGTCATCGCTGACCTCTCCCTCTAAAATCTCATCCTCGTATTTATCTGCCATATATCTGTAAACTCCTTCTGCATAGTTGTTATCTGTCTCATATAAAGAACGCACAGATCAAAAGTGCATTCTGCATCTTCGAATCTATGCGTTCATTATAACATAACCAGTAAAACTGTAAACTAAAGTTTTTATAAATTAATTTTTGCTTCCGAGCGTGACTGAAATTGTCTTCTGAACATACTCTCCGTTATCTGCTCTTGATACAACAACATCCACCGTCTCACCGGATGCATAATACGCAAGCTTACTCTCCAGATCATCTTTGCCGCTGACCGTCTGTCCATCAAAACTTACGATAATATCACCTTTCTGGATACCTGCTTTCCCTGCAGCGGAATTTTTCTCCACACGGATAACAAAAGCTCCCTCCGGCATATCATACATCTGTATTGCCTCTGTGGAAAGATCAGCCGTAACGACCCCAAGATAAGCTGCATTCTCTGATTCAACTTTATCTCTTGTCTGACGGTTCATCAGTTCCTCAAGAATCGGCTGTGCCTTGGATATTGGAATTGCGTATCCCATTCCCTCTACCGCACTGTCCGCATACTTTGCAGAGTTGATGCCGATCACTTCTCCCTGCATATTCAGCAGTGCTCCACCACTGTTACCTGGATTAATCGCCGCATCTGTCTGAATCAGGCTTGAACTGGTACCATCATCTGTCGAAATGTTTCTGTTCAATGCACTAATCCATCCGGAGGTAACTGATTGTCCATATCCAAGTGCATTTCCAATTGCCACAACCTGTTCCCCAACCTGAAGGTCATCGGAATTGCCAAGCTGCGCTATTTTGATCTGCGAGAGTGTGTCTTCCGGTATATCTGATTTCTGAACTGCAACCACAGCCAGGTCATTTGATTCATCCGTACCTTTTATCTTGGCACTGACTGCATCTTCCACATTGACATCACCATCGCTGCCGGACATATCCACCGTTTCCTCTTCTGCGTTGACTACATCATTTCCGACAAAGCATACACTGAGTGTTGTCGCACCGGATACCACATGATTATTTGTTGCGATCAAAAGCTCATCGTCATTTTCTCCGACAATGATTCCAGAACCGCTTCCTTCACTGGAATATTGCTGTGTACCATAACCAAATCCAAATGCCCGGAAATAATTGGGGATTTCCTGTACGCTTACAGATGTAATTGCGACTACCGTTGGCATTGCTGTATCTGCAACTTCTGCAACAGAACCCGTCTGTGACACAGCAGCTGCTGTTTCCGAAGCGGCAGTTTCACTTGAAGCAGCTCCTTCACTTTCATTCGAATCACTTCCATCTGCCGAAGAATCTCCTGCAAGCTGTGCTGTCTCTATCTGACTGTCCTTCCCGTCTGATCCCAGATATTTCTCGGACGCAAAATTCACTCCCTGAAATACAGCACCTGCTACCAGACCGAATACAACTGCCAGCGAAATCGTTTCTGCAAGTTTTTTTCCGCCACGTTTTTTGTTTTTTTTCTTTTCAGGTAATTCCTTCACTGTATCTGATTCTGTATTCTGATGCATACAATAATGTTCATATTTTGGTGGCTCATTCTGTCGATTGTTTTCTGTATCATTCTGCGGAGCATTCAGATTCCATTTTTTTTCATCATCCATGCCTGTGCTCCTTTCTTTTTATCTTTTTTATCCTATGAAAACAGTGTAACAATCAATTGTGTTCAAAATGTGACAACTCCTTAAAAAAACCGTGTGCTTATAGCTGTTTCATTGACAGCCGTCTGTATTTTTACACATTCCAGTATTCGCGGTTCATTGTACACCATAAAATCATTTTTCGAGGAAGTTTACGATAGTTTTTACCACTCAGATAGCCGGCATATTTACAGCCCGACTGAAGTATTACTCCCGGAATCAGCCATATTTTTCTTTTTTGGATCAGGTAGTTTATTGTTTTCTTTACAAGTTTTATTCCTTCTCCCTCTGA
>OLNL01003383.1_pt1 | contig 10528 bp, 10 predicted proteins | sample 1672181 | NCBI WGS metagenome assembly OLNL01 (sample SAMEA3136656, study PRJEB25190) | human gut metagenome | biome: human gut; feature: human-associated habitat; material: faeces | place: Austria | collected 2013
CCGATCTCAGCCATAAGCTGTGGACCGAGAGATGGACCAATCCCTTTAAACTGCAATCCATTCTCCCCACGCTCCTGCTGCCTCGCTCCGCCAGCAGTGTAATGAATGGGATACTGCCGCTGTTCCGAGTGCTGTTCCTGTATATTCAAAAGCTTTTGTCCGTCGCTCCGGAGCACATGCTCCACTGCCCAGTGTGATGCGAAGCTGCTCCCCCTGTTTTCACACTGCAAAGAGCCAGCGGTGCAGCAGCTTTCCCAGAAGCACACCGCCAAAACAGCCGGCGACACTCAGCAGCACATACAAACTACCCAGACCCCACTTGCCTCCCTGAAACAGCGTCACCGCCTCCAGCGAAAAGGTGGAAAACGTGGTGAAACCGCCGCAAACGCCCGTTTTCCAGAAGAGCGTACTCCGGGCGGAGAGCTGCTGTCCCGCAGCCGTCTCCGCAATCAGTCCGATTGCCGCAGCACCGAAAAAGTTGATGCAGAGGGTGAGCACCGGAAATTCGCTCCGAACCGGAATCAAGCCGATGGCATACCGCAGCACTGCACCCAGCGCACCGCCGCAGCCCACCAAGAGAAAAGATAGCCATGCCATAAATACGTCCTCCTTTTTCGAAAAAACCGCACACGATTTCTCATGTGCGGTATTGTCTGAATTTTATCCGGAAAAGCGATGGTTAAAGCGGCTGGTTCGAGAAACGCTTCAGGAACGGGATCAGAATACCGCCCACCAGATTGCCCAGAATGACCACCGGGAAATACAGCAGCGCACGGCCGGGATCCGGACAGCCTGCCAGAAAATAGTAGAAGATATCCGCAACGCAGTGGTTGAAGCCGGAGAGAATGAACACCATAATGGGCATTACGATGACAAACAGTCCGGCAACGGTGTTCTTGCTCTCCTGACAGCGGCGGGAGCCCTCCACGGCGGAGAACATCATGATGCCGCAGAAAATCGCCAGCACAAATGCGCTCCAAAGATGGTCGCCCATTTTCGCCGACATGGATGCCTGCGCCCGATCCATCAGCGTCACATCCATTCCCGTGACCGCTGTGTCCCGTGCGAATCTCGTCAGATGCACCAGTCCTGCCATGGCAGCTGCGCCGACGGCATTGGCGAGCAGTGTGAAAAAGGTCTCCGCCAGATAGGGCAGATCCCGATCCAGAATATAGCCCACCTTTCCGGTGTACAGTCCGTACCGGAACTGCACAATGCAGAACAGCCCCAGCGAGAATAAAAATGCCCCCAGATACCGGTTGTCACAGGACAGACTGACAATCCCGCCTGTGCCGATCATCAGACCGGACAGCACGCCGTCTACGAAAAAAGAGAGCCACCGGTTTTTCTTTTTTGCTGTTTCCATACCAAACTTCCTTCCATATATATTTAATCCACAAAATACTTTAATCCGCAAAATACGCTGCCGGATCCCCATCGTTTACCGAGAGGATGTCCAGCTTGTCCTGCAAGTCCGGCAGAAGAAATCCGCCCTCGATGCAGGCGCAGCTGCAAAAAGCAAACATGGACGGATAGGTATCCTCATCCATATAAAACGGTTCTCTTGCGTTGCCGGGATCTACGCCGACCTTATAGAGTCCCTGCGCATAGTGAAACAAAATCGAAACGCCGTCATTCCGGTGCTTCCGCATCAGGGCGATCACTGCCGATGCCGGCACGTGCACGCTCGCCCAATCAAAGCAATACTCTGGCTGCATGTTTTTTCCTCCTGTATGCACACAAAAACAGCACACCCCCAAGGCGGGCATGTGCTGCTGCTATGCTCTTGTGATTAGTCCTCCAGCTTTGCGCCGCACTGGCCGCAGAATGCGAAGGCATACTTTTCGTCAAACCGTGCACCGCACTTGCTGCAGACCCGAACGCCCTTCATGGAGGTGAGGTCGCTGCGCATGCTCTCGATCCGGCGCTTTCTGTCGTCGATGTCTGCGCAAACTTCCAGCTCTGCCTTGTGGTCGCCGTCCGGATTCTCGTAGAACAGACGGCCGATTTCCTGCAGCTGCTCCTGAATCCGCTCCTGCTCGTAGGCGATCTTCTTCTTCAGGTTGCTGGTTTCTGCTGCATTCTTGGAGCTCTCAGACACGCTGCGGCTCATCTGGTTGACTTTGTCGAATAATCCCATTTCTATGATTCTCCTGTTTCCGGGCTGCTGATATCGTCATCATAACAAGCCCTTGATAATCTCGTTATTTAAATTATACAGGATGAATTAATTTTTGTCAAGGGAATTTTTCTCAAAAATTTCCGCCGGATTATTTTTCCACCGGTTCGAACCGGATGCGCACCTTGGGCAGGCTGGTGAGGGTGGTGTCGCAGTGGAACATGCCATCCTCCTGCGAGAGGTCGTTCTCCCCCGTTGCCGGCGGTGCGAAGATCTTCAGTGTCAGGTCTGTCTCACCCTGCAGCGGCTTCTCAAAGAACGCAGCCATCATATCCACAGTTCTGGTGCCCGGCGCCTTATAGAACCACTTGCCGTTCAGCTCCAGCATCAGGTTGCTCTCGTCCTCAAAGACCGCCTCGCAGAAGGTAGGATTCTTCTCGAAGTGCAGCGGAATCGCCACGCCCTCGGCATCCTCGGAATTGCTCCAGCGCAGGGTCAGCGGCAGTGCAGCTTCGCCCTCCTGACGGGTGATCTGCGGGCTGAACCAATCCCGGTGGATGATCTCCTTGTAGGTTTCCAGCACCGGCTGCGCAATGCCCACCTCGGCATTGTTGGGGTCTTCGATCTCCAGTCCCAGTCTGCCACGGTCACGGAACTGGTAGAACGTAAAGGCGCTGAACCAGTCCGCCTGTTCTGTCTCCAGCTTATCGCAGAATTCCCGCACCATGTCTGCCTGCTCATAAGGGCCGGTGACATCGCCGTCTGCGTTGAACTCCGCCATGGTCATGGGCTTTGCCGCACCGCCGTTCAGGTGGCGGAAGCGCTCGAAGCTGCGCTTGGTCTTTTCGTAGGTGTCGGCAACGGTGCCGCGGCTGTGGGAGTTTCCGCCGTGTTCTGCCACATCATACGGCCAGCCCCAGTGGAGCGCCATGTACTTGTCCACCGACCAGATGTCCGCTGCCGGAATGGTCTGGGCGAACTCCTGCTCCTTCTCCATCTCCTCCTTGGCGAGGTCTTCGATGCCGCCGATACAGATAATGGTCTGGACGTTGGGCGCATGCTCCTTGATGATACGGCTGGCACGGACAAAGAAATCCGCCACTTCCTGATAGGTGCAGCGCTTGTTGAACGAGAACCAGTTGCCGGTCGCCTCGTGGTTGATGCGCAGGAACACCCGTCCGAACGGGCGCAGATCCTCTCCGATGGCAGCGAGGTGCTCGTCGGACACGTGAGGGTCGATGGTCAGCGTCAGGCTGACATCCTGTCCGTGGCGGCGGATCTCCCGCATGTACTCGAACGGCTCGCCCTCGGTGCTGCCGCCCAGTCCGCCCTTATAGGTGAAGTAATCGTCATAGGGAAAATCCCATGCAAAGCTAATATCCGGACTGGCGTGCACCACGCTGGCACGTCCCGGCCAGCCCGCATCCAGCGGATAATAGCAGTACATCAGACTGATGCTGCGATGGGGTCTGCCCAGCTTGGACAGAATGTAATCCTGATTGACGTATTCGCCACGCTCGCTGCCGTCCCCCAGATCGACGGCGCACTTGGCTTTTCCCATATGAATTCGATAGCACTCCATGTGTTTGTTGCTCCTTCCGGAAATATTTTTTTCACGCTGACTTTGAAATAGCAATGGGTATTGCCTCTATTATATGGGAAACACCGCCGGCTTGTCAAGCGCTTTTGTGTAAACGTCCAAAATTTTTGGCAGTTTCCGCAGCGGCTGTGCCGGGGCAGGCGATACAGACACAAAAAGCGGAACAGGCGTTCGCCCATTCCGCTCATTGTTTTGTGGTTTGTGAAATTCAGAACCGGATCTCCGAAGCTTATGCCTTGTCGACAGAGCCGAACAGGTTCATCTTCTCCTCAACCTTTGCCATGATTGCCTCATAGCCCGGCAGGAGCAGCTTTCTCGGATCAAAGCCCTTGCCCTTCAGATCCTTGCCCTCTTCGATGTACTTTCTGGTTGCTTCTGCAAATACCAGCTGGCACTCGGTGTTGACATTGATCTTTGCAACGCCCAGAGAGATTGCCTTGGTGATCTGGTCGTCCGGAATACCGGTACCGCCGTGGAGTACCAGCGGCATATCGCCAACGGCTTCCTTAACAGCAGCCAGTGTCTCGAAGCTCAGACCTTCCCAGTTTGCCGGATATACACCGTGGATGTTACCAATACCAGCAGCCAGAATGTCTACGCCCAGATCAGCGATGGTCTTGCATTCCTGCGGATCTGCGCATTCGCCTCTGCCGATGACACCGTCTTCTTCGCCGCCGATTGCGCCAACCTCTGCCTCGATGGACAGACCCAGATTGTGTGCAACTGCAACCAGTTCACGGGTCTTTGCCAGGTTCTCTTCGATCGGGAAGTGAGAGCCGTCGAACATGATGGAGGTGAAGCCAGCCTTGATGCAGGCATAGCACTGATCATAGGTACCGTGATCCAGATGCAGTGCAACCGGAACCGTGATGCCCAGAGATTCGTCCATTGCCTTTACCATATCTGCAACAGTCTTGAAGCCGGTCATGTACTTGCCGGCACCGCCGGAAACGCCGAGAATTACCGGAGAGTTCAGCTTCTGTGCTGTGTTCAGGATTGCCTTTGTCCATTCCAGATTGTTGATGTTGAACTGGCCGACTGCATACTTGCCGTCTCTTGCCTTGTCCATCATATCCTTTGCCGATACTAACATAAGTGAGTGCCTCCTAATAAATTTCTGCAACAGGGTCCGCGCCGCATGATACGGCCGAGTTCTCTGCTCTTTTATTATACCCCATCTTCTGTCAAATTGCAATGGGTTTCCGAAATTTTTTTCTTTTTCTCCAGTTGGCAGTCTATTTCTCATCATATATTCGATGATATGTCGAGAATGCAACGGTATTTTTCAATTTGGCGCTTGCAGTATACGGCAGGTTTCCTGTATAATGAATAGGAAAGAGAAATAAATTCAGCAGAAAGTGACAAACTGCGGAATTGAGAGGAGTTACAACGTTCATGGATATCCATCAGTTTTTTCTGGGAAATTCCTTTGATGCACATACCTATTTCGGGGCACACATCACCAGGGACGGCGTGGTGTTCCGCACCCTTGCGCCCAATGCCAAAGCTGTCGCCCTGATCTGGGAGGGCGGCGAGTGGGAGCCGATGCCCATGACACGCATTCATGACGGCGGTGTCTATGAGATCACCGTGCCGGATGCGCTGCCCGGACAGATGTACAAGTACCGCATCACGCCGCAGAACCCCGACGGCGAGACCATCGACCACTGCGACCCCTACGGATTCGGCATGGAGCTGCGCCCCAACAACGCCTCCATTATCCGTGATCTCTCCAGCTACACCTTCCACGACAGAAGCTGGATGAAACAGCGCAGCGACCACCGGCACAAGCCCGTCAACATCTACGAGGTGCACCTTGGCTCGTGGATGACCAATCCCCACGACGAAAACGGCTGGTACACCTACGAGGAGATCGCACCGAAGCTGGTGAAGTACGTCAGGGAAAACGGCTACAACTACATCGAATTCATGCCTCTCAGCGAGCATCCGGCGGATTGTTCGTGGGGCTATCAGAACACTGGCTTTTTCAGCCCCACCGCCCGTTACGGCACAGCGCACCAGCTGATGCAGCTGGTGGACACCTGCCATCAGGCGGGTATCGGCGTCATCATCGACTTTGTTCCCGTACACTTCGCCGTGGACGGCTACGCCCTGAACCACTACGACGGCACAACCCTCTACGAATACCCGGAAAAAGAGGACACCTACAGCGAATGGGGCAGCTGCAATTTCATTCACGCACGGGGCGAGGTGTGCAGCTTCCTCCAGTCCAACGCCTTCTACTGGCTGGATGTCTTTCACTTCGACGGCATCCGCATGGATGCGGTCAGCCGGCTGATCTACTGGGGCGGCGAGGAATACCGTGGCACCAACCCGTCCAGCATCCAGTTCCTGAAGCGCATGAATCAGGGGCTGCACCAGCGGTATCCGGATGCCATGCTCATTGCGGAGGACTCCACCAATTACAGCGGTGTCACCAAACCGGTGGAATACGGCGGACTGGGCTTTGACTATAAGTGGGACATGGGCTGGATGAATGACACCCTGAACTACTTCCGCCAGTACCCGTGGGAGCGGAAAAACGAGTACCACAAGCTCACGTTCTCCATGATGTACTTCCCCAACGAGTACTATCTGCTCCCCCTCTCCCACGACGAAAACGTCCACGGGAAAGCGACGATTCTGCAAAAGATGTTCGGGCAGTACGAACAGAAGTTCCCGCAGGCACGGGCGCTCTACCTCTATATGTACGCCCATCCGGGGAAAAAGCTGCTCTTCATGGGCAGCGAGCTGGGACAGCTACGGGAGTGGACGGAGACCCAGCAGCAGGATTTCGACATCCTGAAGTTCCCCATCCACGATGCGTTCCACCACTTTATGATGGAGCTGAACCGACTCTATCTCACAGAACCGGCGCTGTATGAGGGCGACTATGAGGCGGACGGCTTCCGCTGGCTGGACTGCCATCAGGAAGAGCGGTGCATCTACGCCATCCAGCGCCACGCTGCCCACGGGGAAGATCTGGTGATTCTCCTGCACTTCTCCGACGAGGGCACACAGCACTATACGTTCACCCTGCCGGACTGCACCGCATTGCAGCCGCTGCTGCACACCGACTGGGAGCGATTCCACGGAAACACCGTGGAGGACACCAAACCCATCGTTGGTGAGATGACCCGAAACGGCTGCCAGTTCCAGATTGACCTGCTGTATAGATAAGCGCTGCTGCTTCTCCAAAAATACGACCAGAAGCAAGAACGATACCAGTAACAATACCAGGTAAGGCTTCTGGAACAACAACGTGACAGATAGTTTCCCATCGAGACAATCCTAGAGCTAGGCCAGCTTCACGTTGGGTATGGTGAACGGTTCTTAAGCTATCTTCCACCGTACGAGTCATTTGTGGCAAGTTAAAGACAGTTAAGGCCAAGGCACCTGATAGGATTGAAAATCCATACTGAAATTGAACAACGAAAATTAAATAACCGAAGAGTCCGACCACCACTGAAGGTAGTGAAGATAGGATTTCAATACAGGTACGGACAAAGTTGGTAAGTCGTCCTTTTTTAGCATATTCTGATAAGAAGATGCCAGCTCCCATTGAAAGAGGCACAGAAATAATCAAAGTAATAACCAATAGGAAGAATGAGTTGTAGAGTTGAACCCCAATTCCTCCACCAGCTTTGTAGGATGATGATCGACTAGTCAAGAAAGACCAGCTGATGTGTGGTATCCCGCGAACCAAGATATAGAGAATCAAGGCTGCCAGGATTGTTACAATAATGCCAGCAATCACATAAAGTGTGCTGATGGCAATTTTATCAATTTTTTTAGCGTTCATAATTTCTCTTTCTCTCACGGGTAATGAATTTCACCAACATATTGAAACCAAGACTCATCAATAAGAGCACTAGGGCGAGAGACCAAAGGACATTGTTTGAAACAGTACCCATGACTGTATTTCCGATTCCCATAGTCAAGACAGATGTCAATGTTGCTGCTGGTGTCGTTAAAGAAGTTGGTATCACAGCGGAATTTCCGACAACCATTTGGATGGCCAGAGCTTCACCAAAGGCACGGGCCATACCAAAGATAACGGCCGTGAAGATACCTGGTTTAGCCGCATTAAGTGTCACACGCCAAATCGTTTGCCAGCGTGTAGCCCCCATTGCTAGACTAGCTTCACGATAGTGACGAGGCACTGCACGAAGCGTATCTGTTGTCATAAAGGTTACGGTTGGTAGAATCATGACGAACAAGACAAAGGTACCTGAAAGAATACCAAAACCTGTTCCACCAAAAATTAAGCGAACAAATGGAACCACGACTTGGAGACCAATGAATCCATATACAACAGATGGAATCCCGACCAAAAGTTCGATGGCGGGTTGTAGGAATTTAGCCCCTTTCGGAGAAATTTCAGTCATAAAGATGGCTGCTCCAATGGCAAATGGGGTCGCAACTAAGGCTGAAAGCAAAGTCACTACGAATGATCCCAAAATCATTGGTAGAGCCCCGAATTTACCTTCAGATGGTGACCAATCACCACTAAAGAGAAACTCGACCAAGCTAACTTTATTGACAAAGAAAGTCGCCAGCCCTTTTTGAGCAACGAAAAGTAAAATCATCGCTACGATGAAAACAATCAAGGCCAGGCAAAGGAAAGTGATTGTTTTACCAAACTTCTCGAGGCGTGAATTTTTAGAGGGTGATGTTAATTGTTTCACCAATTCTTCATTTTTCATGCTTACTCCTCACTCTTCTTTGAGACTTTACCATCAGCATCCTTGGTAACTTTCATGCTATGGATGGAAATGTAACCCATTTTTGCGACGACGTTTTCTTGGACTTCGTCACTCATCATGTAATCTAAGAATTGTTTGGTATAGCTATCCGGTTTTCCCTTGGTATACATATGTTCGTAGGACCAAATCGGCCAATCGTTAGTTGCAACATTTTCAGCTTTGGGTTCAAATCCATTTAACTTCAATGTTTTAACAGAATCATCAAGGTAAGCAAATGATAGGTATGAAATAGCACCTGGTGTCTGAGCAACAATTGACTTAACCATACCGTTAGAATCTTGCTCTTGGGTACGGATTGGTGATTTACCATCCATAATCACTGCATCGAAAGTTGCGCGTGATCCTGAGCTAGCTGCACGGTTAATAATAGTAATCTCTAGGTCTTTACCACCAAGCTGTTTCCAGTTTGTGATTTCACCAGTGAAAATCTTACGCAGTTGTTCTGTTGTCAAGTTATCTACAGAGACTTCTTTGTTTGTAATAACTGCAATCCCAGCAACGGCAACTTGAAAGTCAACAAGCTTACTAGCATCAATTCCCGATTTTTCCTCGGCAAAAAGGTCACTATTACCAATTTGAACGGCACCGGATTGTACTTGAGAAAGTCCAGTACCAGAACCGCCCCCCTGAACGTTAACGATATTGTCAGGGTTCTTTTCAGCGAACCCATCTGCTGCCGCCTCCACTAAGGGTTGAAGGGCCGTAGAACCAACTGCTGTAATGGACTGGCCACGGTCAATCCAAGAGGCACAGCCAGTTAAAACCAGCATGGCCATTGCCAGTGACAGAATCACTGCAAGGACTTTTGTTTTTTTCATTTTTGTCCTCCGACATTTTGTAACATAAGTAAGAAAGTGTCTCATAGATATGCTGTTAAAAGACACCTATCTAATTATAACAAGTATAGGATAACTAAGTCATATTAAAGTTTGGTTACAGGTTCTTAAATGTGAAATCTTAATCCTTTAGGATAGTAGTTTTTAACCGTATTTCCAACAACTTTAGCAAACCCAAAACCATTGCCGTCCACTAAAAGCTGATACCAACCGTTAGGATGTGTTTGATCTAGAGTAACCACATTACCAGAAACGTATTGGGCAAACTGGTCTTGACTTAGCTCTATACTTGAAACAACTTCATCAGATGTTAAAGCAATTCCAAGAGCAAAACTTGGTTCGAAACGTTTTTTCTTGAAGACACCAAGATGCAAACCGTTACGAGCGATTTTAACTTTAGAAAGGTCTGGGAGCCCTTTTGGAAGCAGGTAGAGATTGTCCCCAAAAACTTGCAGCAAACCATCCAGTCTAGTTTTAAGGTGTTTTTTTGCAAAATCTTCCCAAAGTTGCTTCTGCTCCTTGTTTAGGTTAGATTTTCCCTCTTTGATACGTGTTTGCTCAGGCACGCGCTTATCCTGGAATTTTGCCACAAACTGGCCTTCACCTTTGAAATGGTGTGGATACATTCGAGCTGTTTCTGGAAAATCAATTCCATCACTCATGCCATTCAATTTAGGGATTGCCACCAATTCAAGATCAGGATTATTTTCTAAAATCCAAGCAACAACACCTTCATTTTCCTCAGGAGACCAGGTGCAGGTTGAGTAGATCAATTGTCCACCAGGAGCGAGCATTTTCAAACCGTCTGATAAGATGTCCTTCTGTAATTGTGCCAGTTCACTAGGATACTCCTTATGCCAATATTGAATTGCATCAGGATCCTTACGAAACATTCCTTCTCCAGAACATGGTCCATCAAAGACAATCGTATCAAAATAATTTTTGAAAACTTTGGCTAGCTTATCAGCTGACGTGTTTGTCACAATAACATTTCTCGCTCCAAAACGCTCAATGTTTTCAACCAGAATTTTGCTACGCTTTGGATTGATTTCATTGCTGACCAGCAGTCCTGTATTATCTAGGTAACTAAGAAGATGAGTAGACTTTCCGCCTGGAGCAGCTGCCAAGTCTAAGACACGACTTCCCTTGGATGGAGCTGCCACTTGAGCAACCATTTGAGCAGCTGGTTCCTGAGAATAAACCAAAC
>OLNL01003385.1_pt1 | contig 10527 bp, 7 predicted proteins | sample 1672181 | NCBI WGS metagenome assembly OLNL01 (sample SAMEA3136656, study PRJEB25190) | human gut metagenome | biome: human gut; feature: human-associated habitat; material: faeces | place: Austria | collected 2013
GTCAGCTTTCATCTTGTCGATCAGCTCTTCGAAATACTTCTTACCTACTTCCATAACTACGTCAGAATACATCTGAATAAATCTTCTGTAGCAGTCCCAAGCCCAACGCGGATTACCAGACTGTTTTGCAATTGTCTCAACAACTGTCTCATTCAATCCAAGGTTCAGGATTGTATCCATCATACCAGGCATAGAAGCTCTTGCTCCTGAACGAACAGATACGAGAAGCGGATTCTCGCTGTCACCAAACTTCTTACCTGTAATCTCTTCCATTTTAACAATGTACTCATTGATCTGTGCCTGGATCTCTTCATTGATCTCTCTGCCATCTTCGTAGTACTGAGTACAAGCTTCAGTAGTGATAGTAAATCCCTGCGGTACCGGAAGTCCGAGGCTTGTCATCTCAGCCAGGTTAGCTCCCTTACCACCAAGCAGCTCACGCATGCTTGCGTTACCTTCACTAAACAAATAAACCCATTTTCTTGCCATTTTTAAATGACCTCCTAAATAATAATTTGCATGTCAAGTCGCTCTTATAATTTTAATGGTTTTGACCATATACGTCAAGTATTTGACTGTCATAAATTGGCAGTTTTTTATAAATAATCCCGTTTTAGTTTTCCTTTTTCTTGTGCATACTGCAATAGATTTCTCATTCTGTGGTTACAGCTTCCTATATGCACTCCGGCATCCACGACAATTTGACATTGATCAATCATATTTTCTGCATTTTTATATGTATTGTCGCTAATCTCTTCAAACGGTTCTTCTGTAATGATTTTCGATGCCAGTACTCTTGCTGCCTGATAATCCACATCATTGGTATACAATATACCTGCCGCAAATGGTCTGCCTTCCCGCTGAAGCTTCCGATAGATCGGTGTTCCATTGCCACCGGAAGAAATGACAAAGACTTCCGGCTCTCCTTCTGTCTTCTTAAGTTCCAGACTGCCGGACAATGGATTATAGGAACCATTGTCCAGATCATATAGTTTTTCTATGGTCTCTTCGTAAAATACCTCTTCCGGCGTTCCATACGCCATAATCTCTTCCCCGCGCACACAGACGATCCTGTCCGCACATTTCTGAGCCAGATCAATCTCGTGCAGAGACATAAGCACCGTAATTCCCTTTTCCTTTGCCATACGTTTCAGAATATCAAGAAGTTCCAGCTTATACCGGATATCCAGATATGAAGTCGGTTCGTCCAGCACAATGATCTCCGGCTCCTGACAGATAGCTCTTGCCAGCATAACGCGCTGCTTCTGTCCATCGCTGATCGCATTAAAATCCCGATTGCCGATCTCCTGTGCGTGAACTGCCGCCATTGCTTCATCTACGATCCGTTCATCCTCTGCGGTCAGGATACCGAGTCTTCCGGTATACGGATACCGTCCTGTTGCCACAATATCGTGACAGGTCATAAGCTCTGTCCGGATTCGTTCTGTTAATACCACTGCCATCCTGGACGACAGTTCTTTATAAGAAATGTTCGTCAGAGACGTATCATCGAAAAACACCTTACCGCCCACCAGTCTGAGCTGCCTGGTAATACTTTTAAGGATTGTAGACTTCCCGGAACCATTTGGTCCTATCAATGTTACGATCTCGCCCTTACAGATGCCAAAATTAATATCATGGATCAGTGCCTTTCCTTGATAACCCACGGCCAGGTCTTTGGTCTGCAAATAATACTCAGCCATATCTCTATCGTCCTTTCTCACGTTTCACCATCATATAGATGACGATCGGCGCACCCACAATGGATGTCACCGTGCTGATATTCAGTTCTACCGGTGCCAGTGCCATTCTCGCGATCAGGTCACAGCTCATGCAGAATACAGCTCCCGCAAAAAATGTACCCGGTATGATTACAATAGGTTTCGATGTACCAAATGCCTTTCTGGTCAGAAATGGAACCGCGATTCCTACAAATGAAATCGGCCCCGCAAATGCTGTCACGCATGCAGACAATATACTGGACAACAAAATAATCAATATACGGAACAATTGAATATTAACACCCATACTCTGTGCATAATGCTCTCCCAGCTGGTAAGCTCCAATAGGCTTGGAAAGTAAGAATGTCCATACAGCCGCCACAGCTACAATGACTGCTGCCACCCTGATATTACTCCAGCTGGAACCCGAAAAGCTTCCCAATGACCAGCCGTGAAGATTGACAATATCGGAATCGTCTGCAAATGTCACTACAAAATCAGTAATCGCCGAGCAGATATATCCGATCATGATACCACCCACCAGAAGTGCTGCCATGTGCTGGATCTTTCGCGACATCAGTAAGATAAATCCGGTCGATAACAAAGATCCGATAAATGCCGCCAGCACAAGCACCCCTGACGAAAAATGTCCGATATGTTTCAGAAATATAATCATTGCCAATGCAACTACCATCTTGGCTCCCGAAGAAATACCCAGCACAAACGGTCCCGCTATAGGATTCGAGAAAAAGGTCTGTAATAAGAAACCGGACAGAGACAATGCTCCGCCCAGTATCGCTGCCATAAGAATGCGGGGCAGCCGTATTTTCCAGATAATACTGTACTCTACGGCATCCCCATCTCTCATGAATAATATTCTCAATATCTTCGGTACAGAAATGTGTACATTTCCCGTGTTAATATTCAACACAATGATCACGAAAAATGCTGCCAGAAGCCCCAGAAATACCACTGTATATCTGGAACGCCTTTTGAAATTCTCACTGTGAAAGCTTACGCTCTCTGTCTGCTTCTGTTCTTTCTGCATAGTACCTCACCTAATTCATTTTCTCAAGAAATGTCATCTGACTCGCATCTCCATCCGTCAGCATATGATGAATGTCCCCGATCAGTTCTCCAACTGTATCTGTTGCCTGATACAGATTTTTTCCAGTATACCATACATTTCCGTCTTTGACAGCCTTGAACTCCGCAAAGAGATCACTCTTGGACTCCAGATCCGCAATACTGCTGACCTGCCCGTCAATGGTTCCATTATAGATCAGATAATCCGTATCTACTGCTGTCGCATAGAATTCTTCCATCGTCAGCTTTACAGAAGGTGCATTGCTGTCTGCATTCTTCAGGTCTGTGAAAATGTATCTGCCGCCTGCAATCTCGATCATTGACGGAATGTAGTCATCTGACTTACGTACCACGACAGAACCATCAGAATTCATATAGAAGTATGCAACTGTCTTCTCTGTATTTTTGAAATCTTTCAGTTCTTCGATTACTTTCGCCTGATTTTCAAAAAATGATTCTGCCAGATCTTCTTTATTCAGCATTGCGCCATACAGCTTGATCCACTCTGTTCTGCCAAGCGGATGTGCTTCATAACTGGAATAGTCCACAAATACCGGAATTCCGAGGTCTTCGATCATCTCCTGTACCTTTGGCGTATGCAGGATCATGGTAGACTCAATTGCCAGATTACAGTCTCCGTCTACGATCTTCTCATAATCCGGCTCGCTATATTTACCAGCATAGGCAATATCTCCTGACTCCATTGCTTCTTTAGCATTCTCCACATACCATCCAGAAGCTTCCAGTCCGGAAAAACTGATAGTATCCAATGCATCCAGTCTGGCAAAAAGCGACATGGTTGCCGTTGCTGCCATATAGATATTCTGTACCGGCTGTTTGATCACCACAATATCCTCATCCAATCCTTCCGGTGCTTCCTTGCCCTCTGGAACAATAAGATACTGTCTGTCCTCATGTACATCAATCAGCTTATATCCATCCTTATAATAATACACATCAAATTCTTTTGCATAAGTCAGATCCATTGCCCTTTCGAAAGTCACCCCCGGAATCTCCGGAGCATCCACTTTCTCTTTATCAGAAGCTTTTGCCTCGCTTCGCTGACTGCTTTTACTAGCTTTACTATCATTTCCGCTCTGACCACATCCTGTTACCAGAAATGTCGCCATCATTATTACCGCAAACACCTGATATAATAACTTTTTCTTCATTTACTTTTCTCCTGCCTGCTGTACGGTTTTATCATACAGAGCATTTGCCTGATCTTCGCATCCGAAGATCACACCATACACCTTGATCCATTCTGCTTTTGCCAGATCATCCTTTTCATCTTCCGAACGATCCACGATCATCGGGATTCCAAGAAGTGCATACTTTTCAGTAATCTTCTCCCACTGCTCAATCTGGTCTTCTTCCGTAATGGTCTTGCCCTTCTTCGTGGTCTTATCCTCTGCAGGAAGCAGATCACTGGATACCAGAGCGAGATTTACTTCCTGTTTTACCAGATCTCGATACTTCGGGTCTCTCTCTTTACCACCGTAGATAACTTCTGCCTGTTTTTCGTCTTTTTTCTTTGACATCTTATCCGCAATATCAGAGACTTCACAGTTCTTTTTTTTCATACCGACTGCTGCCACCTGATCTAACAGGTCCATCTCTTCCATCTGCTTCAGTATCTCATTATCGGATACATACGCTTTGTCTGTTGGCATCTGTACTACGATCATATCCTCACTGAGTCCCACAGGAATCACAGTATTCTCCGGTACAAGAAGATATTTGATGACATTTCCTTTATAAAGTTCTGCTGCCTGTTCCGCTTCACCGACTACAGCCTCGCCGCCTTCCGCAGAATCCGCCGCTTCCGATGTCTGGTTCTTCGAAGTCTCTTCTGACTTATCAGCATCTGTATTCGTATCGGTATCTTTTTTATCAAAGTCTTTCTTTTTCGGATCACGAACGGTATCCCTTGTCACATCTACTTCCAGGAGTGTAATGCCCTTATCATAATGATAGATTTTAAAATACTCTGCATGCTCCAGTTTCGTCTCAGACTCATAATTCAGTCCCATAATCTCAGGTGCTTTGTCATCCAATGTCTTATTTTGAACAGTCCCTGCACCTTTTCCATTGCCAGCAGCCGCCAGATATACAAAAATCGTATAAGCAATCTCATGCGCCACAGACATTTTATCCGTCATAGCCAGAATCGTATTATTCTCATTCAGAGCTACCGGAATTACAACCGTCGCCATTCCACCGCCTTTGGTTGTATAGTAAGTCTTTCCATTTGTCTTTACATACTGGTAATGATCGCTGTCAAATACCAGCGTTGCAAATGCCTGCCCATTCGTAATCGTAACCTTATTACAGCTGATCTTTACCTTACCGGTTCCACCTGACCAGCTAAATCTGTCTGGCGTATATACGCCATCAGCTAATGTAGTAGAACTATTGACAGCAGATGTAGATCCACTGGTATCTGCCTCCCACTTGGATTCATTCTCCGCTTTGCCGTCATTTGGCTTTGATGCACCAGAATTACCATTATTATCCGACGGCTTAGACGGAGTAGATGGGTTGGATGGATTTGTATTGCTGTCATCACTTATCTTCTGTAACGTGTCATATTTAAATGTAAGAGTACGAGCATACCACTGATTCTTTTTAATAGAATGAGAGGCTACTGCAATTTCCTTATCCAATGCCTCTACCGGAATGGTATAGGTATACTTGCCATTTGCATCTACCACATATGGAACCCATGATTTACGATCTGCTTTCTCAGCATCTGCTCCCGTTCCCATATAAAGATAATCATACCCTGTACCACTCAAAGTAATTACCGCTGACATCAAGCCATTCTTAACTGTCAGCTTACAGTCAACTACTTTAAACATAGCCGCGCCAGTTTCCACTTCAATAGAGTATGTGCCATCCGCTGCTGTCGGCGTCGGTGTTGGTGTTGGATTCGTTCCCGGTTCCGTCACTGTTTCCTCCGGAATATAAATCCACAGATCAGCCTTGGTATACCAGCTTCCATCTGGCTTTCCCAGTACTACAGACTGCACTTTTCCAACTTTAGATGCATCTACTTTAAATGTAAATGTATTGGTTCCATCTGCACTTCTACTAATTACAGGTTCTTTTGCTTCATCGTTTTTTGATCCCAGATAAATCTTATCATAACTGTTGCTGCTTGTAGTAAATGACACATCATACAGTTCTCCATTTTTCTTAACCGTTGAAGTGGTAATTTTGAACATCGCAAATACATTTCCATCTTCTTTTACTACCTGAACAGTATTACTCGTTACAGTTGGTGCATTTGCTGTCTGTACTACAACATTCTCTCCATCTGATGCTTCACTCTGCACCTGTCCTGTCTCTGCTGTTTGCTGACTTTCCTGCTGAACAGCTACACTGCCGGATTTTTCTGCGTCTGCTGTGTTGCTATTATTGTTTGACGCATTTTCCTTTTCCTGACTCGACGCGTTGCCAGCTTCTTCTGCTGCTGGACTCTGACTCTCTGATTTGTTTTCTGACTCTGCTACAGTTTCATTCTGACTGCTGTTTTCCGTGACACCGGCTTCATCCGATGATGCATAAGCTTTCGTATAGCTAAGCGGCGACACAAGCATAGACGCACTCAAGCAAAGAGCAAGAAAACGCTTATGATATCTCTTCATTTTTCTCCTCATTCCTTCTGCAATATCATGTTGTCTTTGTTATCTGGGGAAATAATCAGAATAAAGAATTCTACAAAAATCAAACCTTCCTGACCTGAAATACAGGAAGCCTTGAATTCATGATCATTTCGGTACAATCAATTACTCGTGATCTGGAATCTGCATTCCCCGCACCAACGACCGGCAGGTTTCCTGACTTGTAAAGTATCTCTATGTCTGCCTTCCCAGTTACCCAGTGGCATTCCATCCATAGCCATTTACTCACAGTGACGAGTTCGTACAGGCATCTCACCTGTTTCCCTTTTATCTGTTCCGGCATAGTCTGCTTAAAGAAGCATATTCCGCAGCCATGCTAAACAGCACCGAACGTTTTATAAAATTACCTAGTTAATATAGCATCTGACGGTCGGCAAGTCAACAACTCACCGACCGTCTTCTAGACTCATTTCTTTTCTTATTAAGTACTATCCTTTCATGCATTTGATCCTGTTTTATTCGTATACGACTTCAGACAACCACTCTTGTACTATATCTATGCCTACTTCCAATACTTCCGCAATATCCGAAAGAGCTGTCCCTTTTTGAGACAGCAGCAATGCTGAACGCTTTGCCTTCTTCATTTCCCCAAGCATTTCTCTCTCTTTCACACCCTCATCATATAATTCCTGTAATTCTTCACACATAATCTCCACCCCTTCTTTCGTCTCTTTCAACATATGTACCCGTGCCGCAAGAACCTTGCTGTACATATCCTTTGCTTCTCTGCAATTCAGATCATGTATCAGTCTTCCAAGTTCCGTATCGTCACGATTGGATCCATTGACATAGATAATATCTAACTCATCAACAAAATCCGCTTCCACTTCCCGTACTGTCCTACTAATGTGATAAATCGGCAAGCCCCCACCAAGCACATCATTCTTTGTAATAAATATTACAGTAGTACATGGGAGATTCTGAAACTCTGTCCCCGGTTCTAAAATATTCGCATCCAGAAGACTTGCATGATACCTCGGACGCTTTGGTAAAGCACCTTCATTCTCCTGTTGGATCTCCAGATTATAAACCTTATTCGCAGTATCTAACGCCACACAGTCCAGTCTCGCAGCTCTTCCATGTAGATTGGCATAATCCATCTGCAACACTTGCTCTACAATCCGTAATCCTATATTCTCTGTAATAATCTGAAGGATAAACTCTGTGCACGCTTTTTCTTTCAGGACATTCCTCATAAATATATCGTTCATAATCGTGAATTGTTTAATCAATTCAATATACCTATCATGTCTTTCTTCTAGTCTTCCTGCTGTTCCCTGTGTCATCCTCATTCGCCTCCATGTTATCATCAAATAAGATTCTTTTCAAGTTGTCTTCCGGAATATTCTCTTAATCTTTTTTCTTGTTTATCCACCATACCATATCAACATAACTTTTTCAATATGTTTTTATGTTTATTTAAATTTATCATTTTTGTATATATCCCTTGTGTATCATTTACCTTTTTTATATGTCCCAGCCATACCAAAAAAGTCACATAAACGCATTTAAAAAAGTCCCTTTTTGTAGTTATTAATTACCGCAAAAGGAACTTCATATCACATATACCATTCTTTCTATTTCAAAAACTCTTCTACATCTACCTCATCAAATGACTGAATCACCGGATACTCTGTTTCTTCCTGCTGTTCTATCCATTTCGTATACCAAATTCCTTTTAATCCGTTATCCCAGGCGCCCTTTACATCTTTTGTAAGATTATCTCCGATAAATGCACATTCACCTGTAGGTACTCCTGCTTTTTCAACACATAATTCAAACAGATGCGGTGTTGGTTTCTCCACTCCTGCTTCTTCACTGGTAACAATAAAATCAATATATGGCGAAAGATTTAAAAATTCCAGTCGTCGGTATTGAATATGTGCAGTCATATCTGTTCCAATCCCAATACGAATACCACGTTCTTTCAATTTCTGCATAAACCTGATGATTCCTGGCGAAATCAATGAATGCTCAATTGATGCATTCCAGTACCTGTCATACATATTCACCGTATGCGGAAATAATGGCTTGTCCCACAATTCCAACATACACTGCATCCGCATCAGACGATTGTGCATGGCTGCTGTCTCACTGCCAATTCTGCCCATCATGATTTTGTTAGCTCTTTTATAACATTCTTCTGTTTCTTCTTCCGATACTCCAAACACGCGATTGCAATAAGACGCTAATGATCTCATGCCGTATTCATGACTGTGTTCGTAGCTATATAAAGTGTTATCAATATCAAAAATTACAGCTTTTATCATATCTACTCCTCTTCTATGTAACACTTCGGATTGCTCCGCGCTTCCATGTAACACCTCGGATTGCTCCGCGCTTCGCGCTCTCTCAATCCTCAAAACATTCGGATTCCGCCCTGTCGGGCTTCTTCCTCATGTTTTGGCGGGTATAAAGGACAAGCCGTTTCATGCGAGCATGAACGGCTTGTCTTTTATACCCTGGTATTACATATTTTTCAAAAATGCCTTATATCCTTTATATGCTTCGTAGATATCGGCTTTGCTTGCGATTTCCCATGGAGCATGCATGCACAGAATAGCTACACCGCTGTCGATGACTTCCATTCCGTAGTTTGCCATGATGTATGCGATGGTTCCGCCGCCACCGACATCAACTTTACCAAGCTCTGCGAACTGGTATGCCACTCCATCCGTGTCTAATGCCTTGCGGATCTGTGCAAGATATTCTGCATTGGCATCGTTGGATCCGCTCTTTCCGCGGCTTCCTGTGAACTTGTTGAATACAAGTCCTTTTCCGAAAAATGCTGAACTTCTCTTCTCAAAGGCTTCTGCAAACATCGGATCGTAAGCTGCGCTTACATCTGAAGAAAGCATCTTAGAGTTCTGCAGTGCTCTTCTTACTTTAATATCAGCAGTCTCACCCATTAATGCAAGAATCTCTGCTACTGCATTTTCGAAGAATCTTGAATGCATTCCTGTTGCACCCACACTTCCAATCTCTTCTTTATCTACCAGGATACAACATGTTGTTCTGTCTCCTGCTTCAACATCCAGCATAGCAAAGAGGGATGTAAATCCACATACTCTGTCGTCCTGTCCGTATCCCATTACCATACTTCTGTCAAATCCCATGTCTCTGGACTTTCCAGCCGGAACGATCTCTAACTCTGCTGAAACAAAATCTTCTTCTGTCATTCCATAGCGCTCTTCAAGAATAGCAAGCATATTCTTCTTTACTGCTTCTTTCTCATCTTCCGATACTCCTTCGAGCGGACGGTTACCAATGATCACGTCAAGTTTCTCGCCTTCGATGATCGCATTGGCTTTCTGCTCCATCTGCTTGGCAGCCAGATGTGGCAACAGGTCTGTTACTGCAAATACCGGATCTTCCTCGCTCTCACCGATGCATACGTCTACGACTTCTCCGTTCGTCTTAGCAACCACACCATGAATTGCGAGCGGCATTGTCAACCACTGATATTTCTTAATTCCACCATAATAGTGCGTATCCAGATATGCAAATTCTTCACTTTCATATAATGGATTCTGCTTTACATCAATACGTGGTGAATCGATGTGTGCTCCCAGAATATTCATACCTTCTTCCAGTGGCTTCTTACCAATCTGGAACAGAGATACACTCTTGTCCATGCATACTGCATAGATCTTATCTCCTGCCTTTACAGGTGTCTGATTCTTAATCAGGTCACGGATATCCTGATATCCTTTTTCCTTTGCCATACGAACTGCGACTTTCACACATTCACGCTCTGTCTTACCTTCGTCCAGGCAATGTTTATACAATGCATTTGTAGCTTCTAACTCAGCAATCTGATCCTGATTATATGAGGACCATACATTTGCTCTCTCCATTTTTCACTACCTCCTAAATTATACTATTGGATCAGACATTTACTTATATAGTCTGTCCTTTCTGCGTAATTCTTAGTATAACACATCCCTATCTTAGATGCCATATCATTTCCCTGTTATTCTGACATTCAAGTCGAACGTCCATGAGACTTGGCGCGTGATTCTGGTCAGCGAAGC
>OLNL01003389.1_pt1 | contig 10521 bp, 9 predicted proteins | sample 1672181 | NCBI WGS metagenome assembly OLNL01 (sample SAMEA3136656, study PRJEB25190) | human gut metagenome | biome: human gut; feature: human-associated habitat; material: faeces | place: Austria | collected 2013
GCGCTGCGCGATCTCGCACGACACGAGGTTGTCGTCGTCCTGGCCGGTGGTGGCCACGAACACGTCGGCGCGCCGGATGCCCGCGTCCTCCTGGTACTTCGAGTCGCAGCCGTCGCCGTGGATGACCAGGTAGCGCCCTTGAAGCGCCACCGACAGGCGGTCGGCCGTGGCCAGATTCTCCTCGATGACGGCCACGTCGTTGCCGCTTGAAAGCAGCACTGAAGCCAAGTATTCGCCGATCTTGCCGCCGCCAGCGATAACGATGTACATGCTCCGTCTCCCTTAATCTTGGATATAGCGCGAGAACGATTCGATCAGCTCATGGCGCACGCAGGCGAGCACCGAATCCCCGTTGTAGAGGATGGAGTCGCGCGTAGGAATAGAGCTGGCCGAGCCGTCGCTGCGCTCGAACGCGATGATGCGGACGTCGTGATCGCGCTCCAGCTCGCCCACGCGGATGGTGCGCTTGTCGGTGGAGCTGAGGTCCAGCGAGAAGCGCAGCACCTCGAACTCGCCGAACGTGTCGAGATGGGCGCCGTGGCCCGACACCACCTTGCTGAACACGTCCTCGGCCACCAGCGACGTGCCGCACACGTAGTCGATGCCCAGCTGCATGTACGCGCGCTCGTGATCGGGGTTGTACAGGCGCGCGATGACGTGCGGCACGCCGAACAGACGGCTGCCCACTTCGGCGCACATGAGGTTCGTGTTGTCGAACTGGGTGACGGCGGCCATGACGTCGCAATCTTCGACACCGGCTTTGACGAGGGTTTCCTCGTCGAAGCCCACACCCTGCACCGTGGAGCCGTTGAAGTTGCGCCCCAGGTTCGCGAACGCGTTCACGTTCTTGTCGATGACGCACACGTTGTTGCCGTTATCCGACAGCATGTTCGCCAGCTGGGAACCGACGCGGCCGCAGCCGACGACGATCACGTTGCTCATACCGATCCTTTCACCAGGCACCCGCATGGTGCCGATTTCTTGCTGCGCTTAGCATACTGCATGGATGCGGGCACGACCAGCGTCGCCATAGAACGGCGACAAAGGCGTAACGTGGCAATCAGGCACTTAGGAACGAATGTTTCACGTGAAACATTCCGCAAGGCCATCGTCTCGAACGCATGCGGAAGAAGGATTCGACGATGGAAAAGGAACCGCCGGCTCGTGGCCGGCGGAACGTTTAGATCATCTTCATTTGGCCGATAGTCGCCTTGAACCAATGATCCGTATTAGGCGGACAGTACTTGGCAGCGTTCGCATACGTGATGGAGTAGCCGTAGCCGTTTGCCAGGCCCGCTACGTGAGCGTTGATAGCCTCTTCCCAGCTGGACCAACTCTTATCGCCCCAGCCCCATGCGTTGTACGGCAGGAAGCAATGCGCGCCCTTGGAGCTTTCGGTGTTGGATATGGCAGGCGACCAGCGCGGGTCGACGCCGTTGCTCCAGGCAGCTTCGGCGAACGTGGCACCCTGCCCCGCCAAGGGCGAGCCGGCCAAGTATGCATTGATACGGGAGGTCCACTCGGAAACGAAAGCCTCTTTGCCCACGGAGAAATCAACTTCGGGAAGCGAGGCGACGGCATCGGAGGCTGCATCGCGCGCAGCGGCGGCCTCCTGCTCGGCCTTCGCCTGCTCGGCGGCGGCGATACGAGCCTCCTCCTCGGCACGAGCGGCCTCCTCCGCGGCGATGCGAGCAGCTTCTTCCTCGGCTTCGATAGCTTCGATGCCTTGCGAGATGTCGCGCGATGCGGTACTGGTAAGCACGGTGGACTCGCGGGTGGAACCCTCGGATACGTTGGCGAAGTCGGCAGAATCGGCAATGGCGACATTCGCGTCCGCACCGCCGATGCCGAAAGAATCGATATCGTGCACGGCACCGCTTCCAGCAGAGGCGAACCCGAAGCCGATGCACCCGGTCAGCACGCACGATGCGCAGCCGACCGCGATAATTTTAGCAGCCAGGTTCGACTTCTTTTGTATATAGCGCTTTTTAGCCAAAACGTCAGTTACCTTTCGTTGAACAGCACACGACCCAGCCGCCGAAGCGGTTGACAGCGTAGTAAATTGTGTGAGGGTTTGCTGCCGAAAGGGCGATATGCTGTTGTGACAAAACGTATTTTAACGGACAAGGGGGTCCGAGGGCAAAATTTTATGGAGACGCCCTACACGATTTGTTCGCTTGACAGTGAATGAAAGCGCATTTCAGCAGGTGGTTCGCCTTAGTTGCGGACACGGGAAAAAGCGAACGAACTATGTGCTCTGTAACGCGACAAGCACGCTCATTCGGTTATCGAGATCACAACGGACTCGTTTAGACCGATGTTTTCCCACGGCTGCATGTCGAAACGATACTCGCGCCCGTACGGCGCCGAGAAAACCAGCTCTTCCGTCGCTCCCGGAACCGAGTACCACAGCAATCCCACCACGCAGAACGCGACGAAGCACAAGCCTGCCAGCAACGTAAGCAGCGGCGACTTGAGAGCGCCTCCCAGAAGCAGCAGCCCAACCATAATAAGCAGCAGCGGCCATAGGCCCACCAACATGAACTCGATGGAGCGCCACCCGATGACATCGAGGCTCATCAGCACCAGCACCACTCCCGCGGAAAACGTGATAAGGGAGTCCACGAACTGGCGCATGCGATGCCCCTCTTCGCCGGGGACTACCATACCGACGATGCCCAAGATAACGAAGATAAGCGGCCAATACTGCCACCACACCACGCCTTCGACCATGCTCGCCACCATAGCGGACATGCCGAAAAACAACAGGAACGACCCCGCGAACAGAGCAGCCTTCACGCCCGAGCGCGACGACTTCGCCGGCGGCTGCTGTTGCGGCGCGGCATGCATCCACCCTTCATGCGAATGGCTCGCCGGAGGCGCATACGAACGAGAAGCATCGGCAGGCGCAGCGGCAGAGGCGCGCGATGCGCCTGCCGGGGGCTCGGGCGGCACATGAGCGGCCGAGGCGTACGGGGGATGCGCATAGCGCCAACCGGCCGCTTGCGCGGGATTGGGCGCATTTTGCGCCCCCGACTCGGTTTTGCGCGGGGTGCCGCCGAATTCGAACGTCCCGTACGTCTCGGAATGCACCGACTGGGGGTGCACGTCGAGCGGCGCCTCCTCCTTCGGTTCGAGCGGCAGCACGATCCACAGCAGGATGTATGCGATGCCCAGCAGCCCGCCCGAGGCCAGGGTGAACACCACCATGATGATACGGACGATGACAGGATCGACGTTGAAATAATCGGCCACGCCCGCGCAGACGCCGCCTATGAGCGCCTTTCGCGAACGGAGCAGCCGTTTTTCACTCGTCACGCTTCCTCCCGGTCGATCGCCTCGACAGCGTCCACGCATGATGGGGAGGGATCGTCCAGTCGTTCCACGCGCACCGTCGAAATGCGACGGCGGCGCATAGCCTGAATCTTGAAGCGGTATCCGTCGAACGCAAGTTCCTCGCCCACCTGGGGCACCGAGTCGAGCATGCTCATGAGCCAGCCCGCGATGGTCTCGTAGTCGGCCGAATCCTCCACCGGCCATCCAAGCTCTGCGGCATCTTCGACGGGGAATCGCCCGTCGACCACCCAGACGTTCTCGCTTTCCTGCTCGATGAACGGATTCTCTCGATCCGTCTCGTCCACGATCTCGCCGACGACCTCCTCTACGATGTCCTCAACGGTAATTAAACCATCGGTGCCACCGTACTCGTCAACGACGATAGCCATCTGTTGACGATTCGTTTGCATCTCGGCGAGCAGCGGGAACAGATCCTTCGTCTCGGGCACGAACATGGCCTCGTAGGCGTACTCGGCCACCGGCTCGTGCTCCTTGCCGTCCATGAGCGGCGCCACGAGGTCCTTGAAGTGGACGATGCCCACGATGCGGTCGATGTCCTCGTGATACACCGGCAGACGCGAGTAGCCCGTGCCGCGCATGCGCTCCACCGTCTGGCGCACCGTGTCGGTGTCTTCCGCGAACATCACGTCCACGCGCGGCGTCATGATCTCGTGCACGGTCATGTCGCCCAAATCGAGGATGTCGTGGATCATGCGCTTCTCGTCCTCGAGCAGCTCGTCGTTGTCCGTGACCATGTACTTGATCTCTTCTTCGGACACGTTCTGGCGCTCGTCGGCGTTCTTGATGCCGAACAGGCGCGACAGCCCGTTCGCGGACGCCGAGGTCAACGCCACCAAAGGCGAAGCGATTTTCTGGAACACCATGAGCGGTCCGGCCACCATCTTGCTGACGCGCTCGGCATCGGCCAGCGCGATGCGCTTCGGCACCAGCTCGCCCACCACGATGCTGAGGTATGACACGATGAGCGTGATGACCACGGGGGCCAAGCCGGGCGCGATAACGGAAAGCCACCCGATGTTGAAGCCGGACAGCCACTGCGCCAGCGGATCGGAGAGGTTCGTGGCGGCAGCCGCGGAGGCGAAGAACCCGACGAGCGTGATGGCCACCTGGATGGTGGCCAGGAACTGCCCCGAATCGGCGGCCAGACCCAGCGCGCGTTGGGCGCTTTTATCGCCCTCGTCGGCATCGTGCTGCAGCAGTACGTGGCGCGCGTTCACCAACGCCATCTCCGACATCGAGAAATAGCCGTTCACCAGCACCAGCACGAACGTGACGACGATGCTAATCCAAATATCCATGGTACTTCTGCAACTCCTTCGACAAGCGGACGATGCGCAACCTCTGCGCTTTGGCCGCGCGGAGAGGCGCTTTCGCGCTGCGTCCTCGCGGCACCCGTGGGGCTGTCATGCCCGCGCGCTTATGCACGCGACCGCTTACATAACGTACAAGAAGATGGCCAGAAACTGCAGAACGCTTCCGGCGAGTACCCAGAGATGGAACAGGGAATGCATGTACGGCACCTTCTTCAACACGTAGAAGATGCACCCGATGGAGTAGCAGATGCCGCCGCCCACGAGCAGCCACAGGCCCGGCCCGGGGATGGCCTCGATGAGCGCAGGGAGGAACCAGATGACGCACCAGCCCATGAGAAGATACAGCACGGCCGACACCCAGCGCGGACGAAACACCCAGAACGCCTCGCAGGCAACGCCCGCCAACGCAACCAGCCACACGAAGGCGCACAGCCACACGCCGCCGGAATCGGCAAGCGAGATCAGGCAGAACGGGGTGTAGGATCCGGCGATGAACAGGTAGATGCAACTATGGTCGAGCACCTTGAACACGCGCTTCGCACGGTCTACCGCGATGGCATGGTACAGCGTGGACATGGTATATTCCAGCAGCATCGTGAGGGTGTACACGAGCGCGGCGAACAGGTAGATGCCGCCTCCGTCGTCGAGCGCGCGCACCACGAGGATGGGGATGGCCGCAATGGCCAACAGCGCCCCCAAGCCATGGGTGACGGAGTTCGCGATCTCCTCCCCCAGCGTGTACTCGCGGATGTCGCGAGCTTTGTTCGTGGCGCTGGCCGACGTATGCGACACCTCGTTGCGCAGCGCGTGCATGCTGGCGTAGTCGTTCGGCTTGAATTGCGAAGGCGTCCAACCGGGAGCGGGCCGGTGCTCTGTTTCGGGCACGACCGAAGAAGGGCTCTCGGCACTGCGGCCGGAGCCGGTACTTCGAGCGCCTTTGGCGTCGGATGTAGTTGATGCGTTCATGGTGCTACTGTATCACATTTCCGTGGGGCTTGAGCCAAGCAAGCCACGCACGGGCATCATCCTCTCGGGCATCGATAAGCCTGATGGTAGTGCCTCCAACCCCTGCTGCAGTGCGCGCGTTGACCGTAGCGGTGCCGGCATTGCGTTGAAAAGGATTCGTCTTCGTGTAACCGAACTGTATCTTTTTGCGCGGGAAGCTGATGGTCTCGCGAGCGAACCCGCCGTTGCTCACCTGCATGAAACGCTCGTTGTACGCAAACCCCGAGCCACGGAACCACAGCACGGCTCCTACCGCGTCGAGAACGAGCAGCACGACCGCAAGCGCATAGCCGAACAGCGCGCCGTTGTTGACGAAGAACAACGTCATGGCTCCGTCAGGCACGGCCGGATCCGCCAGGAGGTTCACCGCGATCTGCCCTGCCGCCACGAGGACGGCCAACCAGAAGCCCGTCCCCTGGATGATGCATCGGCGGATGAGGGCGCGACGCAGCCCCACGGGCGCCACCGGGATGTTCTCGGTGGGAACGTCGGCGAACTCGGGAACGATGCCCGCGAGAATCTCGGGCACGCGGGACATCTTCACGAAGGGATGGATCACGAGCCCTTGCTGGCTGAGGCCTTTCTGCTGGTCGTCGGAGTTTTCAGCCGCCGCATCGATCTTGCCCAGCGACAGCTCGCAGTAGCCAAGCAGACGGCGGATGAAGCTCTGCTTCACCATCACCGACTGCACGCGGTCGACGTCGACGCCCTGGAAGCGGTGCTGCAGCAGGCCGTGCTCGACTTCGATGCGGTTGTCGCGGCGACATGCGCGGAAGCCGCCGTACGAGACGCAAGCGCCGATGGCAGACAGCAGCCACAACACGAGCGACGCAGCGAGGAAGGTCGCCACGCCCGCGGCGATGAGGCTGCCCCCGAACAGCCGAACGCTCGTGGCTACAACGTTGCCAACGAGCGGCTCCATCGAACCGGAGAGGATGGGCGCCATCTGACCCATGAACTGGGAAACGGCGCCGACGATGCCGACAACCACGACGAAGAACGCCGTGTTGTTCGACAGGCCGGTGAACACGAGCTCCTTGTTGGACATGCCGTACTCGTAGGTCACGCGGCCCGTATCCACCGCGGCGCCACCGAACACGCCGCGCACGTCCGTCCATATCTCGGCGGGAGCGTCCAGCACATTGGCGCCCTCGTGCAAGGCTTGCGCGGGAACGCCCGCTGCAGAGGCCATCGCCGCAACGGCGGCATCGGGCGCGGCACCGTTGCGCACGGCTACGGCGTACTGCTTGCGCGCGAACAGCTCGCGGCGCAGCTCCTCAGCTTGCGTCTTCTGCACATACGGCACGATGACGGCCTTGTTCGCCGCGCCGCCCGCCGTGTCGATGCTGACGCTGCACACGCCGAAGATGCGCTGGATGAGCGTGGCGTGCTGGTCGACGGACTGGATGCGCTGGTAGGGCACATGCACGCGCTTCTTGTTGAGTATGCCCGAATACAGGTTGAATTCCTCGGGCCCTAGCTCGTAGTACAGATGCTTGTACGAGATCACCTGGTAGACCGCCACAAGCGCCACCAGCACGACGATACCGGCGATCACGGATCCGATGACGATGAAAAGCATGGGGATGTCGCCGCGCGTGATGGCTTCGCCCTCGGAGATGGCGCCGATGATAGCCGAGAACGAGGAGAAGACCACGATGGCCAGCAGCATGAACGCCGTGCGCAGACTGCCCAACCAGATATAGCTATGATGGACATGGCTCCCCCGCGGCCCTTCAGGCTGCGGCGCAGCAGGCTGGGGTTGGGGCGCAGCGGGCCGAGGCTGGGGCTGCGGAGGTTGGGGCGGTTGGCGATAGTCCGTCATCACACGTCCTCCTGGGCCAGGCGCGCAAGCTCGGCCGCGCGATCGCGCAGCTGCTCGGCGACGTCGGCGCCGAGGCCGGGGATCTCATGCTCGCCGGCCGCCGTGGCCACCGTCACGCTGGACAGGCCGAACGCACGTAAGATGGGACCCTGGCGCGTGTCGGTGTTCTGCACGCGGATGAAGGGGATGACGAAACGCTTGCGCCACACGATTCCCTTCGCGATATCGAGGTAGTCGCTGGAAAGCTCGTAGCGCCAGCGCATGAAGCGGATGGGCGGCAGCACGATCAACCACACGATCAAGCAAGCTGCGTACGCAACGGCGACGGCGACCAGGACGACGAACATCCACGTCGCCGGATCCACCATTGCAGCGATGGCGAATGGAACGAAGCAGCAGAGGAATACCACGGTAAGCCAAATGGCGTCGTTGATGCGCCAGACCGTTTTGACCTTCGGATCGAGTTGGTGCGCCGGCAAGTCTTTCATGCGAGTCCTTCTGGTCGATGTCGATATGCTTGCTTCATCATACCAGAGCGACGCAACGTCACCAGGAGCCGCATCAACACAGAATTGCAGAGCGTCGGCGCATCGTCTAACGCGATGCGCTACGCGGGAACAGGCTTCTCGGCGCGGCCGCGGAATCGACGGGCGTTGGGAAGGCGGCTTTCGCGCAAGCATGCCAGCACGACGCACCGCAGAGCCGAACGATTCCGGATGTTTCACGTGAAACATCCGTTTGGGTTGGGCGGGGTTTCACGGTGCAGTATACTCAGGACAGCAAACTGCGAGCGAAACGAGGTTCCCATGCGCTATGACGAGCTGCAAGACGAGATCAAAAATGCGATGAGAGCAAAGGATAAGCCGAAGTTGTCCATCCTGCGCCAGGTGCACGGCGAGATCAAGAACATCGAGGTGAACGAGCGCCGCGACATCACGGACGCGGACGTGGACGCCATGCTGAAGCGCCTGATCAAGCAGACGAAGGAGACGCTGGACGGCTCCATCAAGGCCGGCAACGATCAGGAACGCACCGACACCCTGACCGCCCAGGTGGCCATCCTGGAAAGCTACCTGCCCAAGCAGGTGTCGGGCGACGAGCTGGCCGCGCTCATCGACGAGGTGCTGACCGAGACGGGCGCGTCCTCCAAGAAGGACATGGGTCGCGTCATGGGCGCCCTCACCCAGAAGACCGGCGGCAACTTCGACAAGGCGGCCGCCGCCAAGGAGCTGGGGCAGCGCCTGTCGTAGCAAGAGGCCGAAACCGCACGTCGCCATAGGGCTGCGATACCTCTCCTCAAGGCGGTATCGCAGCCCGTAAAAGCGTTGCGCGTCCCGCAAAGGGCGGGCGGCGCGGAGCGTTTAGAGGTTGCCGAACAGCAGTTCCGTCTCATCGGCCCAGGACTCTTCGTCGATGACCCAGGCATCCCCTTGCTTCACCAGGTCAACGCCGATATAGCTCTCGGTCGTGTCCGTGGTCTTCTCCATAGCGGCGTTGAACAGCTCGCCGAGCTTGGCCTTCATGGCCGCCTCGTCCATCGAGCCCGCCTCCGTGGAGCGCGAGAACGCCGTGGCGTCTGTCATGAAGGTGCTAGCGAACGCGTACACGTCGCGCATGGTCACGTCGGCATACGTGGTGCCGGTGCCGTCGCTGCTCGTGTAGGTGCCGTCAAGCTGGTAGTCGAAGTCGGCCAGCAACCACTGGACGAACGCAACCGGGTCGACGCCCAGCTCGGCCAAGCTGTAGCCGGCGCTGTCGGCAAACTCGGCATCAAGCTGGGCCGCAAGCTGTTGCACGAACGCCGGGTCCTGGTTCTTCAGCTTGTCGAGCTCCGCTTGGGCCACGGCCTCGGCCTGCTTCTCGTCCTCGGTCGCATTGAGCCCGGAACTTGAATCCGCGTAGGGCGCGTTGTCCACCACCGTCACCGAACCAGGGTTCGCCGCGAGGTAGGCCATGGCGCCGAAACCGATGACCAGGTACAGGATGAACGATAGCACGGAGAGCACGATGCCGATGATGCCGCACACCTTGCCGCCGGTTGCCTTGCCGTCCTTGCCGGCCTCTTTCACGGCCTTCACCGCGAGCACGATGGCGACGATGCCCAGGATGATGCCGAACAGCGGGGCCCACGCCAACAGGATGGCGAAGATGCCGCACACGAGCGCGCCCGTAGCCTTGCCGCTCTTCGTCGGCTGCTGGTAGTAGCCAGGCGAAGGCTGGCCGTAAGGGTTGACCGGCTGACCGGGAGCGAAAGGCTGCTGCGGCTGGCCTTGCGGCGCGGCGGCCTGGTACGGCTGCGCGGGCGGGGTCTGACCCGGAGCCGGTGGGGGCGGCGGGGTGGGCCCGGCATCGGGCGTCGCCGCGCCATCCGGCTGCTGCGGCTCGGGGTTCTCGGGTAAGGGAACCGTCCGATCTTGATCGTCTGCCATGGTCGTTCCTCTCTGATCAGGCTCGTGATTGTTCAATATTCTACCACAATACTATAGTAAAGTAAGGCCGACCCGCAAATCGGATCGGCCTTCGATTCCGTTTTTCGTTGAGGCCCCGCAGCTGTCGCGCTAGTAGTGCGCCAGGTCGTCGTCCTCGATGCGCCCGCGGAACGTGCGGTAGATGATCACGTGGTACACCAGCACCAGCGGCAGGCCCACGCACGTGATGATGGTCATCCACATGAGCGAGAGCTCGGACGACGCGGCGCTCATGAGCGTGATGGACGGGCCCACGCTGCCGGCCGACGCCACCACGAGGTTCGGGAACATCGAGGCGGCCAGAAGCCCCACCAGGCAGAACGCCGACACCGACTGCGCAAGGAACGCGCCCTTGTCGCTGCCCTCGCCGCGCCGCGCCAGCACGATGGAGGCCACGATGCCGCCCACGGCCAGGATGGCGAACAGCCAGCGCACAATGCCGAGCGCCGGGTCCATGGCCGGCTGGATGACGAAGTGCCCGTACACCGACACCGCCAGGAACAGCACGAGCGCCGCCACCTGGAGCGGCAGCCGCAGGCCGACCGCACGCGCC
>OLNL01003394.1_pt1 | contig 10512 bp, 13 predicted proteins | sample 1672181 | NCBI WGS metagenome assembly OLNL01 (sample SAMEA3136656, study PRJEB25190) | human gut metagenome | biome: human gut; feature: human-associated habitat; material: faeces | place: Austria | collected 2013
TCTTTCGCACGCTGCTGAACTGTCTTAAATGCATTATTTACGAGGATTGCTATAAAAAGAACAGAGAAATTTATTGAAAGAGATGCTTGCAAAAAGGGTATCTCTTTTTGTGTTGATTTTTGCAGCGGATGTTTCAAATCTGCATTGAGAAATCAGAATGATTACAGTATAATGAATGAAGAATTTAACCGAACAAACTGCGGAGCAGTTATTCGGTGCAGAGCTACGCAGCGAAGCGGATGATTTTATCCGCCTGAATACAAATACAACAGGAGAGATACATGAAAATATATTTAGCCCCCCTTGAGGGAATCACAGGATATACATACAGAAGGGCACTGTACCAGTGCTTTGGAGGTTTTGATAAATATTTTATTCCTTTTATCCTTCCAAACCAGAAAGGACATCTCAGCACCAGAGAAAAGAAAGACATTATGCCTGAGAATAATGAGGGGATGTATGCTGTTCCCCAGATTTTGACAAAGAATGCAGAGGATTTTATCCAGACAGCGGAAACACTGCAGGAATACGGTTATGACGAAGTAAACCTGAACCTTGGCTGTCCGTCAAAGACTGTTGTGACAAAGGGAAGAGGCGCAGGATTTCTGGACAGACCGGATGAGCTGGATAAATTTCTGGATGAGATTTTCAGTAAATGTGATATGAAGATTTCCATTAAGACCCGTCTGGGGATGGATGATCCGGAAGAATTTGAGGATCTGCTGACGATTTACAAAAAATATCCACTGGAAGAGCTGATTGTTCACGCAAGAGTGCAGAAAGACTATTACAAAAATACGCCACGTCTGGAAACATTTGGGGAGGCAGTGGAGCAGGCAAAGAGTCCGGTATGCTATAACGGAGATATTGTCACAGCAGATGACTGTACCAGATTACAGGAAATGTTTCCGACCCTGGACTGCATTATGACAGGCAGAGGAACTTTGAAGAATCCGGCACTTGCCAGGGAAATCCGTGGCGGTGCACCTGCGTCAAAGGAAGAAATCCGCAGATTTCATGATATGATGTACAATGAATACTGTGAAGACCTGTCCGGAGACAGAAATATCCTGTTCCGTATGAAAGAATTATGGTCTTATCTGGCACCTATGTTTACAAACAATAAAAAATATGCCAAAAAGATTAAGAAGGCTGAGAAATGTGTGGTATATGAAAATGCAGTCAGAGAATTATTTGGCTGTGAACAGTTAATTGGAGAAGTGGAAAATGCGGATATGGAAAAAAATACTGGATTATTATAACAGCTGAAAGATATAGAACTCACAGTATTTCGATAAAAAGTAACTGATTAGTATCTTTAAGGTTGCAATATTTTTTATTAAGAAGGAGAAAAAAGAATTCTATGAAATCTCATGCATTTCAGATGAAATATTTCTTAGCAGGCATCTATATTATCTGTGTTATATTTACCTGCTTTAACGCCAGATTTTACCATACGCCTCTGGCGAAGATATCTTCAGTAACAGAAAAGGAAACAATGAGCAGAAAAGGAACCAGGGATGCAGAAGAGTATTATTATACTCAGAAAATTACAGCGCGTATATTAAACGGTACCCATAAAGGGGAAGAGATTTCTATTTCTAATGAATATACATCGTCTCAGGTTCAGAATCAGAAATATCACAAAGGAGACACGGTCCTTTTAAGCGGTTCTAGGGAAAATCCAGGGAAATCCATACGTTCCATAAAGCGTGATGGTTATCTGGCATTGCTGGCAGGTGGTCTGTTTTTTCTTCTGATCTGTATTACAGGAAAACAGGGATTCTATACGATCATATCGCTGATATTGAACACAGTTATATTCGCGTTTGGATTTCAGGCTTTTATGAAAGGGGAAAATATCTTAAATATCTGCAATGTAATTGCTTTTCTTTTTTCGATAACAACTCTGATCTGTCTGAATGGAATCCACAGAAAAACATGGGCTTCTGTTATTTCAACCATATGCGTACTGTTTCTGATCATGGCATTATTTGAATTTTCTATTCAGTTTTTTGGAGATTTGGATTATTCTAATCTGGAATATCTGGGGAGTATGAGTAATTCCGCTGATATATTCTGGACAGATATTATGCTGACAGGACTTGGAGCTATCATGGATGTAGCTGTAACTATTAGTGCTGCAACAGGGGAAATTGTCCGGAAAAATCCAGATGTTTCTCTGAGAAAATTAATACATTCAGGACGGGAAATCGGATATGACATTATGGGAACCATGATAAATGTGCTGCTTTTTGTTCTGGCAAGCGGCATGATTCCTATGTTTATACTGAAAATGAATAATGAAATCAGGTTTATAACGATCATACGATATCATATTCCATATGATATCTGTCGTTTTCTGATTGAAAGTATAGGAATTGTACTGGCAATCCCTGTATCTGTTTTTATTTCTTCTATTATCATGAAACTACCATTTCTGAAAAGGAGCGACAAAAAATGATAATTTTTCTTGCACTGGTGTTGATTGTTTTAATGATTCTGATTGGTGGGGAGCGCGGAGCAGTTTCTCTTATGACACTGGCTGGTAATATTGTAATTCTGTTTATTTCGATTCTTCTGATGTCCATTGGTTTCCCGGCTCTGATTCTGATATTGGCTGCAGGGGCAGGAGTCTGCTATAATTCCCTGTTCTACCAGAATGGAAACAATCCAAAGACACGGGCGGCTTTTCTGGCTACCTTGCTTGTGATGCTGCTTTTATTTATTCCGATTTATCTTATTATATGGAGATCAGGAAGCTATGGACTGAATGAGCTTCAGCTTTCAGAAGATGATTTTATGTATTATTACAGTACGGATATCCATATTAATATGCTTCATGTGGCAGTTTTTGTAACTGTTTTCAGTACTCTTGGAGCGGTTATTGATACTGCTTTATCTGTAACTTCTTCTGTATATGAAGTCTGGACACATAAAAACAGCCTGACAGCGAAAGAACTTACTTCTTCCGGCTATCAGGTTGGAAAAGAAATTATAGGAACAACTGTAAATACGCTGCTTTTTGCTTATCTAGGAGGCTCTATTCTGTTATTTGCCTATGTTCAGACACAGCAATATAACCTGGAAATTATTCTCAATTCCAAATTTCTTTTTCAGGATGTTGCAATCATGCTGTCTGGGGCGATTGCCTGCCTTTTTACAGTACCGGTATCAATCAGATGTGTGATCCGCCAGATCCATCATGCTGCATCTGAAACAGATCACAGCTGATCGGATTTGTTTTCACAGTCTTTGCAGATTCCATGAAGCATATCTCCGCTGCACTGCAGACGGAATCCATGATCCCGGAACAGATGCTCTTTTAATTCATCCATAAAGTCACAGTCAAGATGTACAACCTTGCCGCATCTGATACATTTCAGATGCAGGTGGTCTGTACATTTTTTTTCTTCTCCTGCGAACTGAAACACTGCTTTGTCAGAATTCAGATCCGGGTATTTAATTACAACGTGTTCCGCGCAAAGCTTATCCAGATAGCGGTAGACAGTTGTTGTGTTTACTTTAATTCCCATTTCTTTTAAATACTTTTCAATATCAGCAACACTGACAGTAACTTCGCTTTGTTCCTTCATATATTCCAGAATAACCTGCCTTGTTTTTGTAGTATAGGGTTTTCGTTCAGCCATTTCTTTATATCCTCCATTATTCAGTTGGTATGTAGCAATCAATTATGCGCTTCTGTTTTTATTTATTATTGTAGCCTTTTATTTCTTCTGCGTCAATTCGGCTTTGAGATAGTTGTGGCCAGCTTTTATCCTATGTATGATTTTGTAGAACATCTGGAAGAATACAGGATCGCAGGAAAGAATTACCGGACTCATATAAGCTTATGGGATACCCTTTTTCTTGTATGAGTTAACCATTTTTAACTGCATCAGAAATGGCTTTGTCTAATTCCTTAACTGTGGAGTTTATCGGGATTTGTCCTTTGAGACATTAGTCAGGAAACAGAATGTTACCTTTTGTAGATAAAACGATATTGGTCAGATTGAGAATTCTTTGTTTTTCTGGTACAATTGAGAAAAATATTTGGAAAGAACGAGAGCGTTGGAATGAAGACAAGATAAGAAATATCTTGACTATATCGACAGCGAGGAATGCTTCTTCTCCGAAAGGCAAGAAGGTGAGGAGAAAACAATAATGAAAAATCTTAGATTAAAAGAAGTATCTATAAAAGATCTTGATCAGATCAGGGCACTGTACTGGAGACTTTTGGACAGTTCTCCGAAATATGGTCAGATCCTGCAGTGGTTCATCTGTTGATGATTTTACCTGAATATCAGGGAGATGGAGCGGCAACAGCAGCACTTGATGAAATCATCGAGCTGGCTGCAGACAAAAAGAAAAAGGCAGTGCGGCTGGACGCGATCGGAACTAATGTGCCAGCACAGAAATTGTATGAAAAATACGGCTTTGTTAGTTGCGGAACAGCACAGGAGTACTATGAAAGTACCGGAGAAACAGAATTCGTATTTTACGAATATGTACTGGCGGAGTAGCAGTTACATATGAAATGAAAAGTATTTACTAATCGGAAATTGTCGAACTGACACATTAGAAAGGATTATATATGAGTGAGTTGATTAAGGCTGATAATGAATATAAGAAGCCAGCCACTCGGTATTTCCGGTTATGAATTATCAAAACTTATACCAGAAGAGTTCAGAGGTAGTATGCCTACCATTGAAGAAATTGAAGTTGAATTAAATGAATAACTTTCAGACAAACATTTTTCAACAGAGTATTGTATAATTTGGATGAAGTAATTTTTATGAGGTAATTTTATGTGTGAAAATGAAAAAAAGAAATATCATTCCATTGAGATGACCACAGGATCTCTCTGGAAAAATATACTTCTCTTCAGCCTTCCTCTTATGGGATCACAGGTACTGGAGGTTCTTTTTAACTTAAGCGATGTTGCCGTTGTTGGACGGTTTGCAGATTATATGGCACTAGGTGCCGTCGGCTCCACAACTTTGCTGGTTACTCTGTTTACCGGAATCCTTATCGGAATGGGTGCCGGTGTCAATGTCCGCGTAGCTCACGAACTGGGTGCCGGTAATAAAAAAGGCACAGAAGAAACAATCCATACTTCTCTTCTTTTGTGCGCAATCACAGGTCTGCTCGTCTGCGCCATCTGTCTTCTGTTTTCCGGGCGGATGCTGTCCATGATGAACACGAAGCCGGAACTTATTGATCAGGCTATTTTATATATGAAGATCTATTCCCTGGGAATGCCTGCAATGGCCGTATACAATTTCGGAAACGGCGTATTAAGTGCCATAGGCGATACGAAACGACCATTGATCTACCTTTCCATTGCAGGTGTGGTCAATGTTCTTCTGAATCTGTTTTTTGTTATTGTCTGTCATATGGCAGCCGCAGGCGTTGCAACAGCCAGCGCAATTTCTCTGTATATCTCTGCTTCTCTGGTGATGATCCATCTCCTCAGAAGAACCGATGACTGCAAAGTATCTCTGCGTAAGATCTGCCTGCACCCCAAGGCCTGCAAAGCAGTTCTTATGCTTGGTATCCCTACAGGTCTTCAGAACGGAATCTTTGCTATTGCAAACCTGTTTGTGCAGACTGGTGTCAACTCTTTTGATGCAGTGATGGTTTCCGGAAATGCAGCTGCCGCAAATGCTGACTCCCTGATCTATAATGTCATGTTTTCTTTTTATACTGCATGTGCAAGCTTTATCGGTCAGAACTGGGGTGCCGGTAATAAAAAACGAATGCTGAAATCTTATAGAGTCAGCCTTACATATGCCTTTATTTTCGGTGCAATCCTGGGTGGACTACTCCTTGTATTTGGCCCACAGTTTCTTTCTCTGTTCGCTACGGAACCAACAGTTATTGATGCTGGTATGCAGAGGATTCGTATTATGGCATTCAGCTATGCGTTTAGCTGTTTTATGGATGGCAGTATCGCCGCATCCCGAGGCATCGGAAAAAGTATTCCGCCTACCATTATCGTTATCCTGGGCTCCTGCGTATTTCGTATTGTCTGGATTTATACAGTATTTGCACATTTCCAGACGATTTCATCACTGTATCTTTTGTATATCTTCTCATGGGGAATTACAGGACTTGCAGAAACTCTGTTTTTTGTTGTAAGTTTTAAGAAAATATGGGCTGGAAAATAGTCACAGCCATTCTGTGATTTATATGCCAGGTGGATTCCGCAATTGACTGGAAAGAAAATCAGCTTACAAAACGGGTGAAATCTCAATCGGAATTGACCGAGCTGAAAGCGAGGGATACTTCTTGTCCGAGGGGCAAGAAGGTGGAACTAAAAATAATTAGAACAATCGGAATTTGTGAAGGAGGAATATACTATGAATATAGGGTTTTGGCTATGTGGAGTTTTGGTTATTCTATTTGTGATTATAGGAGTGTTATTTGCAATATTTAAAGAAAAAGCGGCTAAATTTGTTTCGGGATTTAATTCATTACCGAAAGAAGAACAGGCATTGTATGATAAAGCTCATATTTCTCGTGATATAAAAAATCAGTGTTTTACATGGGCTGGCATAATGTTAGTAGGAGCAGTGTTGTCTTATTTTTTAACACCATATATGGCTATTCCGGCTTTTATTATTTGGCTCGTTTTATTTTTCAAAGAGGTTCACTTCGACACGCACAAAGCATTTGAAAAATATTTATTAAAATAACTTCCAGATGATAAAGCAGAAGTATAGGGTTTGATTCATATGATTTCAGTAAAAAAACAGAGAATTGCTGCTATTATGGTTTTAAGTTCCATCATGCTGATTTTACTTTTGTCGCTAAATTTCCGACTCTGGAGTGGATATTATGCAGAAGGGGATTTGGAAAGTATAGTCATACAGCAGATGGAATGCTTGGAAAAGTCAAATAGTGAAAACGATATAAGCGAAAGTATATGTTTGCATTTCTATGAGTGTATATGTTTCGGTGGAATAGAAATAATGGTGCTCTGGGTATATGATGGCTTTAAAGACCTCGGACAAGGTGAGTTTTCTTTCAGACCGGGAGTTACCCTTTGCAGTCTATCGGTTCGGATGGATGATTAAATACTTCTGATAATCAAATTTAAAATTTATTATCAGGAGGAACTTCGATGTATGTATTAAATGCAAATCATATTTCAAAAAGTTATAAAACTGCAGGAGAAACTATGCGGATTTTGCAGAATGTGAATCTGCAAGTTATGAAAGGAGAAATGGTTGCTATTATGGGACCATCCGGCAGTGGAAAGACTACTCTGCTCCATGTGCTGACCGGGGTTGACACACCGGACGATAGAGAAATCGTAATAGGAGGAGAAACGTTTTCACAGCTTACGGAAGAAGAGAAGGCATTTTTTCGCAGAAAGCATATGGGAATGATTTTTCAGGATTTCCAGCTTTTGGAGAGTTTGACGGTAAAAGAAAATATATTGTTACCACTCATTCTTGAACGAAAAGAAGCAGACATCCAGCAAGAGCGTTTTTCAAGAATAGCGGATGTGCTCGGCATTGAAAAATTAGCTGACAAAGGAATTACGGAAATATCGGGAGGTCAGAAACAGAGAGTTGCGATTGGCAGGGCGCTGATCAATGAACCGGATATTATTTTTGGAGATGAGCCAACAGGAAGCCTTGACCGAAAGACCACCGGGGATGTGATGCGATGTATGAAACAGATGAATCAACGGTCTGGCATCAGCTTTCTGCTTGTGACACATGATGCTTATACGGCATCCTTTTGTGACCGGGTACTTTTTCTACAGGATGGGAATCTGGCAAAAGAAGTAAAGAAAGAGAACACTGCCGATAATTTCAGAGAAGATATATGGAAAACGCTGTGCGGTTTGGGAGGTGGAAAAGATGACCTTTTTTGATATTTCCCGAAAGCTGCTGAAAGCTGGTTTTTACAAATATCGATTGTACTTTCTATGCAATTTATCTGCAACGGCATTATTCTGTTGTTTTGCAGTTATTTCCACAAACAGGACGTTTATGAATGCGTCGATTGTAAATTCATCAATATCCAATAACATTTATCTTCCATTTTTTCTGTCTGCAGTGTTTCTGGTTTTTTTTCTTCCTGTTTCGTGTCAGGCATTTCTGGCATCAAGAAAACAGGAATACGGCGTGATGTTTTCTCTTGGCATGAGCCGGAAGGAAGCGTTTAGAAACTTACTTTTTGAAAATGTGATCATATCCGTGCTGGCATTAGCAATAGCACTTGCGGCAGGAACTGTGCTGTCATTTTTATTTTTTTCCGTTATCATTTATGCAATAGATGTTCACGGAGTGCAATGGCAGTTTTGCCCGGAAGCATATAAGCTTACAGCAGTTCTATATACAGTAGTGGTGGCAGTTGCCTTTATCCTGAATGCCGGGAGACTTATGCTGGATAAAATCGGAACCCTGCTAAAAGCACAATATCGGGCAGAAAAAACAGGAAAGATCGGTACGTTCTTATGCAGAATTGCACCCAACTACATGAGGTTTCATCTGGTGGAATGGTCATTTGTCCGCAGACACAAGAAAGAATGGGGATGTAGGTATGTTTTAGCCTCTCTCATAATAGCGGTATCTGTTATGCTTACGGGGGTATGTGTGACTTTATATCCGGCTTTTCTACAGGATGCAAAAAGTTATTCTCCCTATGACATGGTGTACTCAGAAATCTATGGAATGAATCAGGTTTCAGTACAGGATGTCCTTCATATATTGGAGAAAAATGGTGTTACTGTAGAACAGGTCATTCAGCTTCCCTATATCAGAGATGATGTTTTTAATTACCTTCCTGTGACAGAAATAAACCGGGATTTTGGATGTGATTATCAGATTCAGGAAGGCGAGTTTTTGAATTTGTTTCAGTACAATCTGGAAGATGGGTATGAACATAACATACAGCCAGTATCTACTGTAACGATTTCCGGGGACAGAAAGCTGCAGTCTGTTGGAACAGATGTAAAGATACTGTTTAATCAAAATCCGACCTTTGCAGATAAAACATTGATCATCAACGATTCTGATTTCGAAAAATTAAGTGCAGATATAACAGGTAGTGCTGGTATCGCAAACTTGTTTCAGTTTCAGAATTGGAAAGATTCTTATGCGGGAGTATGTGAAGTAAAAGAATATCTGCAGGAAAGCAATCAGTTGAATGAAGATGAGCAGACATATTATGAATTGTCTTCGAAAGTGGAGAAATACCAGGATGCAAAGAAATCAGGACAATTTTTATTATTTTTGATGGCATTTGTGATAGGGCTTATGATAATGGCTGAGTTTCTGTTAATTCATTCACGTATCCAGGCAGAGAAGGAAGAAAATAGCAGGGTCGTTTGTAGTTTGCGAATGTTGGGAATGATAGACAAGGAAATGGTAAAGTGCCTATGCTATAAGAATTTTCTAAGATTTATACCGCCATCGGTTGTGGGAACAATCCTTTCTTTCCTGCCATCTTATTATCTGAATGAGAGTTATGGAATGGGGACGAATGGAATTCTGGCAGGAATCGTATTTGGAGTGATTTTGACAGTCGGAATATTCGTAGTGATACGCAGGTATTCTGAAAAAGAAGAAAAGCTTTATGAAAGTGGTTTTATAATACAAGGAAGAGGATTTTTAGAGAGGATTTTTTGATTATAGATAAGTAGAAAAAGATTCAAATCCTGTGTATAATTAAAAGATAAAGATAGAGACAACTCGAAATTTAAAGAGGAGGAATAATGCAATGAACTTCTTTGAAAATACTCGTAAGCCACAAGGCTTCGGCGGAAAATTGATGACGAAGATGATGAACATCGGTCACGCCAAGTTATCACAATGGGGATTCTCAAATATCTCAGTGAATTCGGACGCTGCGGTACTGGATGTTGGTTGCGGAGGCGGTGCAAATATTGTAGCCTGGTTGGGCAAATGCGGAAATGGACATGTGACAGGAATGGATTATTCGAAGGTCAGTGTGGCAGAATCTCAAAAACTGAACGCCGCCGCCATTAAACAAGGGAAATGTTGCGTGGTTCAAGGTGATGTCTCTGCTATCCCTTTTCCTGATGCGGTTTTTGATTATGTTTCTGCTTTTGAGACAGTTTACTTCTGGCCGGGATTGGAAAAATGTTTTTTTGAGGTAAATCGAGTTCTGAAAAACGGAGGGACATTCCTGATTTGTAACGAATCTGACGGAACGAATGACGCAGATGAAAAATGGACAAAGTTGATTGATGGTATGAAGATTTACACATCTGATCAACTCATTGCTGCTTTGAAAGAAGCAGGTTTTACAGAGATAAAAACGTATTCAAATACAAAAAATCATTGGATAAGTATTGTTGCAACAAAATAGCCAATTTCCCGTTTATTGGGAAGTCGCAGAGAACGAAAAATCTGAATTTAACGCTTGAAAAAAGGAGAAATAAACATGGCAAAGAAAGAAGAAAGATTTGAAGTTACATTTAGAGACGGAAGTCAGCTTAAGGATGAAGGAGTTCGCCAAATCCTTGTAGAT
>OLNL01003404.1_pt1 | contig 10469 bp, 10 predicted proteins | sample 1672181 | NCBI WGS metagenome assembly OLNL01 (sample SAMEA3136656, study PRJEB25190) | human gut metagenome | biome: human gut; feature: human-associated habitat; material: faeces | place: Austria | collected 2013
GGTGATGGCCGAGAAGTGGCCCGACCGCTACACGAGCAACGTGCGCCTGGCGAAGCGCACCGGCAAGGTGTTCATCGACTGGATGCGCAACGGGCGCGGCGCCACGAGCATCGCCCCGTACTCCCTGCGCGCCCGCAGCGGCGCGCGCGTGTCGATGCCGCTCAGCTGGGAAGAGCTGGACGAGGCGGCGCCCGACGCCTTCACGATGGACGACGCGCTCGCGCGCATCGAGGGCGACGACCCGTGGGACGGCTACTTCGACGTCGACCAGGCGCTCGAGTAGCGAGGGGCTACACGCGCAGCGAGCCGCTGGAAAAGCCGTTATCGAACGGGCACCAAGCTACATCGACCCGAGGCTCCATTCGAGGCTGCCGAGTACCCATGCGATGCCTTACCGAACCCGTCTGCGTTTTCCATCCATTCTCATCAGTCAAGCGAAGTTCTTCTAAGTGCCCTTATTTGTTCTAGAGTGTAAGGTTTCCCCGCTTTTCTATGCACCATTTTGTGACAGTTGGGACATAGCGGGACAAGATCCTTAATCGGATCTATCTCGCGTTCCCCTTTCGATAGGCTCAATGGTTCGAGATGATGCACCTCGATTACTCCCGAGAATTCTTCCCCGAACTCCTTGCCAAAGTCTATGCCACAAATTGAGCATTTGCATCCATAGTGTCGCAAGCACGCTCTTCGCGCTTGCGGTGATCTTTCGTAAGCTACGGATCTCCTCTCCACCATCCTCCCTTCGCGATGGCGAACCCCTTTGTCGTAGTCTTCGATCTCATCCTCGATGCGTTCGACCTGCCTCTTTTTGGAGACATTCCTACCGCATGCGCTGCCACTAACCTTCGCCTCCCGCAAGATTGCACGCACGCCCATTTCAGCCGCCACTGCCTCAAAACGAGAAACATCATCGACGCCCGCTCGAAGGTAATAACATGGACGATAAGAATCGAGATAGTACAGCAAATTGCAGAGCGCTAATTCCACAAATCTCGAAGCATTTAGTCTGGAAGTCGCATTTACAAGCCCTTTCGAATAGAACCCCTTTGGAAACAACCATTTCGAGCTGTGATACCAAGGCAAAGAGTAGCTCAACCGGTCCGACTCGCTCCTATGGCACTCTTCTATTTTTTGAAGAAACCGGTAGTTCCATCCTCGCCAATGCTCGGGCAGCTTGCCCAAAAACTGCTCCGCAGTGGCGATCAGCGCAATAGAAGCGAATGCTTTTTCGTCTAGATTGTTCTCCATAAGCAAATTCAAAGTTTCCAAAGAAGCCTTGGGTGCTTGCGCAACATGGGCAGTATATTTCCCAAAGCTATAACTGATCGTACGCTTTTTGGGTTTTACGGGTTCTGCCAATTTGGCCACAGGAAGCCAATCGAAGCCCTGACAAGGCTCTACCCCCTCCTCCGCAAACGACTCCAAAATGACAATCTCTTTGAATGAAAGATCTGCTCCCTTTTCATAAGACGACTCATTCCAAAGATCGATCAAATTCGACCAAGATAGTTCGAAAGATGACGACTGCTGCATTCTTGGCTCCTTTTCCTCTCCGTGAAGTATTATAAAGACAGTCAGAGACAATGTTTCGTTTGAGAGGGTAACCATGTACTATGTCGCGCTGTTTGAGCACACCGAATATGGCAATGCTTTATCCGACGAAAAAGAAGCTCGCGATGATGGAGTTGCCATCTTTCAAGCAATCGTCAAGGCGAAAGACATAGATACTGCCGAGAAGAAGTTTCGGGAAATGCTGTTGCAGCTGCGCAATAACTCCGATATCTTTTACGATGTCGATGAGATATTCCTTCACTCAATCGCCGAGATAGGCTCCTTCCCTAACCATGCGATCCCTCTTCAATGGATTAGCTTTCGCCTTTTCGGGAGCAATCATGCTTCATTATCTACCATCTTGAGCGACGAAAATAATTCATGTATCAATTATTACGACTTCGAAAGCGACGAAGATGACGATCAGCCTGATTTAGTAAAGCCCTTTATTGATTTCGAGAAAGAAAGACGACCCAACGACCCTTTGTACAAAAGCTTATTGCGACGAAAAAACCGCGGTGAGGAACTAAGCCTAGCCGACCTTTCCGACGGTGACCTTTACACGCTTTTCGTCATCGAAGATCATCTCAATAGCGAGATCGCTTCCTTGTTCAATGCAAATCCATCCACCGTAGCATCAAGACGAAAAAGAATCGGTGCAACCATGGACGAGGCTGTAGAACACAAAATGCTGAACGATCCCGATTTTATTGAATACGCCACGAAGCTAATAGAAAACATAAACGAATAGCACTGAAGGCGATACAGACGGGCATTCGCCGAAGATTGCGGATTACCCCCCCCCGAGGCACTTAAGGTGGCAGGATTCCAACCACCTTAATACGTCTTTCGCCCTCGACATGATTGATTGATAGTGAATTTTATAAAACTTGTAGAATTTACTACCACATGCTACCATCAACCATATGGAAGACTTCGTCAACATACTCGAACGAGCCTTCGGCTCGGGCCGCCCTATCCTCCTCGACGAGATACGGGGAGCATTCCCCGGCATGTCCGAGGCAACGCTCTACCGCCGCCTCCGCAACGCCGTGGCCTCTTCGAGGCTGGCAAAGCCCCGCAAGGGCGTCTATTACATCCCCATTGAAACGCGATTCGGCCCGTCTACGCTTAGCGATGCGAAGATACTCGAAAAGAAGTACCTGACGGACGGCTGCGAAGTATACGGCTATGTCACCGGTCTGGCCCTCGAAAACCAGATCGGCATCTCGAACCAGGTTCCCGGCACGCTCGAGATCGTCACCAACCGCGAGTCCACCCGATCGCGCAGGATCGAGCCGTACGGAGGCTACCGCGAGATCACCCTGCGCCGTCCCAAGATCCCCGTGAACGCTGGCAACGTCGAGGCGCTGCAGCTGCTCGACATCTTGACCTACGCGCCCGTCAACCGTCTCGCCCCAGACGAGCTCGCACGGCTCAAGGAGTTCGCCTCGAAGGTGGACAGGCAAAAGGTGGTAGAATGCGCGAAACGCTATCCGGGTAAAACAGCCTTGAGGCTCCTCGAAAGCGAGGCGAACGGTGTACTTGCATGAAAACCAGAAAGAATGGGACGAGCTCGTCGCAAGAGCCGCGAAGCGCTACGCTCTCGCTGAAGCGTTCGTCATCAAGGACTACTTCATATTCTTGGCGCTGAAACTCATCACGCAAGAGTATCCGGAGATCGTGTTCAAAGGAGGCACCTGCCTCTCGAAATGCCACAACGCCATCGCGCGGTTCTCGGAAGACGTCGACCTCGGCCTGGAGGTCGAGCACGCGACCGAAGGGCAGCGCAAGCGCATGAAGCTCGCGGTCACGCGCGCTGCAGAAAAGATGGGGCTCGCCGTCTCCAACCTTGACGAAACCCGAAGCCGGCGCGAGTTCAACAAGTACCTCGTACCGCTTCCAACGATCGCTGGCGGATTCGGCAACGACGCTCTGATAATCGAGACGGCGGTCATGACCCCGGCATCCCCGGCGGTCACAAAGGCCGTCGACAGCTACCTGTACCGCCTTTGTATTGACGAAGGCTTTCACGATGTCGTCTCAGAGTACGGACTCGAACCGTTCGAGCTCTTGGCGAACTCCATCGAACGAACCTTCGTCGATAAAATATTCGCACTGTGCGACTACTACCTGGCAGGCCCGATCCCGCCTCGGCAATCGAGGCATATCTACGACCTCAACAAGCTCTCATCCGTCGTGTCCTTCGACGAAACCCTCGCTGTCCTTTTCGATAAGGTGCGCCTGCAGCGCAAGAGTTCGCATGGATGCTTCTCCGCACAAGACGACGTGGATATCCCGTCCGTCCTGGAAGCAATGATAAAAGAAGATGCGTACCGCGACGATTACGAGAACGTAACCGCGCACTTGCTATTCGAAGCCGTACCCTATGAGGCGGCAGCAAGATCTATTCTGTTGATCGCTGAGTTCGCACGTACTATCAGCGTACATTGAGCAACCCAATAATGTAGCCAGAAACGCTTGCGAGATCGACCCGTCACCTTATGCAGCAAATCGATTCCCAGAATCCAACGTTGAGCCGACACATAACCCGCCAGGATCGGTGCAGCGGTATGCCGATATTGGCTTAGCAGCGGATCTTGGAATAAAAGAAAGATGGTCGGGATGACAGGATTCGAACCTGCGACATCCTGCTCCCAAAGCAGGCGCGCTACCAAACTGCGCCACATCCCGAACGCAACGGTTAGTTAGTATACCAGAACTAATCGCATGGGTGTAGCTTCTTTCTTAATTCTCGCAAAGCATTTCCACGATGGGATATCGCATTTTTCTGGCTCTGGGTAAGCTCCGCCATTGTAACCTCTCCGTTATAGGCGTCGGGGAAAAACAGAGGATCATATCCAAAACCATGCTCTCCACGCTCGACGAGGCCGATGTGCCCCTCCACAAAACCCTCAGCGACCGTTTCGAGGCCATCCTCGTCAATAAACACCAATACGCTAGCAAAGCGCGCCGTGCGCTTTGCTAGCGGCACAGCACTAAGTTCACGCAACAACTTGGCGTTGTTGGCGCTATCATCTCCATCGACGCCGCTGTAACGAGACGAATACACGCCTGGAGCGCCATCAAGAGCATCAACAATAAGCCCGGAATCATCCGCCAACACCGCAGCGCACGCTAGCTCATACGCAGCACGAGCTTTTATGCGCGCATTCTCGAGAAACGTAGTGCCGGATTCCTCAGGATCGGATACCAAACCCGCATCCTTAAGGCTTTTAAATTCCCACCCCTCAAAATTAAGGGCAGTTTCAATTTCTTCAACTTTATGAGCGTTGTTAGTCGCAATAACAACAATCTTTGTCATGGCATCCTCCATCTCAATAAAGAGCTACAAAACAACGTGCTCGACAGAACCGAGCGGCATACGCAACACTCGCTCGCCAAACGAGCAAAAATCATCGAGGTTATCAGACGATGTAGCAAAACGACGGATAGCTACATTTCCAGGTTTAACCAGCGATTCCTGCCTTGCAAGCAAATCTGCGCAATCAAGAGAAACCTCAGTAGCCGAAGAGATAAGTTTTACCTGAGACCCAACAACACCCCCGATAAGTGCTTTCAGCAGAGGAAAATGGGTGCATCCCAAAACCAACGTATCAATATCGCAACGGCGCAAAGGATCAAGATAGTCCTGAGCAATCTCCTGGAAGGCAGGACGAATGAATACCTTAGATGCGAGTGAAGTGTAGCTTTCAATAGGGCCCTTCGCCATCTGAATACCAAGTTCCGCAATCTCGACGAAACGAGGTGTTGCAGTGGAGAAAACGGTGATGCCGGCATCGATATTACGAATGGCACGAGTATACACGCCAGAATCGACGGTGCCTTGAGTAGCTATAACGCCAACACGGCGATTGTGAGTTGAACGAGCGGCTGCACGAGCACCAGGCTCAACAACGCCGATAATAGGCACGTCAAATACCTTCTGAGCAGCTTCCAAGCCTGCTGCCGTGGCAGTATTACACGCAATGACGATCATTTTTACGTTCTGGTTAATCAACCATGAACAGATATTAAGAACGAACGAACGAACCTCTTCGGGGTCACGCGGGCCATACGGGCAATGAGCAGTGTCCCCATAGTAAATAATATTTTCCTCCGGCAGGCGTTTCACCAATTCACGAGCTACCGTCAAGCCGCCGAAACCGGAATCGAACACTCCAATAGGTCGATTATCAAAATCCACAAAGCACTCCTTTAACGGCATATGAAACATGCCCGTCATTCAGCATAACGCGTTGAAGAGACACTGGAACAGTCTATGGGCAATCCCAGAAAGTACGCATAACATGAAACAAAACAACCGCAGAGTTAAATCTAATCAAAGGGAACTAGAACAACCCAATTCCCAGACACCAACGGAACTAAAAATAGCAGAACGAGGCATCGCATTAGATCCAAACAAAAAAGGCCATCGCGGAACCTTCCGCAATGGCCTGATGTTATCGTGGCGCGCCCAGTAGGATTCGAACCTACGACCTTCGGATTAGAAGTCCGCTGCTCTATCCAGCTGAGCTATGGGCGCACAGCCAGATGATTATAACTCACTTAGCTAAAACAAAGAAGCCGCCCTAGAGACGGCTTCTCAAACGTTAATTATGCGTAATAATGCATACGCCCTTATTCAGATTCTCATAGAACCACTGCGCATCACCGGACGAGAGATTTACGCACCCATGGCTACCATTGGTTTGGTAACGAGTACCGCCGAAAGAGGATTGCCAAGTAGCGTCATGAAGGCCAATCGAGTTACCAATAAAGGGCATCCAGTACGTAACTTTCGTTTCGTAATCTTTCTCTCCATTCGGCTTGTAGCCGATCAGGGTACAAGGGCTTTGCTTGTTGTTTAGATAATACACACCAGTGGGTGTGCTACGACCGTTAACGGGTTTGCCAGTAACCACACCGCAAGAATGAAGCAAATTGCCGCTTGCGTCATAATAACGAGCCGTTTGCTCAGAGATATCAACATCCACATAAGCACCCCAGTCACGAGCACCAGCACCATTGTAAGTATCACCAGATTGGCTGCAGGGAATGTCAACGGAAGTTGCGCCGCCAGCAACGAGGGCATCATAGACATCTTGGGAAAGCGAGTTGGTATCGACCTTCCATCCATACGTGCCACCCGAAACGGTGCAAACCTTACCATCTTCGCGAGTCCAGGTTCGCGTAGCTCCAACGGTATTCATGCCTTCTGCTTTTTCATTAACCCAGGAAGCAACACCGTCCTGGCTGATACTCAAGGAATAGTCTTCAGGGCTGATGGAAAGCCAGCCGGCAAACGTTGCTTTGTCAATGGTGGCAGCCTTAACGGATCCGTTGAGCATCAACGAAAATGAGTCTGGAAACAGATCGTTTGCACGCTGAACAGCATCCATCACGCGCGAATCGGAGCTCAGTACCTTGGGTTTAATCAAGTCATCTTCAGTCAGTTCGCAATTCGTGCGCATTGCTTTAATGCATTCGCCGGCTTTAGCGCAAACCGCATCTGCATCAAGCTGAGTGCCATATACTTCGGGCTTCAGCACGAAAGAATCCATCGGTTCATTATACGTAACCGTGGCATCTGCCGAAGGATTCATACCCTCGTTAAATGCACTGATCTGCTCATCGATGATCGAATCGAGAGCACCCTCTTCATAGTTTGCTACGACGATATCGGAAACATCGTGCTGACGGAAAACCTCAATAAACCACAGGGGCACATCCTGACGCTTAGCGGCATCTTCGGCAATTTGATGAGCATCGATGTCGATGGCGGTTTCACCGGGCTGAAACGAATAGGAAAAACCCTGACCGGAAATGGTAAGCGCATATGAATCGGCCTGGTGCTGAATCTTTTCTGCCAAAACATCGCTAGACTGCATGGAGAGATCTTCGTCATTCAGATTGGTATTCGGGAAGAAATGGCTCGAGAAATACAGAAAACCAGCCCCATACACCACAAGCAAAGCAGCGATAACAGAAGCAGCCGCAATAATGAATGGTTTTTTGTCCCTCTGTTTTTGAAGCACCGTACCGTCTACCACAACTTCACCTTGCTGAATCGGGGTATAACCGTTCGATGCCGAAGCCTGAGACTGAACAACATGCTTACCCTGATAAGCTTCATTGGAGCCCTGCTTACTGGATCCTTTCATATAAGAGAATCTCTCCCAAATTCCTCGTTGACTACATCTTGAACAGTGTACTGCTGTTTAAAGCATTATCCAGGAGAAATAACCTGTTCTTTAGGGTTTTTCGGTGGTTGTGCCCATTCAGAAATCGAAATTTTATAAACCGAACACGGCATGTTTATAACCAGCACTCAAATTTGGCAATAACTAACCACGTTGCCAAACCATCATAAATCCCTAATATAAAACCCATCGCTTTTGGGCAGCTGGTTACTGCCCTCAATGAACGAAAGGAACCAAAATGTCTCACTCCCTCACCTCGAAGAAGGCAGCAATTGCCCTTTTCGCCGGTATCGTGGCCTTTGCACTCGCTGCTCTGGCTCTTACCGGTTGCTCTTCTTCAAACAACAGTAACTCTGACGACAAGAAGATCACCGTCGCAGCTGTTCCTACCCCCCATGCTGAAATCCTGAACAACGCCGTTGCCCCAATCCTTGAAAAGGAAGGCTACACGCTCGAAGTAAAGGAATTCACCGACTACGTTCAGCCTAATGACGTAACTGAAAACGGCGACGTTGACGCAAATTACTTCCAGCATGGTCCTTACCTTGATAACTTCAATCAGGAAAAGGGTACCCATCTTGTTTCCGTAACCGCAATTCACTTTGAGCCCATGGGCATCTACTCCAAGAGCATCTCCGATCTCAAGGAACTGAAGGACGGCGCTAAGGTTGCTGTTCCCAACGATGCAACCAACGAAGCTCGTGCTCTGCTTCTTCTTCAGCAGGAAGGCTTGATTACCCTTAAGGATGGCGTTGGCGTAACCGCTACCGTAAACGATATCGTTTCCAACCCCAAGAACCTCACCTTCAACGAACTTGAAGCTGCCAATGTTCCCAATGTTGTAGACGACGTTGACATCGCAATCATCAATGGCAACTATGCTATCGCTGCTGGCTTCAAGGTAAACACTGATGCACTCGCTGTTGAAAGCGCTGATTCCGAGGCTGCTAAGACCTACGCCAACCTGCTCGTTGTAAAAGATGGCAACCAGGATTCCGACAAGATCAAGGCTCTTGCTGAAGCACTGAACTCCGACGAAGTTCGGGATTATATAAACAACACCTATGAAGGTGCTGTAGTACCAGTTTTCTAAATCGGAATCATACTTAAACGAAAAGAACCCCTGAATTTCAGGGGTTCTTTTTTTATTAACACTTAGCCGAGGTCGAGAACAAAACAAAACAGGAAAACCTACTTGTTCTCAATCTGGGTAATATTTTTCAGCTCAATCGAAATTAGGCCATTAGGCATGCTAGCAAATTCAATGAACCCTGGATTGTGAGCATATTCGGACGGAAACGTGATTTCGATGCCAGTATCGGTTCGAATCTTGTGATTACGGGTAATACGCTCAGCAGCCTTTTTGTCAACGCGAACACGCTCTGGAATATTCTCTTCTGCCGCAGTCTCCACAAAACGCTCTTGCAATGGTTCATCCTCAAAAACCTCAGCAGCAAGCTCGTGAGGAACTACACCCCTACCCTCTTCAGCCGCTTCTGAAACATACGCCTTAGCGCGTGTAAGGGCGACAGTAGCGTTTGCACCGTATTCTTCAGCGACTTCTTCCACAATAGTGGTTATTTCATCGATAACTTCTTTGCTGGATGCCTCCATAGAGCATTGGAGCAAGCCGTCGGGAATGAGGTAACGATCTTCTCCGGCAATAGTACGTTTCTTATCCTGGAACGCAACCTCTAAAGAACGGGAGTCGATTATCGCAAAAGAGGCAATCTTTTGCGAAGGACTAGGAAGGATTGCATGATGACGCTCAATGGCATTACTTGGCTCGCCGTTTTCTCCATATCCTACCGAATGCATAAATGCTTGACGGCTTTCAAGCATAAAAATGCCGAAGTAGCGGTTTATACGACCCTCAAAAGAAGCCTCGATTTCTGCATCATCGGCACTTCCGCCTTCAAGCTTAGTTTCTTCTTCGAAATCAACAACAAGCAAATCGGTTGATTCCGCTTTGCTCATACGTCCAAGCTCACTTGAAATGAATTCAGCGATTTGAACGGAAAGATCAATGAACTCCCGCTCGCCACGAAAATAGGCACGTAGTTCAGGAGCGAATGAACTGTCGACGGAAAATTCCCCACGTTTGTTATCGATATGAGTAAGCCCTTTGCGCACATGTTTAGTGATGTACTGTTTAACCTGCTTGCTTTCAAGATCAAGCTCAGCCTGCGAAAATATATTCACGCAGGAAGTAAAATCGAATACGTGCAGAATTGCATGATTGATGCGAAACATACCGATCCTTTCGAAAATAGCGCAACAAACGATACCACGAAACTACGCAAAATGAGACCATCATGACGCAATGCTCAAGGAGCGAAGCAAGCTTGAGCAAAACACTTGGAAGGGCGATAGTGAAGCCCTAGAATCGGACGAAACAACGAGCGCCACTCTAGCGAGTGCGGATAGCGCGAGTCAAACATATCAGTGGCACGTTTGACTCCAAACTATGCGTTCGAGCGGACACGTCTGCGCAGCTCTGCTGAGCGGAACCTCCACGCATGCTTCGCACGTCCAACCTGATTGGAGCGCTGGCCGTGCCACCAAAGCGTCGCGTAACTTAATAGCGTTGGGTACACGAGTACCCCAACGGGCTTAAAACGCCTTAGAACGCAAAATACGGCGTTTCACATCAATGCGAACGAAAAGGGGACGCCATCAGGCGTCCCCAAATCTATACACAAGCGCAAACTCATT
>OLNL01003416.1_pt1 | contig 10436 bp, 11 predicted proteins | sample 1672181 | NCBI WGS metagenome assembly OLNL01 (sample SAMEA3136656, study PRJEB25190) | human gut metagenome | biome: human gut; feature: human-associated habitat; material: faeces | place: Austria | collected 2013
ATAATTGCGTACATTTGTGGCACCTCCTATAGACTTTACTCGCCAAATATGGTGGCCTTATGGCTCTTAAACCTCTTTGTGCGGCATACTTGATTATAATAACAGGGTGATCCCTGTTCGTCAAGTGGTTTTTTAAAATATTTTGTAAAATTTTGAAATTTTATTTGGCATCTGCTATTGTGCTACCTGATCTTATCTGTCTGATCTCTTCAATCACAGGCCGTCTGACTTTTTTCCTGGTCATCTCCAGAATATGCAGCGGCGTAATATCTACCGCTTTGCATTTCACCGGATCTTTTCGCAGGTATTTCTGAAGCACGTGGAACAGCTCGTCGTTGTGATCCGGATTTGCCATATTGATAAAGTCGATGAGAATGATCCCGGATAAATTGCGCAGGCGAAGCTGCCTTGCAATTTCCTTTGCCGCTTCCAGATTGATCTTGCGGTAGGTCTCCTCTGCCTTTTTCTTTCCGGTAAATTTGCCGCTGTTTACGTCTATGGAAACGAAGGCTTCGGTCTGCTGGATCACAATAAATCCGCCGCTGTTCAGCCAGATTTTTTCTTTTTGGACTTCCTCCAGGGCATTTTCCAGACGGGAAAGCTTATATAATGGAAGGAGCTTGTCCTGGTAAAAACGGGCCTTGCTCTCTTCTCCCGGGCTTGTTTCCTTCAGATAGGAAGTGATCTGCTCATAAATGTGAGGATCGTCTGTCACAATGTCGGTCAGGTTTTCACTGTAAATATCCCGAAGGGTGGTGAGATAAACCGGTTCCGTCTCATAAAGGACGCTGAAGCAGGTGCGGCTTCTGCCGTTTACCGCAACTTTTTCATAGAGGTTCTTCAGATAGGAAAGCTCCTGCAAGACTTCGCTTTTTTCTGCCTGTGCGGCGTTGGTGCGGACGATAAGGCCATATTCTTTGTCAGGACGCGCTGCTTCCTCTTCCAGCCAGGAAGAAAGGGTGTGACGTTCCGTGCCGGAAAGCTTGCCGGAAAGGCCGAATTTCTTTTCCCCTGTTGTGAGGACCAGATATTTGCCTGTGAAATTTAAGTTGGCGGTAAGGGCTGGAAGCTTGCCTTTCATGGCATCCCGGCTTACCTGGACAAGGATCTGATCTCCCGGGCGAAGGGGGCTTCCAAGGGCTTTTCCAGAGGCATAGATCACATGCTCCGCTTCCTGAATGGGAAAATAACCGCGCACGCCAGGGGCAATCAGTACAAATGCGGCCTGGATGTTTGCAGCAATGTTTTCCACCTGTCCCACATAAATATTTCCAAGAATGGACTGGCGGGAGGCAGCTTCCAGACGAAGCTCCATGATCTGGTTTTCTTCCTCGATTGCACAGGCATGGCACTGATTGCCGTCAAGTTCCATGGTTGTTATGATTAGTTTACTCAATTGGTTCACCTGGTTGTTTATTTAATTTCTTCCCCTAATGATTCAAGGGAAACAAAGTTGTGCTTCTTCTCGTCTCCCAGATCTGCGTACACTTCCAGACGGTGGATCATGCATGCAAATTCCGAAAGCTCCCATCCAAGCCATTTGGCAAAGGCGGCAATGACGGCATCCGGTTTGGTGTAGTTGGCGCTTGCAGATGCAAGGCTTAAGAAAATGCGGTCATTTTCCTGCAAAGCCATTTTATAGATGAAAGGACGGATATCTACCTCTTTTTCCCCTTTTTTGGTCTCTTTTGTGACCAGAATCTCAGGTTGCTTCATAAATTCCTCAATTTTGTTCTGCCAGCCTTCTTCTGGTGCTTTGCCCTCACGGAATTCTACCAGATAATCCGCGGCGGCAACAAGGGACATGGCTTTGCTTGCTTTTCCATCCTCCACCTGGCGGGCGCTTAAAACTTTAACGCCCTGGACCATCTGCGCGTCAAGGCGCTGGCAGATCTCATCAGTGGGAAGAGTTTCTGTAAGCTCCATGTCAAAGTACTCTCCTGTACTGGTAACTCCTACTCCAAGCGGTGCAGCAAAGGACATGATCATATGCGGGCTGTAGCCGCCGGAAAAAGCAATTGGAAGCTCCGCGCGGCGGATCGCTTTCTGGAAGTAGCGCATGGTGTCAAGATGTCCTACAAATTTCATAGGCCCCTCTTTTGTAAACTTAATTCTTACCTTCATAGCATACGCCTCCTTCATAACGTCTTGCACCGCAGCCTGCACATTTCTGACGGCAGTTTGGTGTAACTACTTCGCCTTTGGCCTGTTTCCATTCACGGATCAGGAATTCTTTGGTAACTCCGGCATCTATAAAATCCCATGGGAGAATTTCATCGGTGCTTCTCTCACGGAGCGTGTAGAATTCAATGTCGATTCCGGTTTCTGCAAAAGCCTCTTTCCAGATATCATAACGGAAGCTTTCAGACCAGGCATCATAAAGAGCGCCTTTTTCATAGGCCTTTAAAATGACCTCAGAAGCACGGCGGTCACCTCTTGCAAGGAAGCCCTCCAGTGTAGTAACATCCGGCTCATGCCAGTTGTACTTGATGCTCTTCTGGTTCAGCTGGGCACGAATCTCTTCTTTAACAACCTTTGCCTTGTCAATGAAATCCTGCTCTGTGTACATTGGTGCCCACTGGAATGGGGTAAATGGTTTAGGTACAAAGAAAGAAGTGCTGACCACGATCTGTACTTTTCCATGGCGTTTTTCCTTGGGAACAGTATCGTAGTATTCTTCCGCAATGCGCTCAGCCAGATGAGCGATTCCTTTCATGTCTTCTTCCGTTTCCGTCGGGAGACCAAGCATGAAATAAAGCTTCACACGATTCCAGCCGCCTACGAAGGCTTCTTTTGCACCGTGGAGAATAACCTCTTCTGTAAGGCCTTTGTTGATTACATCACGAAGCCTCTGGGAACCGGCTTCCGGAGCAAATGTAAGACTGCTTTTCTTAATATCCTGCACCTTGCTCATTACATCCAGGGCAAAGGCATCGATACGAAGGGATGGCAGGGAAATGTTTACGCCTGCGGATTTAAACTCATCAATCAGGAAGTTTACCAGCTCTTCCAGATGGGTGTAATCACTGGAGCTTAAGGAACTGAGGGAAATTTCCTCATGACCCGAATTCTTCAGCATGGCTCTGGCGGACTCTTTCAGCTCTTCAACATCACGCTCACGCAGCGGTCTGTAGATCATACCTGCCTGGCAGAAACGGCAGCCACGGATACAGCCGCGCTGAATTTCAAGTGTTACACGGTCCTGTGTTGCTTTGATAAATGGTACAACCGGTTTTTCAATTGGACAGTAGCCTTTATCCATGTTTACGATCAGCTGTTTCTGTACTTTCTCGGGAACTCCCGGGCGATTTGGTGTAAAGGAAGCGATGGTGCCGTCTTCCTTATAAGTGACATCATAAAATGCCGGAACATAAATTCCTGGGATCTGTGCTGCTTTCAGAAGAAAGTCTTCTCTGCTGCCTCCTGCTTCCTTATTGGCCTTATATGCATCAAAAAGTGCATCATAGACGGTTTCACCTTCACCAATATAAAACAGGTCGAAAAAGTCTGCCAGAGGTTCCGGATTGTACGCACATGCACCGCCGCCGATTACGATTGGACATGATTGGTCACGGTCAGCTGCTTTTAGCGGAATCTGGGAAAGATCCAGAGTCTGAAGCACGTTGGTGTAGCACATTTCATAGCCAAGGGTGATGCACAGGAAATCAAAATCCTTAATGGGATCCTGAGATTCCAATGCAAATAATGGGATATTTTTTTCTCTCATAAGCTTGTCAAGATCAAGCCACGGAGAGTATACACGCTCGCACCATACGTCCGGGCGCTTGTTGAACATGTTGTAGAGGAGCATCATACCCAGGTTGGACATACCGATTTCGTAGACATCCGGAAAACAAAACGCCACACGGACATCTATCCCGTCTAAATTTTTCATTACAGAGTTGACTTCCCCGCCGATATAACGGGCTGCTTTGTCAACACTGAGCAATATTTCGTCACTAAGTGCTAATTTTCTCATTCTTTTCCTTTCACAATTTATCACTATTTGCCAAATACAGAACTTCTTCTGTTTAGATTTGGATAGTGACTTTTTTTCTGAATAAGTGGGAAAAATAATGCTCATTTTTGAACCTATTTTTACCCCGAAAACGGCATTTGGTCACTGCGGTACCGGCTGTGGTATATGCCGTTAATTATCCTATTATAATACAGGTCATTTCAGAAATTCAAGAGAAATTGTGTGCTTTTGTGGAAATGGTGAAAATTGTCTGCTGTCCCTCCTTTTTTTACAAGATTCTTTTTTCAATATTAATATGTCATATTTTTTTGTTTCTGTCAAAAAATGTTGAGGTGCTTGTCGCTTTTGGGATATCTGTTTTCTTGGAAAAACCTTTCTTAAATAATCATTCTTAAAAATATTATATATTAAACGTGTAAGTATTCTATAAATATATTTCTTTGTATGGACATCCACCTTACAGGATTAATATGTCATTTATTTGAAATTTTATCAAAAATTTTCATAAAAGATCGGATTCTGAGCGAAAATCGGACAATATATAACTGAAATATAGTTAAATGCTTAGCCAATGATGGCAGAAAGGAAAAAAGAATGAGAAAAGAATCAAAAGAAATGGCTGTTACAGCCGCAACAATGAAAAAAGAGAAAAGGAACGAACCTGCTGCAACTACTTTTGTTAATTACCTGGAGAGCTGGTACCAGAACAAATGTCTTTCGAATTCAACCAGCAGCAGTACGGCTGCTTACTACTACTGGATGATCTTCAATGTCATTGAACCCAGCCTTCCGGATAAGGAGCGGGCGGTTGACGATATCGATGCAGAATACCTGAATGCTCTTTTGGCATGCATCAATCAAAAAATGAAAATACGGCTGCTTCGGCATACCGCTTTCTGCGTGTCTTTATAAAGGATAGTTTTGAACCAGATACCGGTGATTATGAACTTTTCTTTCAAATAAAAAAATATTCCGTGTTGGAAAAAGATCCGGTTCTTTATACAGCGGAACAGCTTACCTGCTTTTTATCAGCTGCAAAGAAAGACAACACCTCCCACTATCTGGAATATACTCTGGCGCTTTACTGCGGGCTGAAACCAGGGGAAATCCTTGGACTTAAATATGACAGCTTCGATCCGGAGGCAGGCACGGTAACGATCTGCGGGCTGCATGCACGGAATTATGTGTCTGCTGACAGAAATGGGGGTAATAATAGCCAGAATCTCAAATACAGTGGCAGAAAGCTCCGTTCAGACAGTAATTACCGTACTGTGCCTGTTCCGGAATTTTTATTTGATGAGATCAGGGAACGGAGATATCTGAATGAGGGCATTCTTCTGAGATATCCCGGACTGGCCGAAGAAGGCGCCCTGTGCCTTGGTCCATATGGAAAAGTCAAGACGCTTCCCACACTGAATACCAGACTGAAAAAGATCACACAGTCCTATGGCCTGCCCCGCATCTCCCTTGGAGACCTCAGATATATGTATCTCGCAGATCTTATCAAAAGGGAAAAACAGTTTGATAAGATCATGAAACTTTTCGGATATGCAAATCCTTACCGGATGCTGGGCCTCTGCCAGCAGATCGCGGATATCCAGGGAGAGACTTTAACTGTAAACGTTCCATTTCCTGAGGTATTTTATTATAAAATGTAAAGCTGATTTTAATCATAAAAATAATTCCGATAAGTCTGATCTTCTGGAAGCAGGTAGGGTTTCTGCTCCACATTGCACTGCCTTTTCGGTTCCACGCAGCCCTGTTCCTTCGATAAAAGATGATGGGCCAACACATACTCTTCGATTATCTTTGAGATATCATAGGTTTCCTGTTTCTGGGAGGCTACATAGATCCTGCTGGTAAAATCCGGGCTGTAATGTCCAAGACATTTAGAGATCGTTTTTATGTTGACCTGGTACTGTGCGAGGACTGTGGCATAGGTATTCCGGAATTTCCTCCAGGGCAGCCGGGAGATCCCGCTCTGTTCCATCAGGCGGTTGTAAGACTTGATATAAAAACTACGGTTATGGCACTGCCCGTTTTCATGACAGCAGATGTAGCCCAGATCCAGGAATTCTGGATCAGAAGCTTTGCGTTTTTCGTAGCGCTGCCGTTCCAGGAGGATCTCATCCAGGACAAAATCAGCCAGTACTACTGCTCTTTTGCTGTTTTTTGTTTTCAGTGGGAGTTCACTGCACAGTACCGGCCTGTTCTCCTGCGCCACTTCCATGTACAGGTTCTTTCCAAGCTGGCGTTCCACAAAAAGTTTCTTGCCAAGGAAATCAATATCGCTGTACCGGAGTCCGGTGATCTCAGAAATCCGCAGGCCGGCAGTGACGGCAAGGAGCATGGGCAGATAAATCATGGGTTCCTGCTGTTTACACAGATATAAAAGATGGGCAGCTTGTTCCACGGTATAAACCTGCTGCCGGGTATCCACTTTTTTCTTCTGGCATGGCTGTTTTACTTCGGAAGAGATCCCGGTATAGATATCTCTGGAAAGATAGTTGTGTTTCCGCGCATAGCAAAGGGAAGCCGTGACGACACCCGCCGCAGTTCTTAATACTCCCGGATGGGGAATACCAGACAATGCCTTTACCAGGTCTCTTCTCTGCAGCGCATCCAGCTTCTTATGGCCGAGTTTAGGAAGCAGATAGTTTTCTATGATATTCCGGTAAGCGTTGTAGGTATTATAAGTGATCCTTTTTTGACCGAGCATATGATGGTAAAACCAGAAATCATAAAACTCTTTCACGGTATAAGAAAAAGGGATGAAACTGCCGTTTGCGATTTCCATGAGGGCCTCATCCCTTTCCTGGCGGGCCAGCTGCTTGTTGGAAGAGGTGGTCCGCTGTACCATCTTCACATCGCCGGACTCAAAAACAAGTAAAAGACGGAAACAGTATTTTCGTCTGGCTTTTATGTATATAACGTCACCAAGGGATTTCCCGGAGATGAGCCTGCCATAAAGGAAGGTTTCCTTTACCGGCATCTGGAGATAGGGTTCATTCTTTTTCACAGGTTTTTCCCTCCTTTTTTCCAGCGCCAAGGACCGGGTCCAGGGAACCTGCAACGACAGCACCAACTTCAGGATCCGTACATGGAATCCTGTTGCAAAATGCCAGTGTTGTAGTCTGTTTTGTGTGGCCAAGGATACCAGAGACTGCTTCAAGGGAAAAATCCTGTTCGAGAAGAAAACGGGCGAACATATATCTCAGATCACGCATGTTCAGTCTTGGAAGACCCGCTTCTGTGGTGATCGTTTTTAAAGCGGCTCCTAATGTAGAAACAGACTTTATCTTTGCTGTGGGGCCAAGACAAAGATAAGATTTATAGCCTGTAGCTGATGGATATTTTGTCAGGAGTTTCCTGTTTTCTTTCCGCCGGGCAGAAAGTTCCGAAAATAAAAAAGACGGAATTTTTAAGCTTCGGTTCTGTTTGGTCCCTTCCATTTTTTTTAACTGGCAGTTCTTCCCGGAATCGTTCAAGGTACAGATCCTCTGGATTGTGATGGTCTGTTCCTGTTGCTTGAAATCCGAATACTTCAGTCCGAGGATTTCCCCGGGTGTCAGGCCGCAGAAAAGAGCCAGTTGAATCTCCAGGTAATGGTTGGAATTGGAAGCGGCAGTCAGGAATGTGCGAAGCTGTTCCGGGGAATAGAAAACCGGATTTTGGGAAGGCTCCGGATAGTGCCGGATCTGCTGGAAGTCCATATCCGGAAGCCAGTTGTTTACGCGGGCGTGTTTCAAAGCGTTGTGCAGCAGCTTATATGCATAATAGCCTCCATTGCAGCAGTAAGCCTGACAGGATTCCAGAACCCTATTGAGATAATCAGGAGTGACACATCCCAAAAGAATATCCTTATGCAGATGAGGCTGGATGATCAGGTTTATGATCCATTGCTTTTGAACCAGTGTACGGCTGCCATTAGAACCCTGAGCACATACATCATTCAGCCAGTAATCCAGATATTCCGAAAAGGTAAAAGGCATATCCCGGTCCTTTTTCAGTTTGGACAACTGGTCGTGGTAAGAAACCAGGGAATGCTGATAGCTCTCTTCTGCTTCTTCCCGGGATGAAAACCCGGTACGACGGCCGTATTCGATGGTGCAGATAAGAGGATTTACCAATTTGGTCAGGTGAGACCAGGTACCGTTGTCTTCCTGAAAGACGGGGGTTTTTGCTTGTTCTTTCATTGATTTGTTTTCTCCTTTGTGTGTTTGATATGCTTACAGATATTTCTCTATTACGAAACATTATATGAAGTTTCTCGGCTATTATCAATACAAAAGTTTCTTAATAACGAATTATTGATGAAAGTAGGGAATATCATGCAGAAACTCAGACCGGATATGAACATTGGCGGGAACATACAGAAAATACGGTATAGCCGAAAGCTTACACAGGATCAAGTGATTGCCAAAATGAATCTCATGGGGATCCAGATCTCCAAAAGTACCTATGCGAAGCTGGAAACAAATCGGATGAATATTAAAGTAAGCGAACTGGTGGCCATGAAGGAAATCTTTGAATGTGAGTTTAATGATTTCTTTGAAGAGCTGAATGAGTAATAATATAGATAAAATATTATTCGGGGAACTCTCTTATTATCTAGGTATATGGCAAAACGTAATTATATAAGAGGGTTCTCTGTCTTTTTATATAAGATAATGTCGTATGTGACAAAATGTTTACAAGAAGGTCAGAATTTTTAAATTCCTGATTTCTCTTAGCTTATGCGCCTATATCATATTGAAATTTCGCATATATAGAATGCCGCATTTTTTCATATAATTGCTTAAAATTTTCTTCTGCATCGTCAGAAGAGATAGTATTTGAAGTGATTAAGGCACTTTCGAGCCGACTGCTGTAATTAAGGGCAAACTCAGGGTATTTCAGAAATGTATCCAGGGCAGCAGATTCCAGTTCCTCTCCTGCTTTCAAACGTTCCAACTGAATACTATCAAAAAGTTCTTGTGTCATAGGTACGATCCCGTATATTGCAGCCCATTGAGTCTGAGTGAAATGTTTCAATTCTGCCGGCAATGTCAGTAATTTTTGTTTTTGCTCCAAGGTCAATTCGTTGAATAAACTTTTTTCCATAATCAAAATTTCCTCCCATTGGAATAAGTGTGTGCAAGTAATTACAGTAGAGATTCTACAACTTATAATTCAATTATATATTAGTTATCCTATACTTACAATCTCTGAATAATATTGTAGTTGAGGGTAATGGTATATGGAAGATCGTAATTATGGAACTATCCGGATTAAATTGGATGAAATGATAGAAAAGCAAAACATCAGTAAGAACAAATTGGCTCACCGCGCCGAAATGCAAAGGACCCAACTCAACCAGTTTTGTAAAGGAACGGTAACACGGCTGGATACCGCTGTTTTAGCCAGGTTGTGCTGTGCATTGAATTGTAAGATCGAGGATCTGTTGGAGTACGTTCCACCAGAAAATAAGGAAAAATAAATATATCTCATAAGCTAAAAAGTGCAGAGAAGTATATTATACAGTTATACGTCTCTGTACTTTTTTGCTTATGATGGTCATATCCTTAATGAAATCATTGTAGGTAACCATCCGCTATGTTTTCACTCATGTGTGAGATATACCCCAACAACCTATATTCCCTTTCATTTTTCCAGTCACAGATTATGCCATCAGCAAAATTAAAATCTATACCTCTTCCCTTTGCAATATTCATACTTCTTGTAAATGTATTGTATAATCCTACTGTAGCCCATGAAAAAGCTGTATCCATGAAAAACACAGCTATCTCATAAGTGATATTGAATCCACAGCCAATCGTGCTACAATAAAATTATACATTTCAATATAAGAAGGAGGTCATTCTATGGCACTGCAAGAAGATTTCAATCAAATAATAGATTACGCACATTTTTGGAACTGGGCTCCTGATTGGGGAGAAGTGCAAAGAATATACGAGAAATTCCCTGATTCCTTCTCCGTACTTACGCCCTTTGCGTATTCCTATTTGGAAGAACTGATTAGAACTACAACCTCCGACTATGGACTTCCTTTATTCGATCGTAATGGGCAACCAGTTAAGGTCAATGTTGGCATGAAGTTGATTTCTTTGGCAATAGCAGAAAATCAAAATAATCAGGAATATGTCAAGGTTCTGGAAGAAACAAAGAAATATTTCAAATATGTAAAAGTAAACAACGATGAAAACGGGCGAAACAGAGTTATGCATGGATTCGTTCATCCCCGTTTTTGGAGCAAGGAGAACTTCGAACAACTCATTCATCATATTGCTGTTCTTTCACCTTACTCAAAGTTTTAATCTATAACTTCGCTTTGAAATACGTTTGGAATACTCGCTTGTGATTCTGAGGAACCATCTTGAAAGGATCTGCGTTTAGCAATTCCGATTGAGATTTCACCTGTTTTAAGAGATTTAATAACTGTTATATTTTGTTATTA
>OLNL01003426.1_pt1 | contig 10410 bp, 8 predicted proteins | sample 1672181 | NCBI WGS metagenome assembly OLNL01 (sample SAMEA3136656, study PRJEB25190) | human gut metagenome | biome: human gut; feature: human-associated habitat; material: faeces | place: Austria | collected 2013
GGTTCCATGATTCCCGCATGAACCGATTGCGAAGGAAGGTCCCTTCCCGATTTGCCTTCCCCATTGTAGGCGGTGCGCGCTGACCACTCGCACCGCCGCCCTGAGCGTAACGCCGCATCAACTCACCACTACCCAGTCGAAAGGTTGCGTCATGAGCATCGATTCCCAAGCCCTCGCTGTCACGAGCCAAGCATCCCGCGGCATGAGCACCGTCTACGAAGCAGTTGCAGAAGCGCTACTCAATATCCCCAGCTCCACCGTCATCGCCGACCTCGATCGCGTCGCCTCCGCCATGGGAGACGATCGGTTCGCAAGCGTCAAAGCATCGCCTGATTTGGAGCAACGCTTCTACAACCGCTTCTTCGTCTCGTCGAGTGCCTACCATATTGCCTGGTCGGAAAGTAGTGTCTGGAACTCGGGCGTCGTGGATGGGCGTATCGAGTACGCAAGCCCCGTCCCTTCGCGCAAGGCGCACGTCATCGCCTGCTACGAGGAGGCGGGCTTCGACTACCGCAAGCTCACAGGCTACGAGATCGCGGTATCGACGCTCTCTCCCGACGCTTTCGCAAGCGAGCTGGCGTTCATGTCCTATCTTCACGACGGCGCTGCCCGCGCAGCAGAGGCAGGAGACTCCTCGTCAGCGCAGGCAAACCTTCACTTGGCGAAACAGTTCCTCGAGCAGCATCTTTCCCGTTGGGCATCGCGCCTCGCAGAGATGGCTGCCGTTGCGGGCGACGACTTCTACGCGCGCATCGCCGCCTTCGCCGCCGACGTCGCAGCCATCGATCTTCAGCAGCTTAAGGAAGGAGAAACACACTAGGGCAGTGCCGCATCGCGAGCAACCATCGAGCCTCGTGAGACAGCGGGGCAGCAAGGTACGCCTGGCAAGACGCATCATGCGAATCGGTGCACTCGCAGGTTCCCAAGACACACCGCACGCACGAGACGTTTCATGCAGGGCAGCACGCGAGACCGCAAGTCGACGCACAGGGTAGCGTCGACGATAAAGCTTGTTGGGAAGTCCGAGCATATGTTCTTCGTCCGCGTTCTTTCGACCTTCGTTGGGCCAACATTCCGTATCGGGGTAATTAGCTTGATTTCGAACCAGGGGACTTATAAGAAGAGGACCCGAAGCCATTGAGTTTCAGGTCCTTATTATCAATTGCGGCTATTCGCCTCTCAACACCGCGCCAGCCGATTAATATGCAAGATGTCAAACCGCTTTCGAGTGACTGGCTTTAGAAACGCGCGGACCTTCTCATTGTCGCAGTTCACCTTTAATCCCTCGAGGACTCCAACGTACACGACGCTCATAGCGTGGCGTTGCCCGTGAGGTAGAGGCCCTCGATGAAGTTGGCCACCCTCTCGAGAAAAACCAAATCTCCGGTCGTCAGAGCGTACTCGACATGGGGCCGAAAGACGCCCTCGTAGGTGAGAAAAGCGCCCGTTTCCATGCCGTCATGTCCCGAGATATAGTTCTTAAACTGGGTCTTGAGTTCAGGAATTGAACCCAACAGCTTTTCGTTCGATTTAGATTCGTTCAATCTAAACACCTCCAAACGCATCCATGAGATCGTTCCGTAGCCGTTCAAGCAGGGCTTAATCGGGATGGTTTGGATTCTTCGAGAGGGTCCTCTTAATCTGCTCCGGTCGCTTTCTGCTCTTTCGAATACGACCCCCTCCACCGACCAACTCGCCTGTTGCAATCTGTCTGCGAATGGCGTCGGCAGTCCCTTCATCGCTAACAGCGGCGTTCGGCCTATAGGGTTCGTTGACGATGTTTTGGCGATGTCGGTGGGCGCATCTGCTAATAGGCGTTCGCGAGGGCACGGACTCTGCTCCGATGGAGAGCTTTTTGCCGCATCAGGTATTGTAACGTCAGCAGCGACTGCCTTCAGGTTTTCGTTCGGGCGGTTCTTTGCGGCTTCATCGGGACGCTCTGCATCCACCGCCCTTGGAAAAAGGCAGCGCATGGCGAAATCTAGGGCCAGGCGATTCAAGAAGATGGCTGAAGTTCGGAGGGTCACCCACCGAGGGTGCAAGCGGACCTTGCACGAGCTCGTGGGCGGAGACAACAGCTTCGGGAAGAACCCCGACCTTGTGAAGCGGTACAACAACTTCCGGAGCGCCTATTGGAAGGGTCGCGCCCAGCAACACCTTAAAGGGGAAAGTAATGAACAGCACAATCAACAACTTTATAACCCGATTTGGGGGTGCGGACGAATAGTTGGACCATTCGGTCCGGTTAGGAGTTCGCGTGTACAGTCAATCCGCAAGAAAAAAGGCCCTCGAGATGCTGGCGCTCACCGGTGGCTTCGAGAAGAGCGCCAGGATGTCCGGCATCTCCGGCAGGACCCTGCGCCGTTGGGCGGCAAACGCGGCCGGGCCGCAGCAGAGGACCTGCGGAGCCAAGTTCGAGCCCTACGGCGACGAGGTCCGGGGCAAGGCGATGGAGATGGCGCGAAAAGGCGCATCTTGCAGGGGCATCGCGGAAGCGCTCGGCATCGGAAGCCCCGATGTTGCACGCTATTGGCTGAAAGGCGGCGCAACGAAGGGGGCGCGGATGAGCGGCCGGGCAAGAACGCCTGAGGGCGACGAGCCCGCATACGCCGGCTTCGAGGGCGGCCTCGAGGAGAGGATTCGGCAGCTCGGGCTGGAGAACGACATCCCGAGGGGGAGCCGTCGATCTTTTAAAAGCAGGGAGCCTCGGCTCGATGAGCAACATGGAGAAGACCGTGCCGATCAACAAGCCGAGGCCGGAGTCCGACCGCCCCTTAAGAGAGCTCACCGATTCCTTGAGGATCTCGAAGAGCCCCTATGAGTACTGCCGCGCGAAGCTGCGCGCGAAAGACAAGCGCGCCCAGCTCAGGATCGATATCAGGAGGATATTCGACGGCGCCGGCGGCACGCGGGGCCACCGGCACGTGCACAACGGGCTGCGGGAAGGCGCGGCGTCGTCAGCGAGAAGGTCGTGCGCAGGCTGATGGCCGAAGAAGGCTGCAAGGTTGCCTACCTGAAGAGGAAGCGGCGCTACGACTCCAACAAGGGGGGATATTGGACGCGCCCCCAACCTGGTGAGGCGCAACTTCCACGCGGACGCGCCGAACAAGCTGCGGCTCACCGACATCACCGAGTTCACGCTGCCCGGCGAGGAGAAGGCGTACCTCAGCCCGGTCATCGACTGCTACGACGGCCTTGCCGTGGCATGGCGGATCGGAAGGCGCCCGAACGCGGCGCTCGCCAACGGCTCCCTGGAGGACGCGTGCGGGACGCTCTCCCCGGGCCAGCACCCGGTCTGCCACTCGGACAGGGGATGCCATTACAGACGGCCCGGCTGGATCGGCATATGCGAGGGAAACGGCCTGACCCGGTCCATGTCGAAGAAGGGCTGCAGCCCGGACAACTCGGCTTGCGAAGGCTTCTTCGGCCGCCTCGAGAACACTGATAATGGGAATCGCGCTATCGACGAGGGTTATCGGCGAAAATGCGCATGAGCCGACGCGATGGCCCATTAAAGAACCGCCGTCGATTCCAGCGACCGGCCTCAACTCGAAGAGCCTCGCGTCGGCCCCGACCAAGGCCGGCCAATGACCTAATAGCAGCATGGGCGCGAGCGTGTGGGCCTAGCAACCCGCATGGTACAGCCCCCATCAGTGTTCTGTCTAGCCAGCCTTCGGTTCGGATCGTATCGCAAGCGTTGATCTGAAGGGCTGCATATGAGCGAGTTGGAGAAAGACCTCGTCTTTGCCGGCGTCGACACCCGCAAAGACGTCCACACCCTCTGCCTCCTCGACCACATGGGGAGAGCAATCGGGACATTCAGGTTCGCCGCGGACGCGAAGGGCTACGATGCCCTCGCCGGCAAGATAGGAGGCCCGGCAACGTGCGTCGGCGTCGGCGTCGAGGGGACCGGCTCGTACGGCGCCGGCTTGACGCGAAGGCTCCTTGAGCTTGGGTGCCGCGTGTATGAGGTGATGGCGCCGGGAAGGGCGAGGCGCAAGCCGGGCCGTCCGAAGAGCGATCCGGCCGACGCCGAGGCGGCGGCGCGGCAGGTTCTCGCCAGGGCCAACCTGTCGAAGCCCAAGGACCAGTCCGGATGGACGGAGGAGCTCAGGCAGCTCATGATAGCCCGCGACCGCCTCGTGCAGGCCACATCGGCCATGATAAACGCTGCGAAATCCCTGATAGTGACGGCGCCCGAGGATTTGAGAAGGTCGTTGGAGGGCCTTTCCAGGAAGAATCTCAAAAGCGCCCTCTCGACGCTCGACCCCGCCGCCGGCGGCATCATTCTGGCCCTGGGGTCCTTGGGAAAAGCCTGGGATCTCCAGGATCGGGAGGCAGACGCCATCGAGGAGAGGATGAAGCGGGTTTTGGAGGCGAATGCCCCCGCCCTGCTCGCCATTTACGGCTGCGGCACCGTTTCCGCCGCCGCCCTGGCCGTGGCTGGCGGAGGGAATCCCGAAAGGCTGAAAAGCGAGGCCGAGTTCGCCTCCCTATGCGGCGTCGCCCCGCTGCTGGCGAGCTCGGGCAAAACGGAGCGCCACCGCTTGAGCAGAGGGGGCGACAGGCGCGCCAACAGGGCGCTTCACCAGATCGCAGTGACCAGGATGTCGTATGATCAGAGGACCAAGGATTACGTCGGGAAGCGCAAGCGCGACGGAAAGTCCAAGAAGGAGGCCATCAGGTGCCTCAAGCGCTACATCGCCCGCGAGGTGTTCCGGGCGTTGCGCAACCCGCTCGAAATCAAAGGGCCGTCGTGGAAGGATCTGCGCCCCGCAAGACAAGCTCTGGGCATTACCTTGGTGGAAGCGGGGAAGGCCCTCAACGTCGGATTCCAAAGGGTAAGCTACGCTGAGACCGGCCGCCTGATGAACGTTCGGTTCCTGGAAGAATACGATGCCTGGCTGAAATCTCAGGCGAAAAGAGAGAGTTGACATACATAGGAGCTTCGAGTTCTTCTACTATCGGGACTGGGATGGCGTCACCGTGGACTCGTTCATGGAACTGCTGAACGAGTACATCGTTTTCTACAACGAGCGCCGCAAGAAGCAATCGCTCGGCTGGATGAGCCCTAGGCAGTATCGGTCAAGCAAGGGACTGGTCGCTTAGGCTGGCCCAAGGAATTGTCCGCACCCCCATCCCTCTTGACAGAACTATAGGAACACCTCTTTTTTCTGCAGCTGATGCTTTCCTGGCGCGTTATGCGCTTGCGATCTTGACCTTGCTAGACGGAGCCAACTATACGAACAGGATCATTGTCCCAGTTGAATCCTAGGTTCGCATATACGAACCTAGGAATTCCTTTCTCATTAGCGCAAAGATTAGCGTGAACTATCAGCAAAATCAAAAAGAGAAGGACGCTGCTATGAAACGAAATGCCACGCGTCGGGAAAAGCGGATGACATTGCGCGCAAGAGGAAGACGGGCATGCGCGTGTATGCTTTCGCTGGTGCTTGCAATAGGACTCGTTCCTAGCTTTGGCATAGCCGAGGTTGCCCAGGGCGAAGCTGGCGTTGCGGCGAATGTTGCCAGCGCATCAGACGATGCTGCGAACACTGAAGCCGTAGGCATGGCCAATGGCACCGATGCCCCCGATTCGCAGAAGGTGGCCATTCCCGAAAGCAGCACGGCTATCGATGCTGCCGTCATTTTCGAAGGAAACGAGCCTGGGGCGGCTTCTGACAAAAATGGCGAAGAGGCCGGCTCCGATTCGGCTCCATCCGCCGCTCGCGATGCAGCTTCCGCGCAGGGCGGTAGCGCAAGCGCCAGCGCTGACGCAGCTGCTGCGCAGGATGACGCCGCTACTCCCGCCGACGACCCCGAAGTAGGTCCGAACCCCTTTAAGCAAGGTGTGGATGCGCAGTCGCTGCTTGGCTTGGACAACTACGACAAACACGTTATGGTAGACAGCGAGGGCAACGTCGACAAAACCGAGACAGCCAAGCGCTGGAAAACGAAAGTCGGCTGCGAGGGTAAAAAGATGTGGGCAGGTACGCTCATCCAAGACAATGGCTACTGGGACCAGCCGGGGTGGAGCTTTGCGGTCGACTGGCCGCAGCCAAACCCCCTGCACGATGCTGAGGTGTATGCCTACATTGAAAAAAACTACAGCGGTACAACTGACGGCGCGGAGCGCGACGTGGTTATTGCCGAGGGCGATGCTGGTCTTACGTCCGCCAACTTCCGTGATCTGTTTGACGGCAGCCATGATGTGTACATTGGCGACTTCGGCTTCGAATACAATCGCCTTAGCTCGCTTTCAATCCCCAGCTTCGTCAAAAAGATCAACATGGATGCGTTTATGCAGGATGGCACAAATGCGTCTTTGACCGACTTGCAATTCGAAGAGGGCATTGAGTGCATTGCGGGCGGGGCATTTACCAATTGTAACGGCCTTGCGAAGCAGGACCTGATTGAGTTTCCAAAATCGCTTAAATACCTTGACGGCGGAGCGTTTACGACGTGCGGCGCTCTGAAGGTGCGGTTCGACAATCCCGACATTCGTTTTGGCAGCCAGTACGACAGCGACCAAGACAACCCTTCTCTCCCTTTCGACGACGGTACAACTGTGTATGCCTACAAGAAGAAGAGCGACGGCACCGATTCTGACCCGTACCGCCTTTCGCAGCAGGGTACCGAATCCTCCAAGCGCTATAACTACGTATGGCTCGACGATGAATCGTCGGTTGTCACGGTTACCGGCAAAGTTGAACTTCCTGAAGGCGTTGCTCCCGGCGACGTGTCGGTAGTTATGGAGCAAAACGGCGCATTGAAGAAACTGGCGCTAGCCGAAGACGGATCTTTCACGTGTCCCGACGCAGCAATTGCTACTGAGTGTTCCATCACCGTGCAAATTGCTGGGTACCATGATAAAAACTACCTGCGCACCGCATCGCAGATGGGCTCCTCGTGGGATTTGGGAACAATTGCCGCGTCTGATTTCAAGAAAATCGCCGCTCACCGCATGCTCCCGATAAGCGTCTATACAAAGAACGCCGCGAATGCGGAAGGCGAAGAAGCGCTCACGAATATTACGAGCAATCCTGGTTTATCGTTCAAGCTCAAGCGCGATGGCGTCGATCTGGCTTCGGGCGAAGACGCCGATTACGTCGTGCAGTGCAATTCTGTTGTGCTCTCCGAAGCGCTTGCGAACGAGGGCAACTTCGAGAGGCTTTCGCTCGAAGTTTCGACCAGCGATTCGCTGAAGCTTACGGGCACTACGGTTGCCTACAGCAGCGAACGGGGCGGTTTCGAGGCAACCCTTTCTTCATGGGGCAGCGCACGTGTGTCCACGAATGCCGCGTATGAGGGCCGCAGTCGCGTATTCCTCTTCAGCGGGACCGACGCGAATGCGCGTTGCGTCGTGGACGGCTACACGTCGGTTGTATGGCCAGATGGTCAGGAAAACCCCAATTGGATTCTTTCTACGGGCAAGCTGAAGGCGGGAACCTATGTTGTGGCGGCATGCAAGCCAGACACGGTGCTCTCTGCATCGAACCTGGGAGTGTTGGAGCGTTCTGGCGTTCCGTACGCGAAAGCCGAAGTCGAAATTACCGACAATTCAGTGTCTGAGGTGACGCTCGACGTGCCCGATTACGACAAAGAGCAGCTGCTGAAGAATGCGGGAGTGAAATCAGCGCGCGTACAAGCCCCGGGTGACGGTGTGGTTGCTGGGTGCGAAACAATAATCGAAGTGGCCTATGACCTCGATAAGCCAATGCCGCTCAAATTCACCTTCGGCATTCCTTCCGCTGATTATCACGGCGTAAGCGCATCACTGAAAAGCTTAGGTAATGCGTCTTGTGGGGTGTATGGGGACAGCCTGGTTGTTAATGTCGATGCGCAAACGACCTCTGATGTGCTCTATATTGCGTTTACGCCCGATAAGCAGCAGGTTTACTCGCTTCCCGTGTCGCTCGAGGCGGGCGATAAGCTGATTCCTTTGGGTGATGCGTCATTCCTCGCACGAGGAATGACGGTCAAGGTTGCCGACAACTGCGTAAAAGATACTGACAATCAGGCCACGGTGTACGGCGCGCCTTCGTCGTTTATCGAGCTTTCCATTGCTGGCCAAACGGTGGGAACGGCAAATACGAATGCGCTTGGTCATGCGCAGATTTCATTTGACATTCCCGAAGAAGTCACCCAGGGTCTTCTGTTCGGCGACTACGTAAAACTTGATGCGAAAAGTGGACAGGTTGATGCTCATCTCGATTGCTTCTATCGCCCAGGTGCGAAAATCAAGACGTTCAGCATAACGAATGCGGGCAAAACCCAAACAAGAATCGTTAATGGGAAAGAGACCTACGATAACCTCACCGTTCTGTATCAATTCCCAAAGAAAAAGAATGCATATTGGACGTTTGATGTGACGGTTGACAACGCCACTGCGCAGATCAACGCCGGCGATGTGCTTATGATGTACGCGAAGCTGACAAATGGGGAAATTGTTGCGGTACCTCTTGCCCTTGTATCGCAAGGAGACGAGGGCTCGCGTTACGTGGGCGAATACGTAGACCAAGAATACCTGGCGTTGCTTGAGGAAAACGAGGGCGAGGGGTATCTCTTCTCGGAATTGCTCCAGTCGAAGAATCTCTTCATTCCCGAAAGCTACAACTTTAGCAACTTCGCGCTTTCCTACAAGGCAAACCTTGATGAAGATTACGAAGAGCGCGCGAAAAAGCGCATTGAAGATGAGGTTGCCGAAAGGCAGCAGCAATACAGTGCCTTCTGGGCGGACTACTGGGCGGGCTTTGAGGTGGATGACACCGCCAAGCAGCACGCCCAGGAAGTCGATGCCGCTTTGGGCGAGGTTGTAGCGCAGCTCGCCGAGCGAGATGATGCGAGCAGCGAAGACGTACAGGCCACCATTGCCGAAATTGAAGCGTTGCGCCCTGATTTCCGCGACTTCGGATCTGCGCTTGCTCCCGACGATGACCTCTGGATTGCCTCGATCGATTCGCCTATTTTCACAGGGAAGCTTCCAGACGATATCAGCTGGACGGCTCCCACCGATGCCGAGCTCAAGGAGTGGTATGGCGACGAGATTCTGATGGACGACAACGGCAATGTCATTCTCGATGAGAACGGCAACGAGCAAAAACTCACCGACATTGCGCGCAAGTCCTTCGATGAAGTTCAGCAGGAAATTGAGCAGAAAAACGCATGGGCGCGCAATACGCAAAAGACAATCGTGAACGGCCTTGACAGGTTGGGTCGCGAATCGGGCGTGGGCGCGCCGAGCGAATCGGGTTCGCCCTACACCCTGATAGACAACGTTATGAAGAAGGAGTGCGGCGATACGCTAACCATTTCGGACGGAGATAATGCGAAGGGCGAGCAGATATCCTCTTCGACGAATGGTCGTTTTACGGGTGATTACTTCGTCACCGAAGAACAGAAGAATGGTAAAGACGGCAAAACGCCTGGGATTTACTCGGGGATGACCGCTCGCGTGACAGAAGAGGCACCCCAGGGTGTTGAGGCGCCTGCGCGTGTTACGACTTATACGTCCAATTTCGATGAAGCTCATGAGCGTAGCGACGCCGCCAAAGCGGATATGTGGTCATCAGCGTGGAGCATTGCACGAGGTCAGGTGCTCGAACTGGCATCGGGGGGCTTAGATAAAGCGAATGAGATCACAATCGTGAACATCATCAACAGACGTTTGATGGAGCATATGCCAGTAAGTGAGGTTTCGCCTCTTATGGAGGCATATGCGAAAGCGAACTTGTTCGAGAAGGAAATGGAGGAAATTGGTAGAGCGAACCAGATGATGCAAACGGGCAAGGGCGTAACGGGCGTGCTCGGCTTGGCTAACGATTACTTCGGTATGGATAGCGCGAAGAATTCGCTCATTGACAGCGGCAACGAGATTCGCCTCATCGAAACGGACATCGAGAATATCTACCAGCTCATTAAATACTGGCGTGCGTACAACCCCTGCGACAGCGATTGCCAGCGCTGCCTCGACGCGTTGTATGCCGAGCTTGAAGCCGCCGAGAAATACAAGGAATACCTTGTTGCCGAAGATGACAACAACTATTCGGATGTTATGAGGGGCTGTGGCACCTCAACGCTGAACGCCATGCTGGCAGTATGCAGCCTTTATGGTTCGGGCTCGTTCGGGGCGGCGGGTTCTGCGGGAGTGTACGGGTTTTCCGACCTTATTGGCAACTTCGTTTCCAAGGTTTCGCTGTGTGCCGATGTGGCTTCGACATCTGCTCACATGCTGCGCGCTCCTTGGGCTGACGTTGCCAAGAACGAATACGCCGAGGCAACGGCGTATCGCATGAGCGTATGCAAGAATTCCGGGAAGAAGAAAAGCGAGGACGATGAATACCGTGAAACGATCGATTGGGACCGTTTCTATGGGTCGGATGTTCGCTACCGCAATTATGGTGCGAATGT
>OLNL01003437.1_pt1 | contig 10369 bp, 5 predicted proteins | sample 1672181 | NCBI WGS metagenome assembly OLNL01 (sample SAMEA3136656, study PRJEB25190) | human gut metagenome | biome: human gut; feature: human-associated habitat; material: faeces | place: Austria | collected 2013
CTGCCCCCCCCCTTTTTTTTTCAATGTTGAAGGCGGCGAGCTGGGTGTAGATTTTCCGGCAAGGTGCGAGACCGCCGACAACGGATCAGGCAGCTCCCTCGTTAAGGCGGGTACGGAGCTCGGCGATCTTGTCGTGATCGGCGGCGAGCTGGATACTGACTTCACCTGGTACAACGGCCTCCTTACCGTGAAGACCGCCACGCCGATTGAGATACTCATGAAAGACGGCGTTAACCAAACCACCAATAGGATTTCGATTAGCCTGAATTCCGATAAGGAGTTGGCCCATGTCACGCTGGCTGGCGTAAGCATCAAGCAGACCGGCTCTTTTGCTGCGATGAGAATTGCAATAGGGAGCGTTGACCTCGTGCTCAAAGAGGGAACGCAGAATGAGCTGACATCGGGAGCGAACAGGGCTGGGCTGCAAAAGGAGACGGAATATGATGTTCCTTTGACCATTTCGGGTGGAGGCAAGCTTACGGCAACGGGCGGTTCCAGTGGCGCCGGCATTGGAGGAGGCCGCGTTGGAGAGGGTTCGAGCGTTGTCATAGCCGGTGGCGAAATTGTCGCAACGGGTGGAAGCTACGGTGCTGGCATTGGCGGCGGAAACGGCGCGAAGGCTAACGATATAACCATAACCGGCGGTTCGGTTATTGCAACGGGCGGTTCCCGTGCTGCCGGCATTGGCGGTGGAGACGGAGGGCTTGGCAACGGCGTGACCATAACGGGAGGCGACGTTACCGCGAAGGGCGGTTCCATGGCCGCTGGCATTGGCGGCGGTTGTCTCATATACGACAACACGTTCATGAATGGCATCACCATTAAAGGTGGCGTGGTCAAGGCGGAAAGCGGAGGTCAAGGCGCAGCCTGCATCGGCAGTGGGTATTCGGGAGCGTACGCCTCGATTGAGATCACCGGCGGTGCGCTTTCTCTTACTAAAGTAGGGACTGGACCCTACCTGGGCGGCAGCGATGGTGCGTATGTAGACATCAAGGGAGGCCTGTTCGCCGACAGCACGCCTGTGGCCGACAACAAGGTGTACGGCGTTGCGCCTGCCAGTGGATACAAGACGATGGCGAACGAGGACCCGGCCACCAAAGGCGCGTATCCCCTGACCGTTGCCAAGGAGGCAAAACGGGGCACCCTCACGCTCAAGCCGGCAGGCACAAGCCTGGTCTACGACGGTGCAGCACTCGAGGCGGCTGACGTGGTGGCCACGGCTCGCTACGGTTCAACGCCAGCCGATATGGCTGCGGATGTGGCGTTCACGCATAAGACCGCATCGGGCGCCCAGCAGGCGGGCCTGCCCAAGGACGCGGGCACCTACACCATCGAAGCCACCCTCAAAGCCAAGGACGTGGGCGGCACGCATTACGAGCAGAGCAAGGTTGAAGGCCAGATCACCATTGCGAAAGCGCCCCTTACCGTCACGGCAAACAGCAGCGCTATCACGTACGGCCAAAAGCCGGCAGGTGCCGGGGTGTCCTACCGCGGTTTCGTGAACGGCGAAACGGAAGCCGTGCTGACGGGTGCGCTCGACTACGATTTCACGTATAGCCAGTATGGCAATGCGGGCGACTACTACCTCACGCCCAAAGGTCTGACCAGCAACAACTACAACATTTCCTTCGAGTCCAACAGGCTGATCGTGAACCCGGCACCAGCACCGACGGTGACGGGCGCCTCCTTGGACGTGAAGTTGGGCGTTGCGTTTGACTACACGTATACGCTTGATGCGCTGCTTCCTGTTTTAGGGGACGGGTGCTCGTACGGGACGCTTGCGTATTCGCTTGCGGATGATAGCGATATGCCTGCCGAGCTGTACACGCCAGGCACGGCGACCATCGCGCAGAGTGAGCTGACGCTGCCTATTCTTGAGGCCGCTGACGTGAGCGTAGGCCCCGTCGGGCTGCTTGTCATCCAGATCGAATCGCAGAACTACCGGACGTTCTCCAACGCCATTATGGTGAACGCGGTGGAGCGCGAGGTTCTAAGCGCTGCGGTAAACGCCACTCCTTCGACCTGCGAATACGACGGCAGGACGCTGGACGACGCGGTTGCGCTTTCCGGCGAGGCCAAGAATGCAGCCGGCGAGGTGGTGGCCGGTACGTTTGCCTGGAGCGACCCTGACGCCGTGCCGACTCCGGGAGATTATCGCGCTGCATGGACCTTCACGCCTGAAGACACCTTCGCCTACCAGCCTCTGACGGGCGTCGTGCGTGTCACGGTGACGCCCCGGGCCGTTGACCTGGCGTGGAGCAACACCGAAGGGCGCTTCTTCGGGGACGGCAAGCAGGTTGAAGCGGCTATCAAAGACGGCTGTATTCTGCCTGGCGACGAGGTGGGCGTGACAGTGAGCGGCGGCGACGCGCGCGATGCCGGAGAGCATACGGCAACGGCAACGCTGACGGGCGCGCAGGCGAGCCGGTACGTGCTCACAGACGATATCGTGCGCGCTTCTTACGTCATCGCGCAGTCCGGGTCCGAGTTCAAGCCGGGAAGCGTGCAGGTGCTTGACGCGCAGGGCAGCGTTATTCAAGGCGCCGCCTCCTTTACGTACGGCCAGAAGGTAACGGTGAAGGCAGAGCCGTCGCCCACCGGCGAGGGTCCTCTGCCGCAGGCTCGCTCGCTTGGCGCGATGGATTCCGCTCCCGCCTCATCAGGGCAGATGGCGCTGTTCTACGGCGACGTGCAGGTGAGCGACGCGGTCGATGCGGATGCCGAGGGCGTGTACACGCTGGAGTACGACACGGCGAGCGGCAGCGTTCCCGTTGGCAGTGCGGTAACCTTGACGGCGCGCTACGTTGCTTCGGGCAACATGGCCGAAGCGAGCGCAGCCATTGAGCTCACGGTGCATCCCAAGGTGGTGGGCCTGGAGTGGTCCAACACCGAAGGACGCGTCGAGGGCGACGGCAAGCAGGTCACGGCCAAGGCGCTGGGCGTTTTGGCGGGCGAGGACGTTGCGGTGGCCGTCGAAGGCGCAGACGCGGCCACGGCGGGGAAGCATACGGCCACGGCGGTAAGCTTGACGGGTGCGCATGCGGCCAACTACACGCTGTCCGATTCCGCCAGCGTATCGTACGAAGTGGCTGCGAAGAGCCGCTGGCGGTGGAGGCGCTCCATCTGCTGACGAAACGAACGGTACGGGTGGCGCGGATAGCGCAGGCGACAAAGCGGCGAAGCCCCTCGCTTCTACGGGCGACGGTGCAGCCGGGGCCGTTGTTGCGACGATCGCGATTGCCTTTGCCGCGGTGGCGGCTGCGGTTGCAGCGTCTGCAAAGCGCCGTCGCGGACGCATGCGGTTTTAAGAATGGGAACGTCGTGTCCCTGCTGTTTCGCTATCATGGAAGGAGAACGTAAGCGAAGAAGGATGGACACATGGCGTTTCTGCTGGGCTGCGAGAAGGTGCGGGTGGAATTCCCTACGAAGACGGTGTTCGACAGCGTGTCGCTGGGCGTGGAGGAGGGCGACCGCATTGGCATCGTGGGCCGCAACGGCGACGGGAAGTCCACGCTGCTCGCCCTGCTGGCCGGCACCTTGGAGCCCGACGACGGGCGCGTGCTGAAGAACGGCACGGTGCACGTGGGCGTGCTGGGGCAGGCCGACGCGCTGTCCGACGACGACACCGTGGAGCGCGCCGTGGTGGGCGATCTGCCCGAGTACCAGTGGGCGGGCGACGCGCGCGTGCGCGACATCATCGCGGGGCTGGCCGCGGACATCCCCTGGGACGCGCGCGTGGGCACGCTCTCGGGCGGGCAGCGGCGCCGGGTGGACCTCGCGCGGCTGCTCATCGGCGACTGGGACGTGCTGGCGCTCGACGAGCCCACGAACCATCTGGACGTGCGCGCCATCACGTGGCTGGCAGGGCACTTGAAGGCGCGCTGGAAGCAGGGCGCGGGCGCGCTTCTGGTGGTGACGCACGACCGCTGGTTCCTCGACGAGGTGTGCACGCGCATGTGGGAGGTGCACGACCGCGTGGTCGACCCGTTCGAGGGCGGGTTCTCGGCCTATATCATGCAGCGCGTGGAGCGCGACCGGCTGGCGGCGCTGGCCGAGCAGAAGCGCCAGAACGACCTGCGCCGCGAGCTGGCCTGGCTCTCGCGCGGGGCGCGGGCGCGCGCGACGAAGCCGAAGTTCCACGTGGCCTTGGCGCAGGAGCTCATCGCCGACGTGCCGCCCCTGCGCAACGAGCTGGAGCTCAAGCGCATGGCCATGGCGCGCCTGGGCAAGCAGGTGGTGGAGCTGAAGAACGTCACGGTGCGCTTCGACGGCAAGCCCGCGCCCGTGCTCGACGGCGTGGACTGGATCATCGGACCTGGCGACCGCTATGGCATCGTCGGCGCCAACGGCGTGGGCAAAACCACGCTTTTGAAGGTGATCCAGGGCGTGCAGGCGCCCACGTCGGGCTTCGTGAAGATCGGCAAAACGGTGAAGTTCGCGGTGCTGTCGCAGCATTTGGATAACCTCACCCGCTTCGGCGACGACCGCGTTCGCCAGGTGATCAGCAATTACACGCGCCGCATGATGCTCGACGGCAAGGAGATGACGCCTGCGCAGCTGCTGGAGAAGCTGGGCTTCTCGCGTGCCGACCTCAACGAGCCGGTGTGCGACCTGTCCGGTGGTCAAAAGCGCCGTCTGGCCCTTATGCTCATCTTGCTCGACGAGCCCAACGTGCTCATCCTGGACGAGCCGGGCAACGATATGGACACCGACATGCTGGCCGCTATCGAGGAGCTGTTGGACGCATGGCCGGGCACGCTGCTTTTGGTCACGCACGACCGCTTCCTGATGGAGCGCGTCACCGATCATCAGTTCGCCCTGGTAGATGGCCATATCCGCCACTTGCCGCGCGGCGTTGACGAGTATCTGGAGATGTCGGCGCGCGCGCCGAAGCCGGTTGCGCACGCAAAGGCGCCGCAGGGCACGGCGGCAAGCGAGAGCGCGAAGGACGCTGCTGCCGGCGATGGCCCACAGCTGTCCGGCGGCGAGATCCGCGAGCTGAAGAAGCGCATGCGCAGCTGCGAGAACAAGACGAACACGCTGCGCGGCAAGATCGAGCAAGCGCAGGCCGACATGGCAGCCGCCGACCCGTCCGATTTCGAGGCGCTCGGCAAGTTCCAACAGCAGATCGACGACTTCCAAGCCCAAATCGACGAGCTCGACGAGCAATGGTTCGAAGCCGCGGAAGCGCTAGGGGAATAGGGAACGCAAAAGCGCCTCGGACCGCAGATGCCCGAGGCGCTTTCGTTTATTCCACCGGAGGGGTCCGGACAGAATCGTAAATTGGTTATGGGCGCAGGCCCATGCCGCCTTCGAGCGTGATGGTCTCGCCGCTCATGAACTTGAAGTCGGGACCGCACAGCTGCACGACAGCACGACCGATCTCGGTCTCGACGTTGCCGTAGTGGCCCATCGGAGGCATGTGCACGTTGGCCTCGTAGGCCTCGGGGTACTGCTCCTTGAAGTTCTCGAGCGCAGCGGTCCAGGCCAGCGGGCAAACCACGTTGGCGTTGATGCCGTCGGGGCCCCACTCGGTGGCGGCAACACGCGTCAGGCCGCGGATGCCTTCCTTGGCGGCAGCGTAAGCGCACTGACCGTAGTTGCCGAACAGACCGGCGCCGCTGGCGAAGTTCACAACGGAGCCCTTCGTCTCCTTCAGGTACGGGTAGCACGCCTGCATGTAGTAGAAGGCCGCGTACAGGCCGGAATACAGCGCCAGATCGAACTGGGCGGTGGTGTGATCGGCGATGGTGACGCCGGAAGCGGAGGCCTGGGCGTTGTTCACCAGCGCGTCGATGCGACCGAACTCGGCCATGACCTGGTCAACGGCAGCTTTCACAACCGCCTGGTTGTCGGCCTGGGCGTTAACGTCAGCCTGAATGGGCAGCACGCGGATGCCGAACTCGCCCTCAAGGCGCTCTTTGGCGGCCTCGAGCTTCTTCACGTTGCGGCCGGTGATGGCAAGGTTTGCGCCCTCCTTAGCGAAGGCGGTGGCGATGCCGAACCCGATGGAACCCGCGGAACCGTCCTTCAACGCAGCAAAGCCAGCTCCGGTGATGATGATGGTTTTTCCGGTGAAGTAACCCATGTTCGTCTCCCGTCTTCGTTCGCATTCGTCTCAGATAGATGGCCGCAACAGGCAAGGGGACGTTGCGGCCGTTTTGGATGAGCAAGGAAAAGTGTAATCGCTATTTGGTTTGGTCAAAAGAACCAAAACAGTGATAGTTTTACATACCAGATAGACCAGTTGGCCTGGTGCGTTCAACCGCTCAAACCCGCCGTTCCCGCTGCAAGCGTGCCGAAAAACACGCATTTGCGGCCATACGCGAAAGGATCAGCCCATGTCGGCATCTCAGCAGGCAGGTATGCTTACGTACGATTTGCGCTCGCGCGGCACCAGTTCGCTTTACGAATTCCTATACCAGTCCATTCGCGAGGACATCGCGCGCGGCCGAATCCCTTGCGGGACGAAGCTGCCGTCCAAACGCAACCTTGCGCAACATCTCGATATCGGCGTGGCGACGGTCACAGCTGCCTATGACCAGTTGATCACGGAAGGTTTCGTTCGCACCGAGCAGCGACGCGGCTATTTCGTGGAAGACGTGTCCGATTTTCGGTGTAAGTCGGTTGCATCGCAGTTCAAAGGCTTAGGTCACGAATACGGGACGAGCTTGGGCAGCGGAAGCGGCACACGGGGAGCGCCGGGAGGCGCTTCCTCGATGCGCGGCACGAAGGGCACGACGGCAGAAGGCGCTTCTGCCGGGCGTGGCTGCGGTGATCGCGGAATTGCCAGAGGTGCCGTGGATGAGGTAGGTCCCGCTGCTGTTGCCGGGATTCCCGGAGTCGTCGACAACAGCGGTGCGACTGCGGGTTCCGCCAGCTCTGCCGCCAGCGCCTTCGCCGCCGAAACCCCGCAGACCATCGAACGCGCCCGCGACCCGGAGTACTTCGTGGACCTGAAGGCCAATCGCACCAGCGTGTCGCTGTTCCCTGCTACGGTGTGGGGGCGCTACATGCGCGAGGCGCTTTCGCTTCCCAGCGACAACCTGCTGCGGTCGATCCCGTTCAACGGCCTGCCCGAGCTGCGTCGCGCCATCGCGTCGTACCTGCGGCGCACGCGCGGCATGGACGTTTCGCCCGACTGCATCATCATCGGCGCGGGCAGCGAGTACCTGTACGGCCGCCTGCTGCAAATGCTCGGGCCCACCACCACGTTCGCCATGGAAAACCCCGGCTATCGCAAGTTCGCCGCCATCTCCAAGGCGTTCGGCAACCCCTGGCGGCCGGTTCCCATCGATGAATCGGGCCTGCTGGTGGACGAGCTTGAGGAATCGGGCGCCGACGTGGTGCACGTTTCGCCGGCAAACCATTTCCCCACGGGCATCGTCATGCCCATTAAGCGGCGCCTGGAGCTGTTCGAGTGGGCGAACCGCGCGCGCAAGCGCTATATCATCGAGGACGACTACGACAGCGAGTTCCGCTATAGCGGGCGCCTGATCATGCCGCTGTTCGCCGATGACGCGTCTGACAAGGTGATCTATCTGAACGCCTTCTCGAAAACCATGGTGCCCAGCCTGCGCATCAGCTATATGGTGCTGCCGCCGAAGCTGCTGGCGCGCTACGTTGACACCATGAGCTTCTATTCGTGCACGGTTTCCAGTTTCGAACAGTACGCATTGGCTCGCTTCATCGACGAGGGTCACTTGGAGCGGCACATCAACCGCACGCGCAACTTCTATCGCCGCCAACGCGAGGCGGTTTTGCGCGAGATAGCGCAATCGCCGCTGGCGGAAATCTCGCACGTTGAGGAGCGAAACGCGGGCACGCACTTTTTGCTGTATGTACGCACGAGCCTTACGCACGACCAGGTCAGGCAGCGCGGCGTGGAGCAAGGGCTCAACATCTCGCTGTTCAACGACTACCTGCTGCGCGACGGCGACGGGTTGAGCGAGCGCACAACGAAGCGTTTTGAGCAGTATTCGAACGGCGAAACCGCGCTGGTGCTGAACTACGCCGGCATCGAGCCGGAACGGCTGTCGGAAACGGTGCGTCGCCTGGCATGCGTGTTCCCGGAGTGCGAATAAGGTCAAGAAGGAAGGCCCCGCTATGGTGTTCGGCAGCTGCGATGGCCTTGAAGCTGACGGATCCAACAAGCCTCGACGCACCTGGCGTGATGGCTGCGGCCGCGGAAGGCCTTATGACCCTTTCGCGTCGACCGTCCCCGACGGCCGCTGCAGCCTCGGTATCGGCAACCGTCTCGATGTCCGCAGATACGGATGACGCGTTTCCGTCAACAGCCCCTCAACGCCGCGTCAACGGCGGGTAAGCATCCTGCGCAGGTTTCGTGGCCGGCATTTCCGCTTGCGAAACGCACCGTACAATGGCGGCGAAGCGAAGGTACGGAACAGGCGCGTGGCGCATGGGGCGCCACGGAAAAGGAGGCAACATGATCAAGCTCATCGCATCGGATATGGACGGCACGCTTCTGGACGGCGAAGGCAATGTGCCGCCTGAGACGTTCGACCTTATCAAGCGGCTGAGGACTGCGGGCATCGGTTTTGTGGCATCCTCTGGTAGGCGCTTCGATACACTGCAGGAGCTGTTCGCCCCCGTGAGCGACCAGATGGATTTCGTGGCCTCCAATGGTGCGCAGGTGGTGGTTGCGGGCCGGCTTGTCGACCGCGAGGTGTTCAGCCATGCCGCGCTGCGCAGGCTCAAGGACGTGGTCGACTTGTTCGACGGCCTGCACCTGGTGGTGTTCGACCGTAAGATTTCTTACCTGCTGGACGACGAGGAGCGCTTCGAACGCGAGCTGGACAAGAACCTGCCGAACCCGCTGCGCGTGCGCGACCTGCCGCATCCCGACACCAGCATCATCAAGGTCTCCATCTACGTGGACGATGCCGTGATGGACATGGCATACATCCTGGAGCGCGAGATGGGCGAGGACTTCGTGTTCGCACCGTCCGGCCGCAAATGGATCGACGTCATGCAGCGCGGCGTGAGCAAGGCCACGGGCATCAAGCAGGTGATGGCCGCACGTCATGCCCGCGCCGAGGAAGTGGTGGCGTTCGGCGACTCCATGAACGATTACGAGATTCTGCGCATGGTGGGCACGAGCATTGCCATGGGCAACGGCCGCTCCGCCATCAAGGAGATCTCCACCAAGGTGATCGGGCCCAACACCGAGCACGCCGTGCAGCGCGAGCTGGAAGCCCTGCTCAGCATGATGGGGAAGTAGCGTCAATCAAACTTACGATTTCGTAACGAACACTTGTTCGATGATACCATAAAAGAAACGGGGTGGCTGCAAGAATATTTGCAACCACCCCGAAAGGTTCGATCGTTTGTCGCGGCGCGCAGTTTACGCGGCCTTGGCGGCCTGGCGAGCCTCCTTGCGCTTCTCCAGGGAGTCCACGCACACGGCGGCGGACTGGTCGCCGGTGATGTTGACGACGGTTCGCATCATGTCGAGCACGCGGTCGACGCCCGCAACCAGCGCAATGCCCTCGACGGGCAGGCCGACGGACTGCAGCACCATGGCCAGCATGATCATGCCGGAGCCGGGGACGCCGGCGGTGCCGATGGAGGACAGCACGGCGGTCATGACGATGACGCACTGCTGGCCGATGGTCAGGTCGATGCCGAATACCTGGGCGATGAAGATGGCGCAAACGCCCTGGTAGATCGCGGTACCGTCCATGTTGATGGTGGCGCCCAGCGGCAGCACGAAGCTGGAGACCTCACGGCGCACGCCAAGCTTCTCGGAGCACTCCATATTGATGGGCAGCGTGCCCACGGAGGATGCGGATGCGAAGGCGAACGTCATGGCGCGGACCTGGCCCTTGAAAAACGTCAGCGGGCCCATCTTCGCGATGGCCTTCACCATGCCGGAGTAGACCACCACCATGTGCAGGATCATGGCCAGGTAGGCCACCAGGATGAGCTTGAGCAGCGGCAGCAAGATGTCGGGGCCGTTGGTGGCAACCACGGGGGTGATCAGGCCGAACACACCGAACGGCGCGATGGTGATGATCATGTGCATGATCTTGATGCACACCTCGGACATGCCGTTGACGAAGTCGGCAACGGGCTGCGCCTTCTTGCCGGCGGCCAGGATGCCGAAACCGAAGAACAGCGCGATCACGATGATCTGCAGCATGCTGGCGTCGGACATGGGCTGCACGAAGTTGCTGGGGAAGATATTGACGATGGTCTCGATGAAAGAAGGCGCAGCCTTGGCCTCATACGAAAGCTCGTCGGCGGTAAGGGTGTAGCCGCCGCCAACGTTGAACACGTTCGCGATGATCAGGCCGATGACGATGGCGCATGCGGTGGTGCACAGGTAGTACGCGATGGTCTTGCCGCC
>OLNL01003438.1_pt1 | contig 10367 bp, 8 predicted proteins | sample 1672181 | NCBI WGS metagenome assembly OLNL01 (sample SAMEA3136656, study PRJEB25190) | human gut metagenome | biome: human gut; feature: human-associated habitat; material: faeces | place: Austria | collected 2013
CCAACCTTCGTCTTGTTGTCAGCATTGCAAAGCGTTATGTAGGACGCGGAATGCTTTTTCTGGATCTAATTCAGGAAGGTAACCTTGGTCTTATCAAGGCTGTCGAAAAATTTGATTACCGAAAGGGTTACAAGTTCAGTACCTATGCTACCTGGTGGATCCGTCAGGCTATCACAAGAGCCATTGCAGACCAGGCGCGTACCATTCGTATTCCGGTTCATATGGTTGAGACGATCAACAAGCTGATCCGCGTTTCCAGACAGTTACTCCAGGAGCTTGGACGTGAACCTACTCCGGAGGAAATCGCGGAAGAGATGGACATGCCGGTAGACCGTGTGCGTGAGATCCTGAAGATTTCCCAGGAGCCGGTTTCTCTGGAGACCCCTATTGGTGAAGAGGAGGACAGCCATCTTGGAGATTTCATCCAGGATGACAATGTTCCGGTTCCGGCTGATGCTGCAGCATTTACTCTTTTGAAGGAACAGCTGGTAGAAGTTCTTGGCACTCTTACTGAGAGAGAACAGAAGGTTCTTCGCCTTCGTTTCGGGCTTGATGATGGACGTGCAAGAACACTTGAGGAAGTTGGCAAGGAGTTTAATGTTACCAGAGAGCGTATCCGTCAGATTGAGGCAAAGGCTCTTCGTAAGCTCCGTCACCCAAGCCGCAGCCGCAAGCTGAAGGATTATCTGGATTAAGGAGAGGACTATGCAGTTATCCTTACGACTGTCTGCAATCGCAGACCTGGTGACAGAAGGAAACCGGCTGGTAGATGTGGGATGCGATCATGGATATCTGCCGGTATACCTGATACAGCAGAAAAAAATTCCATCCGCCATTGCAATGGATGTGCGAAAAGGACCCCTTTCCAGGGCACAGGAACATATCCGGCAGTATGGACTGGAGGAATACATACAGACCCGGCTCTCAGACGGACTTGAAGGCTTGAAAGCCGGAGAGGGTGACACCCTTGTGATCGCAGGTATGGGCGGTCCCCTTATGGAAAGGATTCTCACAGATGGCAGGTCTGTGAGAAATTCTTTCTCTGAGCTGATTTTACAGCCACAGTCCGACATTCCCCATTTTCGCAGATTTATCCAGTCTGAAGGCTGGGAGATCACAGAAGAGAAAATGGTGGAAGAGGATGGAAAATTTTATCCCATGATGCGGGTGGTGCCTGGGGAAAATGTTCACAGCAGTTTGAAACTTAACGTGGATTCTTTCACAAAAAATACGTCTGTGAAAGCTTCTTCTGAGAACCTACATGCTGATGAATGGGCAGAAATGCCGGAAAATCCAGCTGCTTACACCTTGGAGGAAGCCTTTGGCAAATATCTTCTTCAGGAAAAGAACCAGGTGCTTTACCATTATCTTCAGCGGGAATCCCGGATCCGCTCCCAGATTCTGGAACAATTGGAAGCGGCACCGAAGGCAGAGGCAGTTACTGCCCGCATTTTGGAAGTAAAGGAGGAGGCGCAGCTGATCGCTGCTGCGCTGGCAGAATATGAAGGTTAAAGAACTGACAGAATGGCTGGGAGGAAATTTTCCGGCAGCAGTTGCAGAAGACTGGGATAATGTGGGACTTCTTACAGGAGATGACGAGAGTGAGGTAAAACATGTCTTTCTTGCCCTTGATCTTACCGAAACAGTGTTAGACGAGGCTATCCGGGCTGGCGCTGACATGATCGTTACCCATCATCCTATGATCTTTTCCGGTATTAAGAAGATCAATAATCACAGCTTTACAGGACGGAAGATTATCAGTCTGGTGCGCCATGGAATATCTTATTATGCGATGCATACCAACTATGATATTCTGGGAATGGCAGATTTAAGTGCCGGATATCTGGAACTGTCAGATACGAAGGTACTTTGTGCTACCGGGGAAAAAGACGGGGAGCCCATTGGCTTTGGACGTGTGGGAAATCTGCCTTGTGAGATGACTTTAAAGGAGTACGCCCTTCTTGTAAAAAAGAACCTGAAGCTTTCAGATGTGAAAGTGTACGGAAATCTGGAACAGACTGTGAAAACGGCTGCCGTATGTACCGGTTCTGGTAAAAGCATGATCCAGGATGTGCTTGCAGCCGGGGCTGATGTATATGTGACAGGTGATATTGACCATCATACCGGAATTGATACCGTAGCCCAGGGGCTTGCAATCATTGACGCAGGTCATTACGGTACGGAATATATTTTTATGGAAGATATGAAGGAAAGACTGGCAAAAGCGTTTCCGGAGCTTACAGTCAGCTGCGCAAAGGTGAGAAGCCCGTATACTATACTATAAGGTTGAGACCTGGTGTGGATGGGCGAGATGACGTCCGTCCGGAGATAAAATGAGTTGTCAGAATAATATTGTCTGGTTTGGGAAAATGTGATTTATGTTTAGCCTAATTGATCTTTCAGATCAGAAAAGGAGATTTTATGGATCATGCAGTGAAACTTACAATCAATGGGGAAACCAGAGAGTTTCCCATGGGAATTACCTATAAAGAAGTTGTAAAAGAGTACGAAAAGACCAGCCCGGCCCCTGTTATTCTTGTAATTGCAGGAGGCAAGATCTGTGAGCTTCATAAAAAAGCAGAACGGGACGGCGAAGTCCGGCTGGTCACCACAAAAGACAGCATTGGAAATAAAACCTATAAGCGAACTGCATGTCTGGTGCTTTTAAAGGCAATTTACGATCTTGCAGGCAAAGAAAAAGTAGATAAAGTGGTGCTTCATTATTCTGTAGGAAGCGGTTTTTACTTTACCATGGCGGGAGAACAGAAGCTGGATCAGGCATTTCTTGACCAGGTAAAGAAGCGGATGACAGAGCTGGTGGAGCAGAAAATCCCGGTGAAGAAACGAAGTGTAGGAACGGATGAAGCAATTGCACTTTTTCATCATCACAGAATGTATGATAAAGAGAAGCTGTTCCGCTATCGCAGGGTTTCCAGGGTGAATATTTACAGCATAGAGAATTTTGAGGACTATTATTATGGGGCAATGGCTTACGATACCGGCTATGTGCCATATTTTGACCTGAAGCTGTATGATGAAGGCTTTGTGCTGATTCTGCCGGAGGCTAAGGCTCCGGATGTGCTTCCGGAATTCCAGCCCCAGGAGAAAATCTTCCAGGTGCAGAAGGATTCTGAAGAGTGGGGCAGAAAGCTGGAAATCTCCACAGTAGGTGAGCTGAATGACCAGATCGTTTCCCAGGGGATACAGAAGATCCTTCTTATGCAGGAGGCCATCCAGGAGTCTGGAATTGCCAGAATTGCAGAGCAGATCGTGGAGGCTGGAAACAAGAAGTTCGTCATGATCGCTGGTCCGTCCTCCTCCGGCAAGACTACCTTTTCCCACAGGCTGTCTATTCAGCTGGCGGCACATGGAATGAAGCCACATCCCATTGCTGTTGACAATTATTTTGTAAACAGAGAGCATACCCCGCTGGATGAATTCGGGGAAAAGGATTACGAGTGTCTGGAAGCCATTGATGTGGAGCAGTTCAACAAAGATATGCTGGCACTTCTTAATGGAGAGAGAATAGAACTTCCGGTGTTCAACTTCAAGACCGGGCAGAGAGAATATAAAGGCGATTTTCTCCAGCTGGGGAAGGAAGACATCCTTGTTATTGAGGGGATCCACGGTCTGAATGACAAATTAAGCTATGCGCTTCCGAAGGAGAGCAAGTTCAAAATCTATATCAGTGCCCTCACCCAGCTGAACATTGATGAACACAACCGGATTCCTACCACAGACGGCAGACTGATCCGCAGAATCGTCCGGGATGCAAGAACCAGAGGAACCTCTGCCAAGGATACCATTGCAAGGTGGCCATCTGTAAGAAGAGGGGAAGAGAAGAATATTTTTCCATACCAGGAAGAAGCGGATGTTATGTTTAACTCGGCACTGATCTATGAACTGGCATGTCTGAAGGTATACGCAGAGCCTCTTCTCTTCGGAATTTCCAAAGAGGAGCCGGAATATCTGGAGGCAAACAGGCTGCTGAAATTTTTTGATTATTTTGTAGCGGTGCCAAGCGAGGAAGTGCCTAATAATTCCCTGTTAAGAGAATTTATAGGGGGAAGCTGTTTTAACACCTGATGATGCAGATGTGCTTGTAAGAAGTTGAGGAGTATTTTATGAAAATAAGTCGCAAAGGCTTTACATTGGCTGAGCTTTTGATCGTGGTTGCAATTATTGCGGTGCTGGTGGCTGTTGCAATACCTGTTTTCGGAAGTCAGTTGGAAAAAAGCAGGGAAGCAGCAGACCTTGCAAATGTACGCGCTGCTTATGCGAAGGTGCTGACTGAGGCAAATATGGGGATTTATAATGAACCGGTTACTGTCAAGCTGAAACAGAAACAGTATGGATGGCAGTCGGCGGATGTAATTACAATTGGGGGAATCAGCCATTCAGTAAAGGACGGCGATACGGAGAACTGGATTGGAATACCAGGAGCAAATGGAGAATGTCAGATTTCGTTTGATCAGAAAAAGGGAACCAAATTTGTGTGGAGCGGGGATGGGACTTCTGCGTCAAATAGCTATGACATGGATGAGAATTTCTTTAAAACTCTGGAAAGCAGTGGCTGTCTGGATTTGGATTTGATAAATAAGAATTCGAATTTTGAAATTGATTCGAAAGCGAGTTTTTCAACTTTTGTCCCGGAAATTGAAAAAGTATTGGGAGAACAAAGTCTGCTGAAGAATGGTACATGGGCGTTTCTGGGAGATGGAAGGGAAGGAAAAAAATCTGAAAGATATTTGTTTTGGACTTCATTTGATACCAATATGGTGGGATCTGGTAAGATAATACCAATATTGATTCAAAGAGGAGATGGAAAATATTACGTCTCGAAATCTCTAACGGCAGAGAGAAAAAAAGGAAATGTAACATATGTGGCAATCTCCGATCACCTAGATAAAGAAGGGTATAAAAAGGTTATTAGGGACGGGGACGGTAAAGAGTATATCTCTCTGTCAGAAGCCTATGCTGCATATGAGAAGGAACTTGAAAAGGAAGCGTATAAAGATTTATCTAAGTGATTATTTACAGGGGTACTGTTTACTCCGTTTACAGTAACCTTAACAGGTTCTACGACAGGGAGAAATGTGTAAATTGCAATAGGAAAGCGAAAAAAATTGACTTTCTATGAATTGCACAAAAAAACAAAAGGTTTTTGAACAAAATTGACAAATTTTTGGCGGCGGCGACTTCCCAATGGGGCGCAATCTCATACGAAAGATTTTTCACATGAGATCACGCCCCAAAGGTCAGTCGCCGTTATTCTTTTAAGCACGACTTTTAGGAACACTGCAAAGTGTCCCTTAGTTTGTGCCTGTATGTTATACTGTCAGTCCAAACGTTTGGACTACGATACCAGGACTAATTTCTTGTATTCCTGGGATGAGAGGTAATCAAATATTTTTCTGGGATATGTATTTATCCAGTCTTGTAAATCTTGTATGTATTTATCTGTAAATTTGCTAATATAGGAACCTTTTGGAATCCAACGCCTAATGAGCTTGTTTGCATTTTCATTACTGCCACGTTCACAGGCGTTATACGGATGACAGTAATAAACCTTAGTTCGTTTCATTACTTTGTTGTAATAGCTCTTTTCCATGGCGTCCATATCGAGAAACTCCACGCCATTGTCACAGGTAATTGTTTTAAATGTTTCACGGAATGCAGGAGCAGAAAGATTGCGCTCAATATGGTTAAGGATTTTTAAAAGGGATTTCTGGTTTTTGCCCTCCGCTTTATAAATCAGTTCTTCCCTTGTCATACGTTCAGTGAATACAAAAAGACAGGTATTGTCACCCTTACCAGATTCTACTGTGTCAAGTTCCCAGTGACCGTAATTAAGGCGGTCGTAGATTTCTTTTGGCCGTTTTTCAATAGATGTATGAATATGGGAATAAGCTTGCCTCTTCTTTGTTTTTTCTTTTTCGACTTTCTTTCTAGGCATAGGCAAATTAGTTCTTGTAATGTTTAGGAAAATGCCATTGTGGACATAGTTATAGATTGTTTTAAAACAGACTTTTGTTTTAAAGGTAAGGTGGTTTTTATTGATGTATGCCAGGATAGCAACAGGACTGTATTTCTTTTCTAATACCATGGATTCAATGAATCTTACAAAATCCAGGTCGTTCCCGATTTTGGGTTCCCTGCCTTTGCTATGGGACTTTTCGTCCTGGGCTTGCTGTCCACGGTCAGCACAGTATTTCGTATAAGGCTTTAAGTCAGAATCCAACATTTTAACAGTGCCGTTTTTGATCTCACGATAAATACAGGTTTTCGAACGCTTTAATATATTGCAGATTTCTTTTACTGGCGTTTTGGCTTTTAATAAAGCTTCTAACTGGTATCTTTCCCATTCTTTGAAATATTTTCGCATGTTCATAGTTCCCCCTTTATTCTGGGGAGCCTAATAAACAAAAATAGTCCTGTCAATGACAGGCTTTGTTCCTTTGGAATCATTGACAGGACTATTTTTATTTATTACCTTGATTTGCGCCCTCATGGGATTACTCAGTCCAAACGTATGGACTGATGTTAAGCAGGATGTTTTTGTTTATAAGTCCGCTTGACTGTTTCCATGCACTTGTCAAACTCTTTACAGGTGAGACAGAAAGACTTGCAGTTTTTGCAATCGCGGAACATGAAAAAATACAGGAATTTATAAAAATGGTACTCCAACTGCCGGGATAAAGTCATTGCTAATTTGTCTATCTTGTTCAATTTCGGTTTCCTCCTCATACATGATTTTTCGTTTGGTCTGTAATATTAAAAAATCTATGTTGATATCGCGGTATACGCTTTTTACTTCTGGGTGTTCCTTTAAAAAGACTTTTAGTTTCCTTAACTGCTGTAGGTATTTCTTTGCAGATGCAGGAGCAGGGGAAAGCTTGATTTCCTTTTGTGGGAAGTTTTGGTATTGCTGTTTTGCAAGGGACATCTGTATATCATTATCCACGCAGACAGGCTTTTTCAGTTCCGGTTCGAAAATGGAAAAGTTTGTTTTGCATGGAGCAGGATTTCCTTTACCCTTTTGCAGTTCCATGTATAAAATCTCCTGTCCTGCACCTGGGATTTTTACATCTGACATATAGGTTATATGGCTTAGGTATTTGCTATAAATCCGTGTCAGCTCATCATAATCAATATTGAATACACGTTCCAGGGGCTGGTCTATGTTCTGGCTTGCCAGATACCGGTGTTGATTTTGCAGGATATGGGATAAGTCCTTAGTAATGTATTTTGTGATATAAGAGCTTGCCTTTGAGCTGTCGCGGATGATAGTAGCAGTGGAAAAGCCATATTTCCACAATGGGATATTGTAAATCTTAGTTGCAAAAGGCTTTTTTACATAATCGTATACGAATTTGCCAACGCACACTTTACCGGAAAAAGTAAGGGGTATTTTACCGATATTTGCAAACAGTCCATGGAAGTGCCATTTGCTTTTATCCTTATGCAGTTCTGGGACAATGATATACTTTAAATCTGGGGCATATCGCTTTTTCAGATTGTTTGTCCAGATGTTCAGTTTTTCCGATACCAGGTTAAAATCCGTATTATCCAGTTTCTTTGGGTCAATGGTAAGAGTTATGAAATATTCCCATTTGTTCGCCCTGGAAATGGTGTAAATCTGGTTGACGGTTCTGTTTACAGATGATTTTATACTGTGTTCAATCTGGTACTTAGTTCTTTCTTTAGGTTCTGATATGTGTTTTTGTTTTGGCTGTGGAAGATTGATTTTATTAGAAACTGTAACAGGTCGTTTATAAGTGCGGACTTGTACAGAATCCACGTATTCAATCGTTTTGACATTGTAATTCACTTTTTAGTTTCCCCCTTGACTGAAAAGTGTTGCTATTGTCAAGTACGCAACACAATTTTTTTCGTTAGCTAGGTCTTGTTCTGATCTGCCGTCCGCTAGTTGGGGCCCCTTAATCCCCAAGCTCCGCAGACAGCAGAACAGCCCAAGACCTGGCTAACGTTTACAACTGTTTTAGTGTAGTGGTATCGAAAATCTTGTAACTGTCGTAAAGCTTATAATATTTCCGTGGCGCTATCATAAACTCAGTGTGGTCTTTTTTTCCAGTGTCCATGGACTTTACTGGAATGACAAAAAGGTTACCGCCGAAGAGCAGGGCGAGGAACCAACCGATAAGCTTAAAGTTTTTAACGTTCCTATGCTCATAGTCATGTTGGAAGATATTGTTTATCTATCAAGTCCTTGTGCTGTGATACCAGGATAACGGTATATCCAAACTTTCTGTGTTGTGTAAAGAAGATTACCCACTGTGAACGACCTTTTTGATTCCAGGAGCGTGAGTTAAACATGGTCTGGCACTCGTCGATAATTAAAAGGGTCTGTTTTTCGATAATCTGCCCCCTGGCGTTCCGCTTGTGGTATTTGTTGGCAAAATCCATAAGATAATCTATTGTAAGTTCCTCATTGGTAAGCTGTGCGATTTTCCCATAGTCGCCTAGAAGCTTGTTCTTTTTACAATGGCGGTGTTTCCAAAAGTTTTCATTGACTTCAAAGTTGCAGATAACATTTTTTCCTTTCCGGTGATAGGTATCTATCATCTTGGCGCAGTGTAAGGACTTCCCGGAACCAGGTCGCCCAGAGTAAAAGTAAATCATATGTTTCCCCCTTTGGTATCAGTCCAAACGCATGGACTGTGAATTGTCAGAAAATAGTTTCTGCAGAAAGGCTAATTGTGTCTGAAATAGACACAATAGCATTCTGTTTAAATGTTGTGTTTCTGTCTGTAGTCTGTGATTGCCTGTTTTAGGTACTTGTAAACATAATAAGCCAGTACACAGGCAAGCCAGGCATTGATACAGGTCGCGCAAAATTTGAACGGTATGAAATAGTTGACATAGCCCAATACATTAATCCCAGAATCTTCCGAAAGCTGTGAGAGCATGATACGGAAAGGCGCAGAGGGCAGTAAAGAAATCAGTACGTCCACAATATCGAAAAATAAACCGATTGCCGTTTTCGCAAGTTCAGAAACAACCGCTTCAGCCATTAGTCGTCACCTCCGTTAAAAAACATCTTTCTTGACAGATGTATCATAAATAAAATGAACAGGATGGAAAGCAGATATCTACAGGTCTTTGCAAGCTTTTCCCACTCTCCGCTTGATAGGTCTATGTTGATTTCCTCATGTATGCCGAGGGACTGTATTTCAATAGGTAAATCAATCTTGATTTCCTGGGGCTCAGCAGCCATTGCATTGACTATCATTGCAATGTCCCAGGGCAGGGAAGTGGGAAACTTGTCTTTTGCCTTGTTCGCCGTTTCTGAGGAACGGTCTTGGAACAGTTCAAGGACGGTCTGGGTAACAAGGATAGCCTTGATTTCATTTAAGGAATTTACAAGTTTCTGTTGGTACTTGTTGTTTTCTTCTAACAGGGAAACCATTGTGTCAAACTTCTGGTCGGAATCGTTCCAGAGTTTTGTCATAAAATCAGAGAGGGCGGTAAAATCGTATTTACAGCCATTGTTTTCGGTCTCTGTTTTTCCATCTGCCAGAGCGTTGACAGCTTCAATGATCTGGTCTAGCTTACCGTCATTTGCTTCTATGTAATCCGTGATTTTCCTTGCAAATATGTCATGTTTTTCACCGAAAGAGACAAGCCATTTATAAATCTGGTCTAACAGGTCATAAGTGCCGGAAGTGAAACCGCCATCCGGGTCTGGTGTGGGGGTGGGCTTGCCAAAATCCCCACCGGTTCCACCATGGTCGCCACCGGAACCACCACCGGAACCACCACCGGAAGAACCAGGCGTAGGGGTTGGGTTAGTGGGATTCACGTTTATTTCAGCAAGTTTGTCAAGCCAGGCGTTAAAGTTTAGGTCAAGCTGTCCCTGGATTTCGTCCGCAAGCTTGCCGGAAATATCAAAATCCAGATTTAGTTTTGGAGCAACATTTATATAGTTTATCGGAATTTTGATTGTTTTGTTTGGCAGGTTGGGGGAATAATGTTGTTGACCTTGATTAATATAATTTCGGATATCTTGGATTGAATAAAAGACTTTAATACTTTCACCGAAAAGTGCAATTATATCACTAACAGGGTATGAAAAATAATAATCACTATGAGTACCCTCCGATGAAAAATTATCTTTAACATATTTAAAATTCTTAACACGCATAATACTTCCAGTTTCCATATCAACTACGGCAATATGATCGCCCCAAGATAAAAAATAATAAGAATCTTTCCATTTGTCCGGCTGATAAGAGTAATAGGTTCTAGGACTAGAAGAAAAATTAATAATGAATGGATAAGTATTGATCCATTTAATTAACATGTTATAATCATAATTAGAAAGATTGCCGTAGCCTATAATATTT
>OLNL01003439.1_pt1 | contig 10364 bp, 10 predicted proteins | sample 1672181 | NCBI WGS metagenome assembly OLNL01 (sample SAMEA3136656, study PRJEB25190) | human gut metagenome | biome: human gut; feature: human-associated habitat; material: faeces | place: Austria | collected 2013
GCGGCAGCCGGTCAGGAACGTTGCATCGGGGGAGCCTGCAGCGACGAAGCAGAATGCGGTGAAGATAGAACCGCAGATAAGAACCGCCTTCTTACGGCCGATGCCGTCGGAAAGAGCGCCTGCCATGAGGCCACCAACCAGATAGCCGATCATGGTAATTGAGTTGAACAGTGCGAACTGTTCCAAGGTCATCCACTGATTGCCAGCGGCATCGTAGGTTGACTGGAGCACTGCACCAATCGGGCCACCAACACCCATGTCAACCGAATCGCAGAACGTGATGCCTGCCAGCAGCCACAGGACTTTCCTGTGCATGCCGGTGATTGGGATGCGGTCCAGACGAGCAGCAATGCCGTGATAGGAAGTTTGTGCTTCGGAACTCATAACCCACCTTCTTTCTATTCATGCCCCTACCATTTCGGGCTTCCCTCCCCCCTCGTTTTCGAGAGGGCTTCGAAGATCAATCCCCCCGATAGATCTTCGATAGCGAAGTGGGCTCTTGACCATCTACCCCTCTTCAGGGCATAGCCTGATTTCAGTGCAGGTCAACAGCCCAATCCTGCTACAAGATCATTGTTGTTGAACAGGTTCATTTCAGCCAATAGCAAAAAAGCCCCCATATTCGGGAGCAATTACGAAAAACTATTTACCCAGTTCATGAACGTGCTCATGGTCAATAATAAATGGCCCTACAGCTAGCACTCGCAGGGTAAAACAACAGGAGCGCAGCTTATGCCGCGCTCCTGCATTGGGAAGGTCTTTACGGTGGTCTTAGCGACACCACAAACTGCTCAAAAAATCGCGTACATGAGGGGTTCTGGCAGTGACGACATCGAACCGCAAAACGCCATTACTCACCAAATCGCTCCAATCAGATACGCGCAATACACCCAATTAAACTCCTGCCATAGGAGACACAACGCAAAGGAAGCCTACAGCGCGTTGCGCGACTCTGCAAAAATGTCTGGGAACTCGTACGAACTCATGAAGTCGATGAAATCACCGACGATCTTGGAATGCGGCTCGTTTCGGCTCATGAGATATATCTTATGGAAATCGGCAGGAGCATCAGTAATAGGAATGCACACCACGTCATCAAAGGCGTTAACCAGAATGGAGTATACCATAACCGCCACATTGTTCGAATGGGAAGAAACGAACGACGAAAGTGAAAGCTCATCGTCAAAGCTGCGAACCACATTGAATTCTTTCATCCTTGAACCGAACAGCTCATCGATGCTTGGCGAAACCGAAGATTTCGCACTATAAGTGAGCAGACGCTCGTCCTTCAGTTCATCCAACGTGATAGAGGTTCGCTGCGCCAGAGGGTTTTCAACGTTAACGCAAGCCACAAGCGATTGCGACCACACATGAACATGGTTGAGCCCTGCAGCTTCAGGAGTCATAGCGGCAAATGCGACATCGATCCCACGGCTTTTAAGCTGCTTTGCCAGCTCGGCAGAATACGCCTGCTCCATATGGAAATGGGGCAAACTCCCCCACTGATTAATAAAGTCATCGATGGCCTTAGACCAAAAACGGCCCTTCATGGAATAAACCGTCCCGAGTCGCAACAAGCTGTCTGATTCATTCTGGGATTCAAGAGCCAAATTCAAACCGGTGTCGTAGCGCTCAAGCGCCTGAACTACGTATTCGTGGAAAATTCGGCCCTGTTCAGTAAGCTCAACGCCCGACGCCACCCCTTCGGCACGACGAAACAACGTGAGTCCCACTTCTTGCTCCATACGCTTAATTGCAGCAGAAAGAGTTGGCTGAGCAATGTAGAGCGATTTAGCCGCGTTGGTATAACTCAACATATCGGCCAAACGATCAAAATAACGTAGATGATCAAGCTTCATGCAGCGTTTCCCTCCATTACAGCAATGAAAACCCAACCTATAGACCCTCACTATTGGTTTTCATCGCAAATGAACCTTTCCCACTATAACAAAACGGGACCCCCTATGGGGGTCCCGTTCATGGGTAGCTATGTGCCCGATGGGTGGATCGAAGCTTTAACGACTAGTCGTCGAGCAGACCCTTGGTGATGTCCTCAAGCGTACGGCCACGAGTCTCAACACCGAAGATAGCCAGCCAGATTGTCATGAAGATAGCCAGGCAAGCGTTGATGATGAATACGCCGGTGGTGCCGAGCGAGGTGCCCATGAAGAATGCGATCCACATGGGGCTGAAGATACCACCCAGACGACCGAAGGCGTTAGCAACACCGGCGCCGCGGATACGGCAAGCCGTCGGGAAAGGCTCGGACAGGTAGATAGCTGCGGTGGTAACGGAGTTGGTGAAGGTGCATACGCAGAGCAAGAAGCCAACGAACATGATGAGCGCCGCATTGTCGGTAGGCAAAGATGCCCAAATAGGACCGATGATGGCGATAAGCACGTAAGTGGTGCAAAGGATAATTTTACGGTTTACCTTCTCAACATAGAAGGTCAGAAGACCAACGCCAACAGGAATGCCCAGCTGCATTACCACAGTAAGAGTGGTAGACATATGCGGATCAAAGCCATTCTTGGTCAAAATGGTAGGAGTCCACGAAATAACGGTATATACCAACACATTCATCGTGAAGCAAAGGAACATAGCCGTAAGCGTACGGGTGATCATCTTCTTCTTGAAGAGGAATGCCCAAGGAAGCTCCTTAACAACCTCTGCTTGCTCACGCTTGTGGATCTCTTCCTCAGATACGGCAGGTACGTTTACGCCCTTAGCGGAAGTCTTTTCTTCAAGATGGGAAACGATCTTGTCGGCCTCGGCATTATGACCTTTCATAGCAAGCCAACGAGGAGACTCCTCAAGGAAGAAGAAGCAGAGAACTACAACAACCAAGCCAATGCAACCGCAGATGACGAACACGGGGCGCCAGCCGAGCATGGGCAGAACGATCATGTTCATAGCGGAGGCAACCAAAGTACCGCAGTTAGCGATCAGGCCAACGTAGGACTGGTACTTACCGCGCTTCGTGGGAGGAGTGAACTCGGTGAGGGCGGAGTAGCCTGCGGGGAACGCAGCGCCAAGGCCCAGACCCATGAAGAAGCGGCAGCCGGTCAGGAACGTTGCATCGGGGGAGCCTGCAGCGACGAAGCAGAATGCGGTGAAGATAGAACCGCAGATAAGAACCGCCTTCTTACGGCCGATGCCGTCGGAAAGAGCGCCTGCCATGAGCCCACCAAAGAGGTAGCCAACCATGGTAATGGAGTTGAAGAAGGCGAACTGCTCGAGAGTCATCCAACCCTCGGACTGAAGAACGTTACCGATAGGGCCGCCTACTGCCATGTCAACAGAGTCGCAGAATGTAATGCCAGCGAGCAACCACAGAATCTTCTTGTGGAAGCCAGTGATGGGCATACGATCCAAGCGAGCTGCGATGCCATGGTAAGAAGAATTCAAAGCATCAGAAGCCATTGAAACCTTCCTTTCGCATCGAGGATTCCTTTGGAATCCATGGGGAATAATGCGCCTCGGAAAGTCAAGACAGGGGTTACCGGTCAACCGGTGAGTTGGCTTGGGGAGGCCTGCGCTCTGAGCGCATGGCTTCAAGACTTGGTACATCCTGAAACCTGGGCACCTTGCGCCGGCACTGCATTTTAGTGAAGAAGTAGCACTCACACAAAGTGACCGCCATTTATTATTTGATTTGACTAAATCAATGTCAAACTATTTGAACAACATTTATTGTGAATCATATAGAGTGTTCCGATCGTACCTATAGGCACACCCTATAGGTACGATACATTCTTAGACCTGTTTGTTTGTCAAGTAGGTATTATGTATTTTCAAGAGAAACGATACCGAACATGTCTATTACACACATTTCTTGATTTGAACTACCGTTCATCGAGTATTTTGAGCAGAAACTCATGAGGAACATTTCGAATTTCGTATCTAGCAAATCTCATGCATTGAAATTTCAAATAGAGACGATGCATATTCTGAACATGTTTTACAAGATTGTCGCTTGACTTCTCTTTCAATTCGTGATTTTGGTAAATCAGATATATAGAAAGCCATTTGCAAAACGCTGCATTATCGCAATTGCATCCTATGAGTAATGGGGCAGAAGATCCATCAATAGATTAAGGAATAGCAAACACCATTCAAAAGCTATCAAAACTAGGCGATAGATTCCCACGAATTGACCGAAACACCCTCTATTTCCTTACAACGTACGAACTGCCTCTCGGGCAAAAGTAGATCATTAAAAGATATTGTTGAATGAGTATTCAACCCATAAGCGGATTCATCACTATGGGGTATCATTTATCTGCAATTAAATATAGAGACACACAGATGAAAGGCATCACTAAGCATGAAGATCGGGTTCGACAACGCCAAATACATCACCCTGCAAGCTGAGCACATTAAAGAACGCATAGGCCAGTTTGGCGGCAAGCTGTATTTGGAGTTCGGCGGTAAGCTTTTTGATGACTATCACGCCTCACGCGTATTGCCTGGTTTTGAGCCCGATAGCAAGATTCGTATGCTCAAAAGCCTGTCTGAAGATGTTGAGGTAGTAATCGCTATCAACGCTAACCACATCGAATCAGACAAAGTTCGCGGCGACCTCGGCATTACCTACGATGAAGACGTGCTTCGTTTGATGGACGTCTTTGCGGGCATGGGCATTTATGTTGGCAGCGTAGTTATCACCCACTACGCAGGGCAGCCAAAAGCTGAAGCGTTCCGCTGCCGCCTCGAGTCGCTGGGTGTAACGAGCTATCTACACTATCCCATTGCCGGATACCCTCACGATATCGACCATATCGTGAGCGACGAGGGCTACGGCAAGAATGAATACCTTGAAACCAGCCGTCCGTTGGTAGTAGTTACCGCACCTGGCCCTGGCTCCGGAAAGATGGCTACGTGCCTTTCTCAGCTGTACCACGAAAATAAACGCGGTATCAAGGCAGGTTATGCTAAATATGAGACATTTCCGATATGGAATCTTCCGCTTTCGCACCCTGTAAACGTCGCTTACGAGGCCGCTACCGCAGACCTCGACGATGACAATATCATCGACCCGTTCCACCTAGACGCTTACGGTGAAACAACGGTCAACTACAACCGAGATGTTGAAATCTTCCCCGTTTTAAAAGCAATGCTTGAGCGAATCCAGGGAGTTAGCCCCTACAACTCCCCAACCGATATGGGCGTTAATATGGCAGGATTCGCCATTGTTGATGACGATGCGTGCCGAGATGCATCGTGTCGTGAGATCGTTCGCCGCTACTTCCATTCCGCAGAGGATTGCAAGCGAAGCGGCGCAGGAGAACAAGAGCTCCACAAGATTGAGCTGCTAATGAGTCGCGTGGGTATCTCCGCTGATGTACTGCCCGCGCGTAAAGCCTGCCTGGAAAAAGAAGAGGCTACAGGAGGTCCCTCTGGTGCCATTGAGCTACCTAATGGCACTGTCGTCACCGGCAAGACGGGCAACCTCATGGGCTGTGCATCATCCCTACTGATGAACGCATTGAAGGCACTGGCAGGCGTCGATGACGATCTACTTGTAATTGATGATGAGGTTATCGCCCCTATCTGCCACTTGAAAACCGAGCACTTAAAGAGCACCAACCCACGCCTACATTCCGACGAAACCTTACTGGCGCTGGCGGTCAGCTCCCGCGGCAATGCTATCGCTGCACAACTTATGGATTCGATAAACAAGCTGAAGGGATGTGATGCTCATTTCTCGGTTATCATTTCGCCAACCGATGAGAACCTATATCGCACATTGGGCATCAACGTATCATGCGAACCCAAATTCGAGCAGCGTCGCTTTTACCACAAGTAACTAACGTATCAAGCCGCGTTCTACCTACGCGGCTTTTTTAGACCGAGGCTCAGCGCAACAAGGGAACGGAGGGGCGAAATGGGCAGCAAAAAACGTTCGTCCTGGTCAAAGCAAAAAGCAGAGTTCAATGCCAGCCTAGGAGGCATGGATAACCTATTTGCCAGCGAAGGAAAGCGTCAGCAAAAAAACCGTGCTGAAAAAGAAGCAGCATTACGCAAGAAAGCCTGCGAGTCGAAAAATCGCTACACAAGCAAATCGGACGCAGAAGCCGCAATTACCTCATGTGCAAGCTATGGAACTACCGGCTTGCACTCCTATCGCTGCCCTTATTGCAACGGCTGGCACCTTACCTCTAAGCCAGAACGAGAACAGTAACCCTAGCGTTATACTCGCTGAACCAACAAACCCGATAATCGATTAAGGAACCAAGCATTAATGCAGGAAGAAGCATCCAACCACACGGCTTCGCACCTTAGCGCCGCTCTTCGAGCGCCCCGCGCTCTTGCCCCACTAGTTCTTCTTATGGGTTTTCTTGGAGCCTCTCTTCGATACCTGCTTGAATTAGCTCTTCCCTCGCAAGGTGGATTCCCCTATGCGACTCTCATCGTAAATATATTTGGTTGTTTTACGCTAGAAATCATCAACCAATACGTCGGGCGCAGGCTCCATCTTCCCGGGCCTTTGGTGAAATCTTTAGGAATAGGCCTTGTTGGTGCCTTTACCACCCTCTCAGCCTTCTCAACTGAATGCCTGGGGTTTTTCCGCGATGGAGAGGTCGAACTCGCCGCAGCGTATATCGCTATAACGATTTTCGTCACTTTCATCGCGTCGCTATGCGGGAAAATCGCATCAAACTACCTAGCACTGCATCGCTTACGCCGCATCCGCAAAAAACGAGCTGCAGAACGTTTTGCTAAAAAATCAACAGTGATTAAAGGCGGTAGATCATGAGCGTAGCCGCATTTCTCGCAGTAGGCATTGGCGGAGCATTTGGAGCATTATGCAGAAGCAAGGCAACGTCCTTTTTGAAACCCCGCTTTCCTGGACGATTCCCGTTGCCCACGCTGTTCATTAATCTTCTTTCCTGCACCTCGGCAGGAGCGTTAATGGCTTTCCAGATACAGCTTGATGGCATTGTGTATCTTGCGCTTACAATGGGATTCTTGGGAGGTTTTTCGACCCTTTCAACTATGAATTTCGAAGCTGTTGAACTTGTTTCGCAGAGGCATTACGCAGAAGGCCTTGGATACCTTGCAACGACATATGCCAGCACCATTGGAGCAGCCGCTCTGGGCTTCACCTTGACTACTTTTCTTGCGTCATGAATTAAAGGCGCAAAAGCACCCTTTAAGTTATGGCTGCACTATAGTTTTAGCCTAGTCTACAGAAATCAACGAATAGACCTCTGCAGTGGAGCTTTGTGCGAGAGCTTCGCGAGGGTTCAAGAAAGCAAGCTCCAATAAGAAAGCAAAACCCTCGACTTTGGCACCTGCTTTTGACACCAAACGAGCCTGAGCAGCCGCGGTTCCCCCCGTTGCAATGAGGTCATCTACCACGAGCACAATATCGTTTTCATCGATAGCATCAAGATGCATTTCCAGTGAATCAGAACCATATTCGAGCTCATAGCTTTCCGAACGGGTTTCGCGAGGAAGTTTACCCGGCTTGCGAGCAGGAACGAATCCTGCATGCAAGCGGTAGGCAACAGGGGCACCTATCATGAATCCACGCGCTTCAGCACCAACTACTTTCGTGATGCCCTTACCCTCAAAGTGCTCAGCAATAGCATCAATGGCAGCCGTGAACCCTTCCGGATCTTTGAACAGCGTTGTAACGTCTTTAAAAATCACGCCTGGCTTTGGGTAATCCGGAATATCGGTAATGTAGCTTTGAAAATCAAATGCGGGCATAGAAGCTCCTTGGTATACGGTACACGGCAGTAAGTAGTGTACCCTCCAAAACAAGAAGCACACAATCAAACAGGCCTCTAACTACTATCTTAAAGGAATTACATCATATTCATTCCTCAACATACCTTTGCTCATAAAGTACGTCGCAAATGCCATGGTCTGAGTGATAAGAGATCTTCTCCCAAATATCGATCTGGCCTCCCATGGCGTTCGGCGATCCCCTAAGGTTGACTGATACGACAGCTCACCTAAGTCGCATTCGCCCAATTGGCATAAGCTTAAAAAGCTTTCAGTTTGACGGCTGTAATGATCAATAATCTGATCACAACGTGCAGAGAGGTCAAATCCCTCTTTCCCGTGTCCAGTTAGGATCAACGAGGCTGGCAGCCTCCCTAAACGCTCCATCTGCTGAAGCAGCAAGGACAGCTGATCCGCCTCCGTCTCGACCATGATAGGAGGATAACCACCACAGAGAACCTGGTCTCCACCTACCAAAAGCTCGCTCTCCGCATCGTATAAGCAGAGATGATGCAAGTCGTGACCGGGAGTCTGAAGGACGCGTAAATTGTAACCACCAACCGAAAGCACCTCCCCTTCAAATAGACGAGTAATGGGAGGATTGACGCTCCCCGAGCGCGTCATGGGTTCCCAGTATGAAGCGTCATACGCATCGATAACACCATGCGCCTCACTAGTTCGACGTTCAAGCGCTCCAATCTCGACGGCGGACATGACGGGGACCCCACGCTCGATGTAATCGTCAATACCCCCATACACTGTCATGCCAGGCCTCCAAAGTTGAGAAAGCCCTGCGCAATGATCCCAATGGAAATGGGTAATAAACACATCGACAGAACCCCAGGAAATGCCCAGCTCACGTAAAACGAAATCAAAGGCTTCTCTCGTTTCGGGCTCGTCGCAACCAGCGTCAACTATAAGAGAGCGCCCAGAATCAGCAATGCCATCTGCTTTGAACAGATACGAATTCGTCGGTCCAATCGCCTCAGGCATCGGAAGATCAATTCGATACAAGTTCCTCGAAAGCTCTTCGATCCGAGAACGGCTCGAATAAACAATAGGCATTCTACTCATGGCTCCCCCTTGCTCCAATATGCATAATCAGCCACTTACTCTGAATACTAAGCAAACAACGACCAGTAGCGCGCTTACACAACACCACTATGCAAAAATCTGATATTCTTCATTTCTGTATCTATCCCCGCGTGAAACGAAGTGTTTTGGAAAAATACAATTGGAAGCACATCTTAGGCTTCGTCATCCCCTCCATCTTGGGCGTTGTGCTGTTCATGATTCCCGTCGAAGTTGACGGCACTTGGACAGTCATCGTTAAAGTAATTGCCGACCTTATCGGCAGCTGCATGGCAGATTTTCTTCCGATTCTCTGCTGTATCATCGTTACAATTTCAGCGGTTTTAGGCGTTGCAGCGTTATTCCATCCGAAATTTATCGATGAACACCCACTTATGTACAATACATTTTCTACCACACCAGCATGGGTTATAATCCGCGTCATTGGCGCTGTATTTGCGTGGATCGCCTTCGCAGGTGTTTTGGTCGGAGATGGTGAGCCCCTTCAAATAATTGGCGGCGAAGATACCGGTACTTTCGTTTTGGGCGATCTTCTTACGGTACTGGTAATCATCTTCTTCTTGGCCGGATTGCTCCTGCCTCTTCTTCTCGATTTCGGTCTTCTCGAGTTTATCGGAGCACTTCTTACCAAGGTCATGCGTCCTCTTTTCAAAATCCCTGGTCGAGGTGCTGTCGACTGTGTAACGTCTTGGATCGGCGACGGAACTTTGGGCGTTATGCTTACTTGTAACCAATATGAAAGCGGTTACTATTCCGCCCGCGAAGCTTCGATCATCTCTACTACATTCTCAGCTGTTTCGATCACCTTCAGTATTGTGGTATTAGCGCAAGTCGACTTGATGCAATACTTCGGTCCTTACTACATGCTCATTTGCTTGGTTGGCATCATCTGCGCACTGATCGTCCCCCGCATTCCCCCTTTGTCCCTCAAAAAGGACACCTATTTGGTTGAGGGGAAGGCAATGCCCGAAACCCTGCCAGAGGGGTACAACTCATCTGCACAGTATGGTCTTTCACTTGCTGTCGAACGCGTAAAAGGCCATCGCGGTATCGGTCAATTCCTTGAGAATGGCATCAAGAATGCAGCAGGCATGTGGTTTGGGGTATTACCAGTTGTTATGTGCGTTGGCACATTGGCGCTTATGCTGGCTAATTACACCACCATTTTCGACGTATTGGGCGCTCCATTTATGCCTTTGCTCGAATTCCTCCAGGTCCCCGAAGCGCAAGAAGTCTCGAAGACGATGATCGTTGGCTTTACCGACATGTTCACGCCTTCAGTTATCGCGGCAGAGGGAATCGCCGATCCGATGAGCCGCTTCATCGTTGCAACCGTTTCGGTTACCCAGCTTATTTACCTTTCTGAGGTAGGCGGCCTTATCTTGGGCTCCAAGATCCCTGTCAATGTTGTCGAGCTCTTTATCCTGTTCCTGGAACGCACTATTATCAGCTTGATCATCGTCTGCCCCGTAGCTCATCTTCTGTTCTAGAAGAATCGCCAATCAGTTTCATCAAGGGAGCCTCGCCGTAAAAAT
>OLNL01003450.1_pt1 | contig 10331 bp, 8 predicted proteins | sample 1672181 | NCBI WGS metagenome assembly OLNL01 (sample SAMEA3136656, study PRJEB25190) | human gut metagenome | biome: human gut; feature: human-associated habitat; material: faeces | place: Austria | collected 2013
TTTTCGGTGCTGGAGGAAAGCAGAAGGGGCCTCTTATTTGGATTACGGTAATAGAATTGAAAAGAATTTCTGATATTTTACCGTAACGGGCAATCAGGCCCCCGAAATCCCCTCCGAAGGCGAGAAAACCGCCCAAAACAGCGGGAAGAGCCGCACATTGGATGCCCAAAAGCGGGCTTCGGCCAAGAATTCCCGCGATTCGGTAATATATCGATAAAAAATTCCGAATCCATTACCGTAGCCGTATTCGATATCGTGAACGCTATCAACTTGCTTCTGATTGACACACGACGTGCGTTTCGCTCGCTGCGATTCTACCCGAAGAGCTGGTAGCCGAAGTAGCCTAGCACGGCGCCTACCGCGGCGGCGGCGAGGGTGAGGAGCACGCCTCTGAGCACGGGGTGCCGCCGTGCGCGCAGGCTTTTGGCGTTGTTGCGGTCGATGGGCTCGCCTTTCGAGAAGGCCAGCAGCTCGCGGTACGTCACCACGTCGTGCTGCTTCTTCAGGTGCTCGACCACCGTGAGCATGCCCAAGCCGATGCCCCACACCAGCAGCCCGATGATGGCGGACGGCACGAGCCCCCAATCCCAGAAGGTGAACCCTCCGATGAAGAGCGCACATCCGACGACCACGACTGCGGTCCCTCCCCACGCCAGGTAGATCATCTTCCGGTAGTCGTTCTCGATTGCTTCCTTCATGGCTTCCACGTCTCCTTTGATCAGTTCGTCGACCGTTACGTCGAAGAGGACGCTAAGGAGCAGCAGGCTTTCCACGTCAGGGTAGGTCTTGTCGTTCTCCCAGCTTGAGACGGTCTGGCGCGAGACGTAGATCTTCGCGGCGAGGTCGTCCTGCGAGAGTCCGCGTTCCGTTCGGTGGCGTTTGATCTGGCTGCCGAGCTCCATGCGTTTCCCTTCGTTGATCCAAGGTTGCCATGACGCAGGGAAGTGTACCATCAAATGGTCTTGACGAAGCCTCGGGAAGGCCCGTCTCGAGCTGTCAAATGTTTTTTACAGCATTCTTGAGCAGGGGAAATGAAACCTTGGCATCCCGTATCCCGTTTGGCGACGCAGCGCTTACATATGACGAAGCGCATGATCGATTACGTCCGCGCACCGTATGATCGGACGAATCGACGGCGCGAGGAGGAACGAGCGAATGAAGAAGATCCTGATAGCGGTGACCAACACGCCCACCTATGGGGAGAAGGACGCCGCCACCGGCCTGTGGCTGGGCGAGGCTGCGGAATTCGTGGACGAAGTGAGCAAGCGCGGCTTCGAGGTGGACTACGTCAGCCCGAAGGGCGGGTTCGCGCCCCTTGACCCGCGCAGCATGAAGAAGGCCTACGCCGATCATGCCACGATCGCCTGGTACCGCATGCCCGACTTCAAGGAGCGCGCGCTCGCGTGCACTCTGCGTCCCGAAGAGGTGGATGCCGGCCGATACGAGGCCCTGTACTACACGGGCGGGCACGGCGTGATGTGGGATTTCCCCAGCAGCGAGGGGCTGGCGCGCATCGGGCTGGCCATCTACGGACAGGGCGGCTACCTGGCTTCGGTATGCCACGGAATCGCCGGCCTGCTGTTTCTGCAAAAGGACGGGAAGTACCTGGTGGCGGGTAAGAACATCACGGGTTTCACCACGATGGAGGAATACCTGAGCGGCCATGTGCGGGATAAGCTGCTTTACGCAAGGCAGAGGGCGACGGAGGAGCCGGAGCTGTTCGCCCGGAATGTGGAGGCGCTGGAAGCGGTACAGCCGACACCTCTTACCCCTGCCGATATTGAGGTGAATTTGGGCGCCATCTGGGTGCCGGTTGAGTATTACCGCCAATTCATGTATGAAACCTTCCAGACCAGCGGCTATGTCAAAGTGATTGACGGCGGGGATAACCGGCGCCGCATTGATATTGAGTATTTCCCTTATACCACCACCTGGCGGATCAGCAATAAAACCTTTGAACCCAATTCCGTGACGGTGAATCAGACGCTCGGCACAAGCCGAAAAAACGCCTACGAGATACTGGAGGACTGCCTGAATATGCAGTCCACAACCGTCCGTGACCGGCAGGAATATACCAATGACAGGGGCGATAAGGCGGTCCGTTATGTCATCAATCCGAAGGAAACCATGATCGCCCGCGCCAAACAGCAGCAGATTCAGGAAGCCTTTGCCTCCTGGATATGGAGGGAACCGGAGCGCCGGGACGCCCTGCTCAAGCTGTATAACGATACCTTCAACACCGTCCGGCCCCGTGAATACGATGGGAGCCATCTGGTGATCCCCGGCATGAACTCCGAGATGAAGCTGCGGAAGCACCAGCTTGACTTTGTTGCCCGTGTCATTTACACCGGCACAGGGCTTGCGGCCCATGAGGTGGGCGCCGGGAAAACCGCCGCGCTGATTGCGGCCGGGATGTACCTGAAGAACCTGGGCGCGATCCACAAGGCGGTGTTTGTGGTCCCCAATCCCCTTGTCGGCCAGTGGGCGACCGAGTTTTACCGCTTTTTCCCCAATGCCAATCTGCTGGTGTCCACGGTGGAGGACTTCACCCTCAAGAACCGGAACCGCTATATTTCCAAAATCGCCACCGGAGAATACGACGCGGTGATTCTGGCGCACAGCCAGTTTGAAAAAATCCCTATCTCAAAAGAGCGGCAGATCATGCAGTTGGAACAGCAGATTAACGAGATCGAGGCCGCAATCAGTGAAATGAAATATGAAAAGGGTGAAAACTGGAGCGTTAAGCAGATGGCGATTTTCCGGGGCAACCTGGAAGCCAAGCTGGAAAAGCTGTCCGCCGAGGAAAAGAAAGACGACCTTCTGACCTTTGAACAGCTCGGCGTGGACATGATGTTTGTGGACGAGGCTCATTTTTTCAAAAACTGCTTTGTATTTACAAAGCTGCGGAATGTGGCGGGCATCACCACCTCCTCCAGCCAGCGGGCCTTTGATATGCTGCTGAAATGCCAGTATTTGCAGGAAGTAAACAATGGACGGGGTGTGATATTCGCCACTGGAACTCCTATCAGCAACTCTCTTTCGGAGATGTTCGTTATGCAGCGATATTTGCAGCCGCAGGAATTGGAACGGTTCGGCTGGTCCTATTTTGATACCTGGGCCGCTCATTTTGGAAAACGGACCTCCGCTTTGGAGATCAAGCCAGAGGGCGGCGGCTACCGGATGCGGGATCGTTTTGCAAAGTTCTATAATATGCCGGAACTGATGGCTGTTTTCCGTGAGGTTGCCGACATCAAGACTTCTGATATGCTGGATATTCCGGGTTTACCTTCTGTTCACGGCGGCAAGGCAGAAATTATCACCACAGAAACGACTCCTGCACAAAAAGCGATTATGGCGGAGTTTATCCTGCGGGCAGAGGCAATCCGCGCTGGCCGCGTAAAGCCGGAAGAAGATAATATGCTGAAGCTGACCAGCGAGGCCCGTATGATGGCGATTGATCCCCGTCTGGTAGACCCCAATGCGGGAAATGACCCCGAAAGTAAATTGAATGTCTGTATCAATGAGGTCTATTCACTTTGGGTGGATACCAAGGAGCAGAAATCAGTCCAGCTTATCTTTTGCGATGTAGGGACCCCCAAACCCGGCAGATTTAATGTGTATGACGAAATAAAACGAGTTCTGGTGGAGAAAGGGGTCCCGGAATCAGAGATTGCCTTTGCCCATGACGCCGCTACCGAAGCTCAAAGGCAAGCATTGTTTGAACTCACCCGTAAAGGTGATATTCGCATTTTGGTAGGCAGTACTGGTAAACTTGGAACTGGTGTAAATGTCCAAGACAAAGTAATTGCCATCAATCACTTAGACTGTCCCTGGAAGCCTTCTGATATTACTCAGCGGAATGGGCGCGGGGTCCGGCAGGGCAACGAAAACCCAGAGGTTATTATCAAACAATTTGTAACGAAAGGTACATTTGACGCCTACCTCTGGCAGATACAGGAACAGAAACTGCGCTATATCACACAGATTATGACAGGCAGGAGTATTGCACGATCCTGTGAGGATGTAGACGAAACCGTGCTTTCCGCCGCGCAGTTTAAGGCGGCTGCCACAGACAATCCCATGCTGGCGCAGAAGATGGAGCTGGAAAACCGAGTGACGGAGCTGAAAATCCTGCGGGGCGCGTGGAGCAACGAGCAACTCTCTTTGGAGCGGAAAGTAAATACGACCTACCCCAGCCACATCCAGCAGTACCAGCGCCAAATTGAGCAGATCAGGCAGGATATAACCCTGTTGGAGCAATCCAAGGCCGGGGACTTCTCTATCATGCTGGATGGGAAGCAGTACACAGAACGCCCAGCGGCGGGCGATGCGTTTGCCCTGCTTTACCGCACGATCAATGAAAACCACGCAAAGGATGACTTTGAGTTTGAAATTGGCTCTTACCGTGGATTTAGGCTCTGCCTTAACCTTCATCCGCTTTCGCGGGGAATCATCCTGCGGGGAACCTCCCGGTACAGTACGGACATCGGTTCTTCTGGACAGGGAACGATTACCCGCATTGAGAACCTTGCAGAGCGTATCCCGTTTTACCTGGTTAATACTCAGCGGGATTTGGAGGAAGCAGAAAAGCAGTTGGAGGCTGCCCGTCAGCAGATGGGCCAGCCTTTTATTTATGAGGAAGAACTGTCCGAAAAGGTTGCTGCTTTGACGGAGATCAACACAAAGCTGGAGTTTGAGTCTTTGCAGGAGCAGGAAAGCGAGGTGATTTTAGATGAGGATGGAGAACGATCTGATTGCAAGAAAGCTCAATCTGCTGACTGTGTTCTTCCCAGCGCTGGCACCGAGTTATAAGGAAATTATTTTGAACTCATTTGACCAGTATTCGCTGTTGAAAGCGTATGTACGCCGGATCATGGATAGCTACCCTGGTATACAGGCAGAAGATCACGAAAAACTGGAAAAGGCTCTTACACAATCTCTACGGGATTCGGAAGTGGACTGTATCCATAAATACCTGTCTGCCAAATTCAGCGATGAAGCCATTGATGCGCTGGTAAAGGAAATGGAGGGGCGGCATGATGAATGAAAAGCATTCCTCCGTCTGCTATATCTTCCGGGAGGGCGCCTTCTCCCCGGTGAAAGAGGGCAAACCGTTCCGCAACGATTTTGGTCTGGATCTGTTTCAGTACAAGGGCGCCGTCTATGAGGGCAGGACGGGTTTGCATCTCTGTCCCTTACAGGAGGCGGAATACCTGGACCTGTTCATCAAGTCGCATGGCGGGATCGAACAGGTCCAGCAAATAATTACCCGCAGTTTAGAGCGAACGGGCCTCTCTCCCCGCTACGCCCGACCAGATGAAAAGAAAAAGGACATCTTCCCGCCAAAGGAAAAGGATGAAAACCGGGTGTTTGCCAAAGACCTGATGGGCAATAAGCATTACTACTACCGCTTCTACAATGAGAATGGTATTGAACTCTACACGATGGAAAAGAAACGGGAGTTCTTTCAGACCATTTATGTTCCGTGCGATGGCTTCATGGTGGGAATCGACCAGAGACACCGGCTGGAGGAAATCCTGAAATGGCTGCCCACGCTGAAGCAAGGCATCCGGGGTGAGATCGAACGGGTTTTTAATGAGAGTATGGGCGATCCGAAACGGTGGGCTGACCTGGGCTTTGCCAATCTGCTGGGACGGTACTATGAGGCAAAACGGCACAATATTCCATTAGAAGCAGAGCGCAGGCAGCGGGAAGAACGATGGGCGGCAGAGCGTGAAGCAGAGAGGCGCCAGCGTGAACAGGAACAGCAGGCCCGCTATGATGCCGCTATCCGGGAGGCAGAGAAAGATATTCTGGCGGGAAAGGAGGTGGTGAACCGGGAGGTCAACGGCAAGGCCCTGATTATGCAGCTTTTCCGGGAGCATGAAATACCTGTCCCTCTCAAAACACAGGGCTGGATCATCAATGCGCTGCACAGCATCCGCTATTCCCCGGAGAGCGGACAGTGGGACTACCGTTATTATAAAGGCAGCCGTGACAGCACAAAAATGTTTGAACTGCTCCCGAAGCTGTCAGCGGCAATTCAGACCAAGCAGCAGTTTGAAGAACGGGGCGAGGCCAGCCCAGAGGCCCCCGCTGCTGTGGCCGAAGATGAGCAGGATATGGAACTGTAAACCTGATTTGAAAAAGGAGTGCGTATGAAAAAAGTGCTTGTTGGTATTTCCGCCGCTGCCGCCGTGATCGGCGGCTTTTTCTATTTTGCCTGGTACCGGCATTACCGTGACGCGATCCGGTGATGAGGTCCCTGCGGCCAAGGAGGTGAGGCATCATGCCGCTTGCAGCAACAAGGGCGCCCTACACTCTGTTCATTGTGGATGACGATATGCCCCTGAATCCCCGTGAGGACTGCGACTGTCTGGGAAAAATGCTCTGTTGGCATGGGCGCTATTCCCTGGGTGAAAAGCACGATTTTGAGGAACCCCGTGATTTTCTGCAAGAACTGCTCTTTTCAGAGTATTCCAGCGGCCATGACCGGGACAATCCGGTTTTTGCGTTTCTCAAATCTGGTAAGGCCAGCGGCGCCCGCCTGGAATACAACCGCTCCACACGGGAGTGGGAGCTGAAAGAGAACCAGCATTGGACTTCCGAGAGCGACTGGTATGTATCGTCCAGCTATGCGGCCTCGCTGAAAGATGATGTGCCGGATTGGTTTCTGGATGACTGCCTCTCCGCCCTCTCCACCGGCGAACTGTTTTCGCTGGTGGAGCAGATGGAGGGCATGGTGATCCTGCCTCTCTACCTTTACGACCACTCCGGCATCACCATGAACACCACCAGCTTTTCCTGCCCGTGGGATTCCGGTCAGGTAGGATGGATCTATGCGGATAAACAGATGATTGAAAAGGAGTACGGCAAGGTAACGCCTGAAACTCTGGAGAAGGCCCGTCAAGTGCTGGAGGGCGAGGTGAAGTCCTACGACTATTTCCTGACCGGCCAGTGCTACGGGTTCCAGTTATTCCGGGAAGATGTGGAGGTGGATAGCTGCTGGGGCTTCCTGGGCGAGATACGGGATGTGCAGGACGATGTAAAGGACTATCTGCCGGAGGACTGTGATCCGGCTATCGTGGAACAGCTCCAGTTCCGCTATGAGGAACTGGACATTGAGGAATATCTGGAAGAATTGCGAGAGGAAACGGAGGGATTGGATTGTGAAGTGGGATAAAGCGCAGCCGCTTTATATCCTTTACGGGTGCAATATCGTCAAGGAGCGAAGCACCATGCGGCTGGTTGCCGCCACTACGGATGAGGAAATGCTGAAGGTCATCATTGGATCAGAGATTCTTTGCGGGCGTATGGACTATCGGGGCTTCAGCAACATGAAAGGCTTTCAGCAGTTCCGGGCCGCCTGCCGTAACGGTGACGAGCGATATGGCGATCTGTCCTATGGGCTTGTGGAGAAAACGGAAAACCTGCTGCTGTCCGACTGTGCCAAAGAACCGCTGTATGCAAGAGCCTACAAATATCTGAATATGCTCGACCGGGAATTTGACGCGATCCGTAATGGTTCTCTGGAGAGCCTGGGTGAAGATCGCACCCGCCTGATTCTGGACAAAGCATTATCGTGGGCAACACAAAATTACGCTGGCTGGGATTTATACCGTCATTTGAGAGATGAACTCGGCATGAGCAACGAGGAGATCTCCCGCGCCGGGTTTGAACTGGATGAGTTCTACGAGGGTGAGATGCCGGAGGACGATGTGGAATATGAGCCGGAGGATGACTATGAGGAAGAATTATGATACCCCGTCCCTGCCGGAACACTGTTATGCGGTCCTTCCCAACTCCGGGCAGCTCATCGAGGTTCGGCGCGGCGAAATGGGCTATTACCCCTGCGCCTATTCCACCGGCGGCCGCGCCTATAACCAAGTCCTGGAAAATTATTTCAACGCCCATGAGGGCATTTCAAAGGCACAGGCGGCTGCTATGCTGGCCGGGTCCATGTTTGGCTGGAGTGTCCCTGCTGCTGATCCGTCCCGATATGATCTGGACGGAGAGCCGGTCCGACCGGGTGTGCGGAAGGCCCTGCCCCGGTCCCCGCAATATCTGTATGAACAAGCCAAGCTGCTGCGGGAGGAATACGCGCCTGGTACAAAAGTCATTCTGGATGAAGCGGTAAACACCCCCTACTATGATGCACCCGCAGGGCTGGCCGGTATCGTTCAGTCTGTGGACGACGCCGGACAGATCCTTTGCCGCTGGGAAAACGGGCTTTCTTTCCGCCTCGTTCCCGGAACAGACCATTTCCACAAGGAAGCTGCACAGGAATTGGAATGGCCTGATGAAAAAGAATCCGATTTGGAACTGTGAGGTGATGGTTTATGCGAAGAAGCGCCGCCGTGTATCATAAATTCACCGAGGAGGAGATACGGCAGGCAAACAGCGTGGATATTCTTTCTCTTGCCCGTGGGTATGGCTATGAGCCGGAAAAGGCTGGCCGCAAGGCCGTCCACATGAAGCACAGCGGCGGCCTGTATATCTTCCCGGAAAACAACCGCTTTTTCCAGTGGACGGGACCGGATGACGGCATCAAGGGCGGCGCCATTGATTTTGTCATGCGGGAGGAAAACCTGTCCTTCCCGGAGGCGGTGGGCAAGCTGATCGGCAAGGAATATGTAGCGGAAACACGACAGGTAACGCCCTATGAGAAGAAAGAGCGCGGGCCGTTGGAGCTGCCGGACAAGGCGGAGAACATGAAGCGGGCCTATTGGTATCTGGTGTCCGTCCGGGGTATCAGCCCACAAATCGTCAGTCATTTTATGAACCGGAAGATGATCTATCAGGAGAAAAAGTATGGCAACTGCGTGTTTGTCGGTTACGATTCCGAAGGGGCGCCCCGGTACTGTTCCATGCGGGCTGCCAGAGAAAACAGTTCGTTCAAGATGGACGCCACCGGCTCCGATAAAAGCTATCCTTTTTTCCATGAGGGAACAAGTGACTTGCTCATCGTTACCGAGGCCCCTATCGACCTGATGAGTCATGCGTCCATCGCCGCTGATTTCTATGGGCGGGACTGGACGGAGGATCACCGTATCTCCACCGGCTGCCTCTGGAATGGGGCCATTGACCGCTATCTGGAGGGCCACCCGCAGGTCAAGCGGCTGGTGTTTGCGGTGGACAATGATTATCTGGCCCGTGACAATTTCGGAATTGGGGACAGCTCACGGCGGCCAAGTGGGTGCGTGAATATACCGGGCGGGGTTTCCAGTGTGCTATCCATGTTCCACACCTGAATGATTTTAATACCGACCTGGTGGAACGGCGGAAAGGCCGCACCGTGGAGGATTTAGACCGTCTGCGGATGGCAGAGCTGGAGGCGGAATTTAACAAGGGCGCTGTTGAAGAACCCGAAAATGAAGATGAACAAGAAATGGAGGCTTGATACAGGTGCTTAGTAAAAGCCAGTTTATTCAGAGAGCAAGAATGATGGATGAAGCCTGTCGCCAGTGGTGTGATCTCATTGAAGAATGTAAAGAGCGGATAAACGGCCAGGGATTTACGGAATTTTATCACGAAATATGTGCCAGAAGTACGAGGAATATACCGAAAATCCCGGTATATATGGCTTTGATGTGCCGAAACGAAATCCCGCTTTGACAAAAAGCGGATCGCTTCATTCGTTTGAGCTGGACCGATGGAGCAAACCTGATGAGAACCACCGGGTCAAGCACATCGGCATGGCTGACGCCAAGGAAACCTTTGATAAGCTGAAAACGCATTTGGAGACTCACGGACTTCTCCCGGACGAATACTTTTTATATTCTGATGAGTTGTCTGGTGAATTGCCTGAGTTTGAAGAAGCCCTTTGCATCCCGAATTTCGGCTCCAGCGAGGGAATTTACCTGGATATTTCCCTGGCCTGTCGAAACAGTGATGGCAAACGGTATTTTCAATCCTTCGCCACCGGCAAGACGCTGGGTGAAACGGCGGACGATTATTTCCGGATGTTCCGCATCGCCGCCGAGTGTTCCCTGATGCTGAATGGGCGTGGATTTTCCTATGAGAGAAACAATGTGGACATCGTGCTGACCGGGAAAGAGGCCGCAGCCGTCGCAAATTCGGTGGAATTGGATCTGTGCGGCTATCTGGAGCCGGAAGCCGAGGCACTGCTATCCTCCGCTTTAGATAAATTCACCGGCGTTCCCTGCACGGCCATTCAGACCATCACCTGCCACGGGCGTGATGATTACGCTGTTTGGAATGTAGAGATCCCGTCCGATATGTTCCGCTCCATTGTCCGTGAAGCGGCAGAAAAGGTGGGGACATTAGAAAAACTGATGAGCAGCATGGACCCCTCATCCGGCTGTGAAATG
>OLNL01003457.1_pt1 | contig 10305 bp, 11 predicted proteins | sample 1672181 | NCBI WGS metagenome assembly OLNL01 (sample SAMEA3136656, study PRJEB25190) | human gut metagenome | biome: human gut; feature: human-associated habitat; material: faeces | place: Austria | collected 2013
GAGAACAGGGAAGAAAGAATTCAAGAGAAAAACGTCTGTTAAAATTGTATGAAAGGAAAGGATTTTGGCCTTGACTTTGTGCATCCAGGACGGTACACTTATACCAAGTAAAACCCGTTGTTAACAGCGGCGGGAGGGCCTTGGGACCAAAGCGGCGATGCCCGCGCCCGCCTGCTGTAAAACGTTTGGAGGTTGGAATAGTAATGAGTGTAAGCTTGAATACGAAACACCTGGCAAGTTTTATCAACGCCGAGGAATATGCGGCGATCTATCCGCAGGTCGAGGCAGCTCACAAGATGCTGGAGAGCAAGAGCGGCCCTGGCAGCGATTTTCTGGGCTGGCTGTACCTGCCCCGTGATTATGACCGGGAAGAGTTTGTCCGCATCAAAGTTTGCACTAGACACTTTCAAGGTTTTTATACCAAACACACTGGTAAATTTAGAAGAAGCATCCGCATCAATATTAAATGAGGTACCGTTTATATCCAGATTCTGGATTTTTGCCGTAATAACCTGATCATTAAACTCGATATCTGCATCTTGTATTTTTGTAAGAAAGTCAGGAACAGAGACATCTTTTACAAAGAAATATCCTTTATAAAACAGGTTGGATAAATTATTAAGATACCCTGAAACACTCAAATCACCCCTGAGTGTAAGTTTTGCATCAGGCATAACCGCTGATGACAATACAAGCACATCAGGAACGGAGAAATTAAGCTGCAAATCAGGATAAGCTGTTGAAAGGTCTAATATTTCACCGTTTATGCCTGCAACTTTTTTTGCGCCTTTTTTGTTTGACGCAAAATCTTTTGTAAACGTTGTTTTAGAAGACTGATACAAAGAAGCGTCTTCTAACAAAAGCTTGTCACCTGAAAGCACAGCATAAATATTGACGAGTCCTGATTTACCAATCATTTTTTTGACAGTAACAGGAGAAAAATGATTGTTGGCATCAGAATAGGCCTGTATGCCGGATTCAATTTTTTTGTCATTACCTTTAATAAAAGCGTACAGAGGAATTCTGCCTTTTGCACCGGTAAAAGCAGCAACTTCTTTTGGCAGCAAATTTTTCAAATCATTTGACTGCAAATATCCGTCAGCCTTTATGTCTATTTTCATTTTTTTGAGATAATCATACACTCCGCCGGATACAGATATTTTTGAATTGTTCAAAAGAATATCAAACGGTATGATTTTTATATCTTTAGTATCTGCCGAAATTTTAACGTCTTTGCAAGAGACTGTTAACAAAGGTATAGGAGCTTTTGTTTTTAACACTGCATTTTTTAAACCGGCTTCAACCACAGGTTTAATTTCGTTTAGTTTTCCTTTTACATTAAAGCTGAAATTAACAATACCGCTTTTGAGCGAATATGCATTTTTTATTTCGACAGGAGCAAAGGCATTGAACAGAGGAGAAATATTTATACCTGCCGAATAAACAGATATATCTGCCACAGCAGCATTTGACTGTTCTTTGATTGAGCCTTTTGCCCTAATTTCTTCTCCGTTTACATAGGCAATTGCATTTTTTATATTTACGCTATTACCGGAAAGATCCACGTCAGCATTAATTTTGTCAATTTTAACAGGAACTGTTTTGTGCGAAATAAACCCGTCAACAATATTCAAAGAACCCTGTGATTCGAACTTTTTCAAATCTGTTTTGAGTTTGAAATCAGCTTTAATAAAACCTTTTGCAACAACAGAGTCTATATCATTTGAGATGTTTAAAGAATTTAAAACAGCAAGCGCAAACTCTTTGATACTTTCAAAGCTTATTCTGTCAGATTTTACTGCCATATCAATCTTTGTATTGTGAGCATGTGAAAACACTCCGTTTATTTCCGCTTTTTCGTCAGAACCCACATATATATCTGATTCCACAACTGAGTTGTGCCCGTCGGATTTCAGATGGAAATAACTGTCAGGAAGCTTTTTGCCGTTAAGTTTTACAGACAGCCTGTCAGCATTTATATAACCGTTTATATCTGTATGCCCCAAATGCTCTTTTAATATTAAGTCAGCCTCGATATCAGCTTTTGGATTGTAAGTTAACAGTGCTTTTACAAAATCAACATCAGGCAGACCGGAAGAGGCATTGTCCTGTGAAGAAGCAACAGCCGGCCAGAATGTTTTTACACGGAAATTGTACAAAACGTTTTCTTTACCGTTCAAAAGGATTTTTCCTGAAGAGCTGACTCTGAAATGTTTGTTTAAAACAGCTTCATCAAACACAAAAGTGTCGCCTTTTAAATTGAGAGCAGCTGCATTTTTTTCGTCATTTAATACGAACAAATAATTGTTAATCTTCACAACAGGCAATTTGTAAGAAAATTTGACAGGAAACTCCTGCATTTCCATATCCAAATCCTCGTCTTCCGACAGGTCATCTGATATATCTGTATCAGCAGCGGAGCTGTTTTCTGCCAAAACCTTTTCCATATGACGAACAATATCTACCTGGCCGTCTTTTTGCAAGGTGACATTCGCCTCCAGATTAGCTGCGCTTATACCCTAAGAGTTTTAAATATCAAGGGCAAAACAGCAATTTTGATTTCAGCATCTTTTACAGATGCAATTTTTTTGCCGTCAGCATAAGAAAGAGCAGCATTTTCTACATTGACACCCGCTTTTAAATCCGCAGTAGTGACTATTTTTAAGTTATCAAAATCAAGATTGAGCATTGTTGTGTCAGACACCAGCTTTTGGATATCTTTTTTATAATTATTTAAATTAATAACATTAGGAACAACAAATAAGAAAGCCAGATAAAAAATCACTATCAGGCCTAAAATTACTGATATTAAGACTTTATGCTTATTTAAAAAATTTTTTACTTCCATAAAACCACCCCTAAATTTTTATATAACAAAGATACTTTATATGACCGATAAAATCAAGATACCGAACTATTGGCTAAATACTAAAAGATGATATAATCTAATCAGGTAATTACGGAATTTTGCAAAGGAAGAGTAATGAAAGACAATTATGAATTTATCAAATGCCCTGCTTGCGGCCAAATAATGAAAAAAGTTTATCTTGAAGATCAAGGATTTATGGTTGATATCTGCCTGGATGGATGCGGCGGATTATGGCTTGACAACAGAGAACTCAACAAACTCGATGAACAAAAAGAAGACATTACTCCCTTAAAAGAAGCTTACAAGGGTAAGACATTTAAAAAAGTTGATAAAACACAAATCCGTGAATGCCCGTTGTGCCACAAACCTATGGTAAAAAATAACGTGAGCGCAAAACAAGAAATTTTAATTGACGAATGCTATTTGTGCGGCGGAAAATTCTTTGATAAAGATGAGCTTGAACAAATGAGAGCACAGTATCACTCTGATGACGAACGCATTGCAGATGTAAAAAGACTAGCTCAGGATTCTCATTCAATGCAAATTATACTTGAAACAATTCTAAGCAAAGAAGAGTTTGGTCAATACTAGACTAAGGGGTGGATTTAAGAATCTTTTCAACCTCTTTTTTATAAATACCCACATGCGGCTGTACAACCTCCGGCAAAACATCCGGATGTTTAAATTCTGTGTGAGAATCTTTGGATTTTAGTGCTCGAAGCATCATGCCTGTGTACATTGCTTCAAAATGTTTCAATTCCACAAACTCACCTATTGAGGAAGGAGAAAGGTCTTTTAACTCGACAAGTGAAACCGGATGGAGTTCGCTGTATGCCTTTAAACTGCCATTTATCAGTGCGTTGTAGGCCTTGTATTTTTCCCCGCCGGCGTTTTTGATTGTGTTGAAGGTGAAAAATGAAGAATCATTGCCCTCATCAAGGTCTGCTTCAGTAGAGTTGTGCAAAAATGCAGGGCCTGTAAGGTCACCGGAGACTTTGTATAAAGACTTATGCGATTCTTTTTTCATCTGCGTGTTCCACAATGCAGTGCCCTCAAACCTGTCTGAAAAATAATAATCATACTGGTTTTGTTTACCATTTAGTACTGAATGTGCGTTGAATACAGCTCTTTGAAGAGCTTTGTTAGTTGTAATGTCATCAGATAAAAACTGTTTTTGTGCTTTTAAGGAAGCTTCCAGCATTTTTTTCATGTCATCTTTTGACATCCCGCAATATGCCAGTGCAGTGAGGGTATGGTCATCAAAGGCCCCGAACCTTCCTCCGCATTCATCGTGGATAATTCCGCATTTGTATCCGTTTTTATTTGCGAGCTGTCTTAATTTGCTTTTGGATTCATCTTTGTCGGTTATACAAACATAGTTTTTAAAATCGTCTTTGAGTGCTTTTCTTACAGCTTCAAAATCCACACTCGGCTCAAGCGTTGTACCGGACTTTGATGCAACAAGCACTGCAGCCTTTTGAGGGTCGCCGAGTTTTTTGACAAAATCATCAATGCTGTCCGGGTCTACTGCAGACAAAAATACAGCTTTGTCAGCATTTCCGGTCAGAGAAAGAAGGTTTTCTATAGTATGCTTCGAACCGCCGATACCTATAATGCCTAGTTTTTTCGACCCATTTTGTTTTAAAGAATCCGCCAGTGCGTATATTTCATCCAATCTTTTTAATTGAGTCTGCGGCAAAACCTCTATCCAGTTCAAAACCTGATTTGGCTTGCCGGCCCTTTGTGCAAGTTCAGCAGCAGTTTTTTGGGCCAATTCACCGTATTGTTTTTTCATCTGTTCTACGGAAAGGGTATTAAAAAATTTCACACCCACTTCGCCGGCATTTTTAGAATCAGCTCTGTATGTTACATAAGCCAGCAAAGTAGACACAGGCGGTTTTGCAAGAGGCTGTGCATTCTTCACAACAGGTGAGGGATTGTCTTTTTTCTCCGGCTTTTGTATTTGTGCATTATTTTTAAAAGATATATTTCCAAAGGCGATTTTATAAGTCATATTTCCATTAAATCCGCTCAAAATAAAAATATGCGTTGTTTTTTATATTTTTTTACAAAAATTATGATAAAATCAAAAAAAAAGGATTATTTTTTATGATCAAACTAACACCCAGTCAGGAAGATTATCTTGAAACAATATACCTTGAGGCAGAAAAAAACGGCTGTGCAAAAGTAACAGACATTGCAAAACTGCTGGATGTAAAAAAAGCCTCTGTAACAGGGGCATTGAGCAGCCTTTGTGAAAAAGGACTCATTAATTATGCGCCTTATGCCCCGATTACCCTTACTGCAGAAGGTGAAAAAGAAGCAAAAAAAATTCTACAGCGTCACGAGGTTATGTCAGTTTTTTTAAAGAATATACTGCATTTGAGTGAAGATGAATCAACTCTCAACGCGTGCAGAATGGAGCATATTATGACCGAAGAAATGTTTTCAAGAATCAAATCATTTTCGGCATTTATACAGGACTATTGCAGTAAAAACCAAGACTTTAGCCGTCAGATTGAAAACCTGTACAAATAAATTTAGTCAACCGGTCTTAGCCATATTGTCGTATTAATTAGCACGCACAAATAACTTATATTGTCACAGGTGTTAATAAGTACGGAGTTTTTAAAATGACAAAAATCATTTATTTTGATGTGCAAGACGACGAAAAAGAGTTTTTGATAAAAAATAATGAAGGCAAATACGACTACCATCTCACAACCAACTCACTGAACAATATTATTGAAGTTAAAGAAGAATATAAAGATGCGGAAATCATTTCCGTATTTACAAACTCTCGTGTTTCTAATGACGTGCTGGCACAATTCAGTAACTTAAGGCTTATTGCACTGCGTTCTGTGGGTTTTAACCATATTGACCTTGACTATTGCAACGCACACAATATAGTTGTTGAAAATACCCCGAATTACGGAAACAAAAGTGTTGCAGAGTTTGCAATCGGGCTACTGCTTGATGTTTGCAGAAAAATTACAAAATCTTATATTGATTATAAAGAGATGCACGTTGAACCACAGGCGCTTATCGGTCAGGAGCTTGGCGGCAAAACAGTCGGCATTGTAGGGCTGGGGGCAATAGGCTCGGAATTTGCAAGACTTGCATACGGATTTGATATGAATATTCTGGGCTATGACCATAGCCAAAAACAGGAGCTTGTCGAAAATTACCGTATCAAATACGTAGATTTTGATACACTGTTGAAAGAATCAGATTTTATCTCTTTGCACGCACCTCTCACCAAAGATAACAGGCATATGTTTAACGAAGAAAGCTTTAAAAAAATGAAAAACAGTGCTGTTTTGATAAATACCGCAAGAGGTGAGTTAATAGAAACCTCTGCTCTTTTTAACGCAATCAGCAAAAAAGAAATAGCCGGAGCGGGACTGGATGTTCTGGAAAGTGAAGAAACAATTTCAGACCCTGATTACCTTATTGATATTAACCGTCTTAACGAATGCGCTTTAAAACAGACTATTTTAAACACCCGTTTACAGCAGCTGCCAAATGTTATTATTACACCCCACATTGCATACAACACAAAAGAAGCCATTAACAGAATCTTAAACACAACAATGACTAACATTGCAGCGTTTTTGGACGGAGTTGTAGAAAACAATGTAAATTAATTTGCTTGAAAATATTACGCATCTGTAAGATTTAGCGCGGAATTATTTGTATTCGTATTTTGTTTATGTTAAATTTTCTCTTACATGTATAAACCCATAAAGGAGCACAAAATTGAGAAAATACGAATTACTTACAATCATCAAGCCTAATATGGATGCGGAAGAAGCAGATAAAGTTATTGCTAAAATCGAAGAAAGCATCAAATCTTTAGGCGGAAACGTAACTGCAGTTGACAAAATGGGCAGAAAAAAACTCGCTCATGACATCCAAAACTTCAGAGACGGCCACTATGTAGTACAAAAACTTGAATTAGATCCTTCCAAGGTAACTGAATTCAAAAGACAATTGAGCTTAAACGAAAACGTTTTAAGAACAATGTTTATGGAAGAATCTAAAGTAAGCGCATAGTCAAGAAAGCCGGAGGTTTAAAAATGAGCTTAGCAAAAGCAGTTATATCAGGAACAGTTTACAGAGCGCCGGAAAAGCGTTTTACGTCTAACAATGTGCCTATTTCGGCATTTGCTATGAATATCTCCGACACTGAAGAAACTTTGGTTAGAGTTATTGCCAAAGGCAACCTTGCCGCAACTGTAGAAGAAACAATACAAAAAGGCGACAGAGTGGTTGTTGAAGGCAGACTTCAAAACAACACGGTTAAAAATGAAGACGGCTCGGAAAAAAGAATTGTGGAAATAGATGCTTATGCAATGGAAAAACTTGCAGGCAGCTCATCTTCAGCTTCTGCTCCCGCAGCCAAAAACTCGCCCGATACGTTAGTTCAATTCGGGCAAACCGATTTCTCAGACGACTTAATCGGCGAAGACGAAATACCGTTTTAAAAGATTAAGTTAGTTTGGGCGCAAAAGCCACTAACAATAGAACAATAGAAAAGGAAAAAAACAATGGCAAGACCACAAATCGACAAAAACAAAAGAAAAAGCTGCAACTTCTGTGCAGATAAAGTAGAAGTTATCGACTATAAAGATGCTCAAAAAATCAGAAGATATTTAACAGAAGCAGGCAAAATTCTCCCCAGAAGAATTACAGGCACTTGTGCAGAGCACCAGAGAATGCTTGCTAAAGCAGTTAAAAAAGCAAGAGAAGCTGCTTTAATCAACTATGTTTATGACTAGTCTTTAACAAAATAAATTTATAAAAAAAGGAGTAATGTTAAGTTACTCCTTTTTCATTTTGTTGATTTTCATATACAATAAAAATATGGAAGAAAAGATTTATAAATTAACACAACAAATAGATAACGACCTGCAATATAACAACCTGTCAGAAGAAGAAAAAGACAAAATTGCAAAAGAATTAAAACCATTGCTGCCGGAAGATGCGATTGTTCTTGCACAGACAAATCCTACATCCGGAGACATAAAAGGAAATGCAAAAAAGGCCTTTCAATGGATAAAATGGGCTCAAAGACTTGATGTAGACACAATTGTATTTCCGGAAATGTATTTAATAGGTTATCCAATAGGTGATTTTATTGACAGATTCCCTCTGATTGTTGAAGAAAATATCGAATGGCTTGAAGCAATTGCTCAAAAGGTTAAAGGCAAAACAAAAGTTATTATAGGTTTTGCGGAATTCAACAAAGAAAAAACCGGCAAAAAGTATTTCAACTCGATTGCAGTAATCAACAATGGAAAAATTGAGCGTGTTATTCGCAAATCGTTAATACCAAACTATGCAGAGTTTAATGACTACAGGCATTTTGAGCCTTCACCGGTCGAAAGCCTAAACAGAATAATACAAATCGGCAACAAAAAAGCGGGTATAATTATCTGCGAAGACGGCTGGAATGATTTTGACTTTTTTGACAAAAATCTATACAGCATTGACCCCGTTGAAACAGTAGTTAAAGAGCAGCACCCCGACTATTTAATCAACTGTTCTGCTTCTATCACTCGTGCAAAAAAAGAACAGCTAAAACATAACATGCTGGGTTTTGCTGCAAAAAAACACAAAACACCAATAGTTTATGTAAACCAAACAGGCTCCGGAGAGTGCATGTCTTTTGAAGGAGCATCAAGAGCATATGACGCACAGGGCAATCTTATTGCAATGGCAAAATCATATCAGGAACAGTTTTTTGTTGTTTCCCCCACACAAGGCGGAGATGTCAACCCTTTACCCAAGGGGCTTGAAAAAACATTAACATCACAAAAAGCTTTTACTCTTGACCATGAGCCGGATTTAGAAAGAACCTATCTGACAATAGTCCAATCTATAAGAGATTACTTTAACAAAACCGGGTTCAAACGCGCAGTGCTCGGGCTTTCCGGCGGGCTTGACTCTACCGTAAGTGCGGTGCTGCTGGCCGATGCACTTGGTGCACAAAATGTTTTCGGTATCAGTATGCCCTCAAAGATAACCAGTGCGGAAAGCAAAAACGATGCAAAAGAGTTGGCAGACAACCTTGGCATTAATTTTACGGAAATTTCCATAAAAGACATGTACGATTCTACTCGTTCAAAATTTGACGAAGTATTCTCAACAATTGAAAAACACTGGGACAACCGTTTTAAAGAAAGCTTTACCAATGACAACATTCAGGCTCGCTCGCGTGCATTGATACTATGGGGCATAGCAAACGAATTTGGCTCTTGCCTGCCCATTGCCACATCCGATAAATCCGAATTATATATGGGATACGCAACAATCAACGGTGATATGTCAGGTGGCTTTTCACCTCTTGCTGATGTGTCAAAAACAAAACTGTTTGCGCTTGCAAGATGGATGAATAATAACCGCAAAATAAAAAATGCAATACCGGAAAGTATTATACAAAAACGCCCGGGGGCTGAGCTTGCTATCAACCCTAAAACAGGCAAGCCTCTTCTTGCAGAAGAAGCTCTTATGCCATATGAGTTTTTGGATGAAGTGATATGGCGTGTAGAAAATTTACAACAAACTATTTGTGATATGATGAATGCAGAGTTTTTGCATGAAATACACATGAAACAGCAGGGCACTCCAATAAGCAAAGAACAAAAACTCGAATGGCTGCAAAAATTCTTCCGTAGAATGTCCACAGCTCTATACAAATGGACAATAATGCCTCCATCTCCGATTGTGGATGCACGTTCTATAAACAAGACAGAATACAGACATCCTGTTATTTCATCAAAAATTAACTATCATAAAACAAGCTTTGAAGATAAATTAAAAGAGCTCTTTTAATATTTCCCTTCCGGCCCTCTAGGAGAAAGTATGACAAAAATCAGCGCAATTTTACCCGTGTATAATGTTGAACAATACATAAAAGATTGTCTTGACAGCATTATTAATCAGACCATGGATGATATAGAAATTATTTGCGTCAATGACGGCTCTTTGGATAACTCTTTACAGGTCCTTGAAGAATATGCACAAAAAGATGCAAGGATAAAAATAATTTCGCAAGAAAATCAAGGACAGGGAATTGCAAGAAACAACGGATTAAAAATTGCAAACGGTGAGTACATTACCTTTATTGACCCTGATGATTGGGTTGATGTTGATATGTTTGAAAAATTGTACAAATCCGCTAAAAATTTGATTCTGATTTTGTTTTTTGTAACTCAATGATTGAAGAAGATTTGACCGGAAAATCCACACCAAAGTCTATGAAGACAAAGATTAAAAAAATTACCGGCTATACATTGAGTGAAGATAAGTGTTTCAACATCAGTGATATGCAAAAAGGCCAGTTAAGGATATTTGCATGCGTTAATGGATTTGTTTTCAAAAAAGAATTTATATTATCAAATGATCTAAAATTCCCCAAAGGCAATTTAGCA
>OLNL01003463.1_pt1 | contig 10284 bp, 8 predicted proteins | sample 1672181 | NCBI WGS metagenome assembly OLNL01 (sample SAMEA3136656, study PRJEB25190) | human gut metagenome | biome: human gut; feature: human-associated habitat; material: faeces | place: Austria | collected 2013
TCGATGTACTCCTGCATATCCTTGTGGTGGTCCAGATGGTTCGGGGTCACGTTGGTGACGACCGCGATCTTCGGGCTCTTGCGCATACTGATGAGCTGGAAGCTGGACAGCTCCACGACCGCCACATCCTCCGGGGCAACGTCCGGCAGCATGGGCAGCAGGGCTGCGCCGATGTTGCCGCCCAAATGCACCTTGCGGCCCGCCGCCTCGTAGAACTTGGAGATGAGGGTGGTGGTGGTGGTCTTGCCGTCCGAGCCGGTCACGCCCACGATCTCACAGGGGCAGTAGTCAAAGAAAAGCTCGACCTCGCTCGTGACCAGCGTGCCTGCGGCGATGGCGTCCTGCAGCGGCTTCTGGTAATATTCAAAGCCGGGGGTGCGCAGGATGATGTCCTGGCCCCGGAAGCCGTCCATGTAATGCTCGCCCAGGCTCAGGTCGATGCCCAGGCGGCGGATGGTCTCGGCGTAGCTGCCAAAGTCGTCCACGCTGTTCTTTTTATCGCAGAGGGTGACATGCGCACCCAGGCCCACGAACTCCTCGATCAGGGTCTTGTGGCTGACGCCCGCACCGATAAATGCGACCTTTTTGCCCTTGACCAGCTCTGCGAGCTGCTGCTGTTCTTTCTGCATAAAAACAGAACCTCCTCTATAAAGTGTTTCTGTAACAAGCTCTTGCTGCTCTTCATTCTACACCTTTTCCGCACAATACGCAACGCCCAACCCGCACAGGCCGCAAAAATGCACTGAAAGGTCATCGAAATTCACAAAAAAATAATTGTCTTTTTCGACGCTTTCCGTTATACTGGACGTATCCATCATCATCTGCAAGGAGCGCTTTTTTTGAAACACCGTTTCCGCCTGGCCGCCGCGGTTCTGACGGCCCTTCTATTCCTGACCCTGACCGGCTGCGGTTCAGGCTCCAACAGCTTTACCTGGTTTGTGGACACCATCCCCGCGAACCTTGACCCGCAGGTGGCTTCGGCTGCGTCGGACGTCATCGCCTGCGAGAACCTTTACAGCGGCCTTGTCCGCAAAGACCCGGACGGCCAGCTGGAACCTGCCCTGTGCGAACGGTGGGAGGTCTCCGCCGACCGAAAGACCTATACCTTTTATCTGAAGGACGGCCTGACCTACACGGCCGCCAAGGGCACGGCTTCCGACTATGCCATCACGGCGGAGGATTTCGTCTTCGCCTTCCGGCGGATGTTCCGCGCTGCCACGAACTCCCCCTACGCCGTGGAGTTTTCGGCCCTTGAGAACAGCGCCGAAGTATTGGCCGGGCAATTGCCGGAAAGCGCCCTCGGTGTTTCGGCCAGCGGGCCGCTGACGCTGGTGTTCCGCCTGAGCAGCCCGGACGAGAATTTTCTCTCCAAGCTGACGCTGCCCGGCGCGATGCCCTGCGACGAGGAGTTCTTCAACTCCACCCGCGGCACCTACGGCCTCACCGCCAAGACCACCCTTTCCAGCGGGCCGTTCTACCTCTACAACTGGACGTCCAGCGGCCTGTTCCTGCGGCGGGAGCCTTCCGGCACCCGCATCGACAGCCTGCGCCTGGTCCAGAACACAAACAACGCCGACCAGTCGGCCATTGAGCTCATCAACAGCGAAAAGTGCTCGGCAGCGGTGGACGCCACCGGCAGCACCACCTCGCTGTCCTCCATCTCCTACTCCGACACCACCTGGAGTTTGCTGTTCAACTGCAATACGATCTTTTCCTCCACCGAGCTGCGGCAGGCGCTGGCCGGGGTAGCGCGGGACGCCGCTGAGGTCCCCTCCACCGAACTGTTTGCCGCAGCGGACAGTCTCATCCCCGCCGGGCTGAATGTAGACGGCATGAACTACCGCGACACCGTGGGAGAGGTCTCCCCCGCCGCCGTGGATGTCAAGGCGCTCTACCTTGCCGCGCGGCAGGGCATGGCAAACTCCGACTTCAATAAGATCACCCTGATGCTCCCCGCCGGGTGCGGCCTGAACGAGGCCGCCGAGACCATCAACGGGGCCTGGCAGAAGGAGCTTTCCCTCTTCTTCTCCATCGAGGAGGTGGACGAGGAGACCTTCCGCAAGCGCCTGGCCGAGGGAGATTATACCATCGCGCTGGCCCCCGTCAGCGCTGAGAGCGGCAGCGTGTACAACACGCTGGCCCAGTTCACCCCCGCAGGCGGCGGGCTGACCGGCTATTCCAACGCCCTGTACGCCACCCAGCTGGAAGCCAGCACCCACGCCAACGGTTCCACCCGCTGCCGCCTGCTGGGCGACTGCGAACGCCAGCTGCTCAGCGACTGCGTCGTGGTCCCCCTCTTCTCCCAGCAGAAGCGCCTGCTGATCGCTTCGGGCGTCAAAAACCTCATCTTTGACCCCTTTGGCCCGGTGCTCGACCTGACGTATGCCACAAAGGAATAAAAACGCAAGGCCCCCTGTGCGAACGGCACAGAGGGTCTTGTTGTTTCTTCAGGTTTTGATGCCGAACAACCGGCGCAGGATCCCGCGCAGACACTTCGGGCTTTTGATGACGACGACCTGCATCCAACTCCCGCCTTTCGTTGTGTGATACCACAGTATAAGCGGCAGCGGCGCAAAACGTGCATCGCTCAGCGCAGGATGGGCGTATCCGGCAAGGTCTCGACCACGACCAGCGCCCCCTTGCGGGTGGAGATGGTGATGCGGTCCGAGCCTTCGGCGTACTCGTTGCTGACGCCCAGCGGATACCCTGCCGTGAGGACGGCATCCGTCAGCTCATAGTAGGAGCCGCGCTCAAAGACACCCTCAGCCCGGCCCTCCAGTGGGAAGACGGAAACGTAGAAGAACTCCGCCTTCGGGTAGGTACGCTCCTCGCCGGCGCGGACAAAGGTGATGCGGCTGCGCTCATCTTGCAGCGTGGCGCGTACACCCCGCTGCTCCAGCCCCAGACCGGTGCAGAGGTTCGCAAGGGTGTGTTCCAGCCGTCTGCCGCCCAGCGCACCCAGCAGCAGCACCTCGGAGCAGCCTTTTTCGGAGGCAAGCTTCGCCGCATATTCGGTGTCGGTGTCGTCCTTGACGTGGGGCAGGACGATGACGTCATCCTGCTGCTCCGGGCAGGGCGCGGTGTCGAAGTCGCCGACGATGATGTCCGGTTTGCAGCCCAGCGGCGCACAGTTGCGGTAGCCCGCGTCGCAGGCGATGATGAGGTCATCGGGCCGCAGCAGGCGCTTCAGCTCCGGCGAGACCGGGCAGGCAGATACGATCACACAGCGTGACATAAGTTTCCTCTCTTCACTCGAAGAAAGCTCCCCCGGCCGGAGGAGCTTTCTCTGGTTTGCAATGCAGCGGTCAGAACTTCGGCCGCTGCCAGTCTTTGACGTCCTTGACTTCGTCGTACATGGCGCAGTAGCTGTCGTACCGGGTCTGCGAGAGCCGGCCCTCGGCCAGTGCCGCGCGGACGGCGCAGCCCTTTTCCGTGCGGTGGGAGCAGCCCGTGAACTGGCATTCACCAAGATACGGCCCGAACTCCGGGAACGCATGTTCCAGGTTCTCCTTCGGGATGAACCCGGCGCGGTTGGCTTCCAGGCTGGCGAAACCGGGCGTGTCGGCAATGCGGCCGCCGAACGCCTCAAAAATGGTCACCTCGCGGGTGGTGTGGCGGCCGCGGCCCAGCTTCTGGCTGATGGCGCTGGTCTCCCGCTCGGCCTCCGGCAGCAGGGCGTTCAGCAGCGTGGACTTGCCCACGCCGGAGTTGCCGCAGAAGGCGCAGAGCCGCCCGGCGATCCACTGCTTCACCTCATCCAGACCCTCGCCGGTATCGTAGTGGATGGCGATGAAGGGCAGGGTCGAACGCTCGTATGCCTTGCGGAGGAACTCCGCCTCGCCGAGGTCTGCCTTGGTGCAGACGATGATCGGCTGGACGCCCTTGTCCACCGCGATGGCCGACAGCTTATCCAGCACGAGGGTGCTGGGGGTGGGCTGGGTGGTGCTGGCCACGAGGAACAGCACATCCAGATTGGCCACCGGCGGGCGGACGAAGACGTTTTTGCGGGGCGCGATCTCCGCGATGACGGAAGCGCCGTTCTCGGTCTCCACCGTCACCTCGTCGCCCGCCACGGGGGTGATCTTCTGTTTGCGGAAGATGCCGCGCGGCTTGCACTCGATGATGCCCGCTTCGGTCCGGACGTAGTAGAAGCCGCCGATGCCTTTTACAATATAACCGTTCATGGCTCCTCCGTTACGACAGCAGCGAGCTCCACCAGTCGCTCAGGCTGGTGCCGGAGCTGGAACCGGAAGAGGCGCTGGAGGAGGAAGCGCTGCCGCCGCCCACAAGGCCGCTCCACCAGTCGCCGCTGGAGCTGCTGGCGCTGGAACTGCCGCTCTCCGAGGTGCTGCCGGGCTCCTCGGCCGGGGTCTCCGGCACAGGTTCGGGCCCTGCGCTGACGGTCACGCTGACGCGGCTGTTCACCTTGACGGTGGAACCGGCGGCAGGGTTCTGCCCGATGATGGTACCGGCAGGCTTGTCGCTGTACTGCTCGGTGGTGCTGCCCAGGCCCAGCTTGTTCTGCACCAGCAGGGTGCGGGCATCGTTCACGTTGGACAGGCCCACCAGAGACGGCACCTTGGCCGTGGTGCTGACCTGCGGGCGGCTCACATAGACCACAACGGTGGAGCCCACCGCCACCTGGCTGCCGGCGGCAGGGTCGGTGCGGATGATGGAGCCTGCCGCCACGGTGTCGTCCACGGCCTGGGTGATCAGCACCGAGACGCCGAGGCTCTTGAGCTGCTGTTCTCCATCGGCCTGCAGATAGTTGGTCACATCCGGCACGGTGACGTACTGGATGCCGAGGCTGATGGTCAGGGTCACGCTCTGACCCTCGCGGACGGTGCGGCCCGCCACCGGCGACTGCCGGTAGACATAACCGGCAGCGTAGTCGTTGCTGTACGACTGCTCCCAGTTGACGGTGATCTGGCCGGAGGAGACCTGCGGCTGGGCGTTCACTTCATCCTGGGTCATGCCGCTGTAATCGGCCAGCACGATGTCGGCCTTTTCGCTCATCAGGGTGCTGGAATCGTTGAGGATGGTCCAGCACAGCGCCATGCAGGCCAGCGCGAACGCAACGGTGATGCCGAACAGCACCGGCAGGAAGATGGGCTTTTTCTTTTTGCCTTTGCGGGTCTTTTTCGGTTCCGGGGCTTCTTTTTTGGTTTTCACGGGGTGCTCCACCACCTTTTCAGGAATTTCATCGGGGAGATAGGTGTAATTGAACACGATGGACGGGTCTTCCACGTAGGCGTTCAGTGCCCCCAGCATCTCGGCGGCGCTGGCGTAGCGGTTTTCGGGCCGCTTTGCCATGGCGCGTTCGGTGATCTCCACCAGGCCGTGGGGCACGGTAGGGGCCAGCTCCTGCAGGCTCTTGGGCTTGTCGGTGATCTGCTTGATGGCCACCTCCACCACATCGTCGGCGTCAAACGGCAGATGCCCCGAAAGCATCTCGTACATCATGACGCCCACCGAGTAGATATCGCTGGTGAAATCGGTCTCGTCGCCCTTGGCCTGTTCCGGGCTGATATAATGGACGCTGCCCATCGCCTTGCCGCCGGAAAGTTGGTTCTCGGCGCGGGAGATGCGGGCAATGCCGAAGTCCATCATCCGCAGCTGGCCGTTGTCCAGCAGCATGATGTTCTGGGGCTTGATGTCCCGGTGCACCACGCCGTTGCGGTGGGCATGGTCCAGCGCTTTGAGGATCTGAGAGATGAAATGCACCGTCTCCCGGCTGGTCAGCCTGCCGCCGCGCTCGTTGAGGTATTCCCGCAGCGTCATGCCGTCCACGTATTCCATCACGATATATTGCAGCTTCTCGCTGACCGAGACATCGTACACCTTGACGATGTTGGGGTGATTGAGCAGCGAGATGGCCTTGGATTCGTTCTTGAAGCGGCGGACGAGGTCGGGGTCGTGCATGAGCTCCTGCCGCAGCACCTTGACGGCTACGACCGTGCCCTCCGGCACCGGCCCGCCCGGCCCCACGACCGCCTTGTAGACATTGGCCATGCCGCCGGTGCCGATCAGCTCCCGGACGGTGTACAGGCCATCGAGGGTCTTGCCGATCAGATTATCCATGCTCCACCTCCGTCGGCTCCACGGCCAGCAGCAGCGCCGTGATGTTATCCGAGCCGCCGTGGGCGTTGGCTGCCTCGATGAGGCGGTCGGGCAGGTCGTAGAACGTACCCTGCGCCAGCAGCTCTTCCATCTCCTCCACCGGCACCATGTTGGTCAGGCCGTCGGTGCAGAGCAGCAGCCGGTCTTCCCACTTGAGCTTCGCGGCGGTGAACTCCGGCTCCAGCCGGTAATCCACACCCAGAGCTTTGGTGATGATGTTCTTCTGGGGGTGATGCTCCGCTTCCTCCTCGGTGATGGTGCCGCAGTCCACGAGCTCCTGCACGTAGGAGTGGTCGTGGGTGAGCTGGGTCAGCTTCCCATCCCGGATGAGGTAGGCACGGGAGTCGCCTGCATGGCAGAGGTAGACATTGCCGCTGCGCACCAGTGCGCAGACTGCCGTGGTGCCCATGCCGGCCAGTGCTTCTTCATGCGCAGCCTTCTGGAACACGAAGCGGTTGGCGTAGAGGAGCGCTTTTTTCAGAAATGGCTCCTCCTGCCCTGCCCCGCACTGGGCGTATTGCTCCTGAAAGAAATTCTCGATGACATTGCACGCCCCCTGCGAGGCTTCGCGGCCGCCCTTTGCGCCGCCCATGCCGTCGCAGACCAGCGCCCACACCGCGCCGCCGGGCAGCTCCCCGGCCCGATAATCGTCCTGGTTCTCCTGACGGACGCGGCCGACATCTGTTTTTCCTGCAAGTTTCATAGGATTCTCCTTTTGTCAGGCTTTGCCGTTCATCTCGTCGCGGCGCAGCTGGCCGCAGGCGGCGCTGATCTCGCTGCCCAGACGGCGGCGGACCGTGGCGTTGACGCCGAGGCTCTCCAGCTTCTGCTGGAACCGGCGGACGTTGGCGGCATCGGTGGCGGAGTAGGGGCTGCCGTCCACCGGGTTGATGGGGATGAGGTTGACATGTGCGCCCATGCCCCGGATGAGGTTTGCCAGCTGCTTTGCGCAGGCATCGGAATCGTTGACGCCGCGCACCATCGAATACTCGAAGCTGACCCGGCGGCCCGTGGTGTCCTGATAGCGGCGGACCGCCTGCATCAGCTGCTCCACGGGGTAGGCATCGTTCACGGGCATCATGCCGCTGCGGATCTCGTTGTTGGGCGCATGGAGCGAGACGGAAAGGGTGAGCTGTAGCTTTTTCTCGGCTAGCTGGTCGATCTTCGGCACCAGACCGCAGGTGGAAAGGCTGATGTTCCGCATCCCGATGTTGACGCCTTCGGGCGAAGTGATATTCTCAAGGAACCGCATCACTTCGTCGAAATTGTCCAGCGGTTCGCCAATGCCCATGAGCACGATGTGGGAGATGCGCTCCCCGATGTCCTTCTGCGCGGTGTAGATCTCGGAGCAGATCTCACCGGCTTCCAGGTTGCGGACGCGGCCCGCCTGGGTGGACGCGCAGAAGCGGCAGCCCATCCGGCAGCCCACCTGCGTGGAGACGCAGACCGTGTTGCCGTAGTGGTAGCGCATGACGACCGTTTCGATGCAGTTGCCGTCGGCCATCCGCAGCAGGTATTTGACCGTGCCGTCCTTGGCCTCCTGGCGGCGCTCGATCTGCGGGGCCGCGATGTAGAAATGTTCCTCCAGCGTCGCCAGCAGGGTCTTGGGCTGGTCGGTCATGGCGGAAAACTCCGTGACCAGCTTCTGGTGGACCCAGTGGAAGATCTGCTTGGCCCGGAAACCGGGCTGACCCAGCGCCTTGAGCTCTGCGGCCAGTTGTTCCAGCGTCAGGGAGGAAATGCAGCGTTTTTGTTCCATGGTGTTCTCCTATTGATACGATTCAGGCGACTGCCTCATTGCGCTTTTTGCATTGCACAGAGGAAAAAGCCGTCCATCCCGGTGCGGGTAGGCACCGAAAGGGCTCCGTGCTCCCCCACCGTCATCCCGGCCGGGAACGGCACCTCTGGCGTCACGACGGAAAATTCCGAGTGGCGGGCAAGGAATGCCGCCACCTGCTCTTCGTTTTCGGCCGGGTCGATGGTGCAGGTGGAGTAGACCAGCCGCCCGCCCGCCTTGAGCAGAGAGGCCGCTGTGTCCAGAATGGCCGACTGGGTGGCCAATAATTCATCGTGGCGGGCCTTGTCCAGCATTTTGTAGCGGATATCCGGCTTTTTGGCCAGGATGCCAAGGCCGCTGCAGGGGGCGTCCACCAAGATGCGGTCGGCCTGGGGCAGGCTGGGGTTCTGCCGGGTGGCATCGTTGCAGAGGGTTTCGACATTGGCAAAGCCCATCCGCTCCACTGCCGTACGGATGAGGCGGACGCGGTTCTCGGCTGCATCGCAGCTGACGAGACGGCCGGTCCCCTGCATTTCCTCGGCCAGCAGGAGCGTTTTGCCGCCGGGGGCCGCGCAGAGGTCCAGCACCGTTTCGCCGGGCTTTGCCTCCACACAGAGCGCCGCCAACTGGCTGGCCTGCCCTTCGACGTGGTAGTATCCCTGCCGGAACCACGCGTTCTCGGCAGGGCTTCCCTCAAATGCGGCCAGCACACTGCCCGGCACAAGGCCCGGCTCGGCCGCTGCGCCCAGCGCCGCCAGCTTTTCGCAGAGGGTGGCGGCATCGGCCTTGAGCGGGTTGACCCGCAGGCTGGTCCTGCCGCCGTCGGCCGCATAGGTCAGGATGCCCAGCGCCTCGTCCGGGTAATGGATGCGGAGGAAGTCCGCCACATCTTTCCCGGCAGAACCAAGCACCATCAGCCGCTCGGTCTCATTCCGGAACCGGGCGGTGCTCAGGTCGTAGGTGCAGGCGCGGCGCAGCACGGCATTGACCAGCCCCGCTGCGCTGGATTTTCGAAACGCACGGGTCAGCTTGACCGCCTCATTGACGGCCGCCGATGCGGGCACCTGCATATACCGGGCCTGGGCCAGAGCGGAGCGTAAAATCTCCCGGACGGGAGCGTCCAGCCTGGCAAGGCCCTTGGGCAGGAACTGGCCGAGCATATAGTCCAGTGTGCCCCGGTGTTCCAGCACCGTGTAAAAAATGGCGCTGGCAAACGCTTTGTCGCGGCCTTCGAGCTGCTGACGCTTCAGTTCGGCATCCAGGACGAGGTTGGAAAAGCCGTCCTGCTCCTGCTTCACCAGCGCCGAGACCGCCGCCGCGCGGGGATTCGGCCCGCTCACAGGCAGTCCCCCGCTTTGAGCCGCAGACCTGCTGCAAACGAGGTGCCGTCCATCGGCTTCTTGCCCTCCGGCACCACATGCAGCAGCTGGATGGCACCCTCGGCGCAGGCCACGGTCAGGGGCCGGGTCGCCAGCACCGTGCCGGGCGCTTCGCCGTGGGAAGGCACCGCGCGGCACTCGGTCACCTTGACCTTTTTGCCGCCGGTGGTGGTGAACCAGGCCATGGGCCAGGGGTTCATGCCGCGCACCCAGTCGTGGATGTGGGCGGCGGAGTCGGTGAGCCGGAACTCGGCCAGCTCCTTGTCGAGCATGGGCGCGAGGGTCGCATGGGCGTGATCCTGCGGCTGGGGCCGGAGGGTGCCTGCCGCGATCTGCGGGATGGTCTCGCAGAGGACGCGGGCACCGACTGCCGTCACCCGGTCGAACAGTTCGCCGCTGGTCTCTTCGGGGCCGATGGCCATCTTCTCACAGACCAGAACATCGCCGGTGTCCAGTCCTTCGTCCATCTGCATGATGGAAACTCCCGTCTCGGTGTCGCCGTTCAGGACGGCCCACTGCACCGGGGCACTGCCGCGGTACTTCGGCAGCAGCGAAACATGCAGGTTGATGCAGCCATACCTGGGGGCCTGAAGCACGCTGGCGGGCAGGATGCACCCATAGGCCACCACCACGATCAGTTCCGGGGCCAGCGCCTGGATGCTGGCATCCTCGCCGCCATCCCGCAGGGTGCGGGGCTGGAAGACCGGTGTGCCGTGCTCCAGCGCCACTTCCTTGACCGGGGGTGCGGTGAGCACCTGCTTACGGCCCACCGGCTTGTCGCGGCGGGTGTATACGCCGCAGATGTCATGCCCGGCGGCATACAGAGCCTTCAGGCACTCGGCGGCAATGTCCGGTGTGCCCATGAACAGAATGCGCATTACTTGTTTCCTTTCGCTTCGCGGGCAGCCTTTTTGCCCTCTTCGGTGTCCTCATAGAAATACTCGCTGGACTGCATGATGGTGATGCCGTCCAGATGGTCGTTCTCGTGCTGGATGCAGCGGGCCAGCA
>OLNL01003470.1_pt1 | contig 10262 bp, 4 predicted proteins | sample 1672181 | NCBI WGS metagenome assembly OLNL01 (sample SAMEA3136656, study PRJEB25190) | human gut metagenome | biome: human gut; feature: human-associated habitat; material: faeces | place: Austria | collected 2013
TGTGCTTCCGCGTGACGTGCGTTTCCAGGTTGTCAACGGCTGCTGTTGTGCCGACATGCTGCAGTGAACGTCTGGCGGCAGACGGTGTTTTGAAAGGCCAGACAGAGATGACTTACAATATGAACTTATGTTGCTGATTCTTGCGATTGGAGCGCCCACGTCATTCGAAGATTTCAAAACTATTTTTGATGCCCTGACCGGGGGCGACGGCTTAATGTTTGCGCTGGCGGTGGTTTTTATTGCCAGCCTTTTTGCATATATTGTCCCGAGACACATCGAGGTTCCTTGGTATAAGCTCGGAGCAGCTCTGGGTTTTTACTTAATAGCTCTGCTGGTTATCGGAATTAGGCTTGAGCAGATTTGGCTAGTTGCTGCCGCTTGCGTTCTTCTTTTGCTGGCAGCTATGGTGTGGCTTGGCAATTGGGCGGACTGCAAGAAGAAACTTGAGCGTGTGGCCAAGCTTGCTGACCCCATGCAGCCTTGCTGTGATGATGTCGCAGCCTTCGCCTTGATAGCGGGAATCCGGGTCAAGCTGCTTTCTTCCGGTCAGCTTGCCATATTCAATCGGTATCGCGTGTTCTGCCATATTGCGCTGGGCAATTGCGGACTCGCCAAGAACATGCTTAACGAAGGGGTTTTCGAACCCGCGTTCAAGCATTTTGCCCTAGGCGTTATCGCAAACGGCGAAGGCGATTATAACCAGGAGAAGCGCGAGCTGGGCGCCGCGTTTGCCAACTCAGAACAGAAAAGCGACCCTTTTGTTCGTCTTCAACTGGAGCACAACCAGGCTGTCGAGCACATCGACGAGGGACGGTACCGTACTGCCAACGATGAGCTGGAAAAGCTACGCCTGAAAGTCAGACGCACAGGTGTTCGCAACAAGGCGTTCCTCAACCTTCTCTATGAGAACATCGTGTTGAACAAGACAAGGCTGAATGCGTCCGACGGAGGGGCCGCCGAAGGGTGGGCGCTCATCGACGAATATGCGAAGACGCTTGACCCCGACGACGGAGCGGACCGCGGTGCCCTCTTCAACATGAAGCTGATGTTCCTGAGACAGCTGGGCGCGGGGCGCGATGGGAAGGCGGAGCTTTTCGCGAACGAAATTGCCGCCACGTCCGATGGTAAGAACATTTCCGTGGAACAGCGCGCCGTTGCTATGGCGAGTCTCGGTCGCATAGCGTGGGCGGATGGGCTCGATCCCTCGTGCGTTCTCGAGTATTTCGGTGCGGGCGACCTGGATCTCAAGGGCTTGAAGCCCAAAGACAGGGTTTTCGTCTTCAAGAACCTTTCCATCCTGTGCGAAACGCTGGCAACGGACGATTCACGCATGATTGGCATTAAGCGTATTGTGAGCTCATACCTTGAAAGCGGTATGCGACAGGACCTGGATGCGTGGGAAAGAGAGCTGCCGCCCGAGGCGATCAAGCAACGGGCGCTAATCCTTAGGGAGCGTGCGGCGCTTTGCCAGTTAGAGGGAGGGGAGATAGAGCGGGTTGCCGCCTATCTTGAAGAGGCCATCGCCCTTTACGAGCAAGGCCTTCTGATTATGGACGCGCTTGAGCTCAGATGGGAATTGGCAAAGTGCCTGGTTCCTGTAAAGCCCCAGGACGCCAAAGTGCTGTTGTTTGAGTTCGAGGAGCGTCTTTCGTCGCTTGGAAGGCAACCTTCCCTTGGGTATCCTTACTACGAGCTGAGCCTTTGCTATGGGCTTCTCGGTATGGGGAGCGAATGCAGGGCGGCCTACAGCAAGGCCGCATCCTCCGAGACTGCCATGGGTCATTATGCGCCGCCCGTTCGCAGGGATGCCGTCATTGCAGGCTTCTGCGCTCGGTTCTATTTGATGACGGAAGCTCTTGGTTCGCCTGAGAGGCTGATGCTCTATTTGCGCACAGAGGAGGGCAGGGACTGGCTGGGACGCTATCCGGAGGGGACGAACGTCTTATCTCTTTCTATTTTGCTGGGGCGCTTCCTCGGTTTAGGACCGATTCCCTTAGAGAGAAGGATGACGGACATTGGCGGAGGACTTGCCTTGGTCACCTATTGGGTTACGATGCCCGAGCTCGGGCTTGTCTTCGACCCCAGCATCAACACGGCTGACGGCCGGCGCGGAGCCGTGTTTCTTCGCGACGCTCACCCGCTGATATCGCAGGACTCGAACTTCGAGACTTTGATGCAGCGTCGCGGTTTTGAAGCACTCCCGGTGCAGATCAAGCTATGCGATGAGAGTGAATTGGACGCCTTCGACAGGGTCGCCGTCGGAGATGTCCTCGAGGCTCTGGACATCGCTTGCAAACGCGAGCATCCCTCCGTAGCCGAGTTGCTTGAATGCTACCGCGACGGATGCGAAGATGTTCCGATTGAGGAATGATCGCGGGCGGTTCTGCGCTCCAGCGTTGAGGGGCCGGCTACGAAAGCCGTGGCTGTCGAATTCTGGCGCGGCCTGATGGGCAGTGCGCTGTATTGTTTCGGGCGTGAACAGGGGACGGGGCGTTTGGGAGAGAGCTTACGTTCCTCGCTATCTCGAACGCCTCTGTTCGCCCCAAAGATCGCTAATCATTTACAGCTAAAATGTACATCGGTTCTAAAGGCGAGGCAGGGCATAGGCTAGTCAAAGGTATAATTCTAGATGCCTCTTAAACAGCAGTCTAAGGAAACAGGGGTCTCTCCTATGGTGGATCACGTATTGCTAATAGACGGCTTTTCCGAAAAGTCGAAAGAGCTCATAAGCGAACTCGAGAGGACGATTAAGACCATCTCTGAGGGGCGGGCTCCCCGCGAAGAGACCGTTTCGGGACTTACTGCTTCAATGTCAGAGTTGAGAATGGCATACTCCGAAATCCGAGAGAAAGCGCTGGCAATCAGGCCCGAAATAGAGGATGATGCGCCCGTCTCTGTTTACGGCGAGATTTTCGATGAATACGAAGCTTCGCTCCTTTCTGCGCAAGTTGATTCCCTTGTCAGCACGCTGAAACGTTTTGTCTTGGTTTCAGCGGACGATGGGGCGTATAGCGCCGCCGTGGCTCCCTACCAGGCAGAAGCTCTTGAGATTCTTAAAGTGCTTCAATCGGAAGAGGTGTCGCCAGAATCGAAGCTTGAGATATCTTGCGATAGCCAGGAGGCGTTTATCCAGGCTATTTCCATGGAGGACGACGAATTGTCCAGCGATAAGGGCGAAGCGCTCCTCGATTCAATCGAATCCAATTTCTCTCGTAAGGTTTATCGCGGCGTTATGCTCGGCATCTACAAGGAACCTGTTCAGTTGCCATGCAGCTTAAATCAGCCAGGAGATGAGATTGGGGTCAAGGAGGGGTTGATAAACGGTTTAAGCACCGAAAAAGCGGATTGCACCGCTTCTGCAGAAATCGAATCCAGTCAGTCGAGACCTTCTGGTTCAGACTGTGGGTCAGGTGAAGGCGGGGAGAGCCTTGCGGCAAATTCCGATACGGCTTTTGGTTTTGAGCGTGAAGGCGATTCTGCTGAGTCTGTTTCGCTCCTTCCTGAAGACGTGAACGAGGCTGGAGCTTGCCGTTCTGCACTAGAATCGATTGGCAATGTGAAAATCCCTTCAAATGTTAGCGCAAGTTCTTTCAAGAAGGAGCTTGCGAGCATGCCGGCAATGGTGTGTGAGGTATTGCCTCTCATTGCTAAGTTTGGAGCAATGAATGAAACCCAGCTTATACATGGTGTATCAAAATTAACTAAGAATTGGAAAGAGGATTTTGGGGCGAATGTAAAGCTAACGGTAGAAAGCTTGGTTCGAAAGGGCATCCTGACCTCTTTCGATTCCGGTGCACATGGAATCGGATATGTTCTGACTTCTTATGGTAAGGCTTTGCTTGAAAAGACATCCATTAAGACAATGCGTTCGCCAAAGTCAAAGGCATCTTTCTGGTGCATACCAATCGGCGAGATTGCTTTAACGGCAAATGAGAGCATCAAATCGACAACGCTCATTTCGACGTTGGATCAAGCCGAAATGGCCAGCACGTATCTCGATTATGTCTATGATCCAAGTTCGCCCAAGGGATTCTTTAAGTCTCTCAACGCTGTAAAGTCGGTAAACAATACTCTCCAGGTTGTGATTCTTTGGGGATATCGAGATTATGCCTGCATGCTCAGGAGGCCGGATGAAAGGGTCGGTCGGAACGAGGATGTGCTTTTCGTAGGTGAAAACGATGAGAGCATTGATACGAGCCAGCTGGAGGGTCGAACTGCTTTCTTGCTCAAAGGCGGAGCTATGGTGAAGTGGGAAGGCTCATGGAAGGCTGAAACAGCATCTGCTTCTCAAAATGAGGACAGCCATGCTGATGATAGCGAAATCAACAGTGCGTCAAAGTTGGATAGGCTGGTGCTAGCGCAGCCGGAAGTTGAAGAAGAGCCTCCTGTGGAAGAAGACTCCGGCGCAGAGTGCTCGGTCGAGGATTCTTCTGTCCTTCAAGCGCAAAATGCTCCAATAGAAGCAGACTCCTTTTCTGAAGTAGCCGAAATCAAGACTCTTGAAGAAGAGGCCCGTTTGCTAGCTGCGCAGCTCGACCCGCCATCTGATGACGAGTTCGTCTCCATGGCTCATAGGCTGCTGTCGAATGACGAAGCATTGATTGACCCGGAAGATAGATATTCCAATCTCGCAGCAGCTATGACCCTTCTTCTAGCTGCTTCGACAATAGACGGATATGAGAATAGCAAGCTCTTCTTTGATCAGCTTGTTCTTTCAACCGGTTTGGCGGTGGAGCATCTGGAAAAGACCGGCGCTGTAATCGGACGTTCGTACCCCGAATACACCAGGGAAAATGAGGCAAGGGTTTTTGCATCGTATTGTTTCGCCCTGTTCTCGCCAGACATGGCGTATGACTACGACTTGCGCAACGCCGTCGATGTGTTCTTGAATAGGTTCGAAGAAATCTTCCCATCGCTCGTTGCTTTCAAGCCCCTGCTTAACGAGCTGAGCGGAATCGGCGAAATCTCACCAGAAGAGGGATTGAGCGATAACGTCCTTGACATGATGGGGAATCAAGCGAAGAGGTCTAAACGACTTAGCGAAATGAAGGCCGAAGCGGCTGATCTAATCGCTCCGCCAAAAATCAAAGCGAAACTTCACGGAATCCCCGAGTTTAATGCCGCTTGTTTCGGCAAGGGCAGTGATTTGAATCTGTGTATGCAGATAATCGAGGAGGACAGGCGCGTCGATGCGGATTTCGTTAACGAGGTGCTTGATTCCTACTGCATTCAAAGTGAGCCGTTCAGGCAGATTGATGAATCTGCCATCGAGAATAAGATCGATGACGAATGGCATGCTGCGATTGAGGGTAAGAGTACAAGCAGAATTCGCAAGCTTGGTAGCGAGCCCCGAAAGAAAGCTCAAGATGGCTTCCGTGACCGACTTGAGCTGATGCAGAGATGGGTATCCTATGATGCTGGGAAAATCGACTCAAACACCTTGTCGAAGCTTAAAAGCAAAAGATCTGCGCTGATTGATATCGTTGATGAGCTTGCCGACGCGGGTTCCCTTTCGACGGCTGTTCAGGGTTCCGTCATCCTTGACTGGATGATTGAGCATCTTGCAGGAAAACTGCATTCCGTCGAGAACGAGCGCGTGGCTTTTTCGAGCCTCCTTAAGACTGGCATCATTTCTCTTGATGACAAAATGATGCCTATCGTTGATACCGCTCTCAATAAAGTTCGATTTTACGAGCCGTGGCGAAATGCATTGCGTCATATTTGCAGCCCGATAAAAACCTTTGACGAGGTGCGAAATCTGGTATTGGACGATGACTCCTCAGACCTGTTTGACAATCTGCGCCAGCTAAACCATGTAAACAACCTGATAGGTGACGGGTCTGCTGCGTATAAGGTCACCGAATCTCATTTTGAGCAAGCTGAAGAGGCGGCAGAAACGGCTACCGAGAAATTCCAGGATGGTTTGGAGATTGCTTACACGTACGGGCTTATCAATGAAATTCAAAAGGAAGACCTTGCAAATAATGTGGAGGTCTTCAAGGATGAATTCTTCTCAAGGGCCGATTTCGGTTCATGGAGAAGCTTTCTCAGCGCCCTTGATCTCCAAATCAACTATATGGCAGCTCCTCAGGGCGAAGAGCTTAGGTCTAGGCTTCAAGGCCATAAGGAGTCGCTTAAACGAGGCGCTTCTTCGTCTTTGCTTGATGAAGCGGAGAGGCTTCTTGTCGAGGAACGAAACTATACCGTCGTCGAGGATTACCTCAACCGCTTCGAGGCAGGACAGTCTGAGCTGACGGATGAGCTGAACGCAAAATTGCATGATCCCGACCTATTCTCGGAATTCATTTCCGACGAGGTGTTCAAGCCAATTTACGATGTCTGCATCAGGTCTAAGGGCATGCCCCTTGCAAGCTTTGGCAAGAGCTTCCTCAAGGGAAGATATCCGTCAGATTGGACCGCTCGTCAAAGGGAGAGCAGCGAATCGCTTATCGAATCATGGCCGGTCAATAGCAAACGATTCAAAGGCGAGACCCTTGCGAAGCTCATGAAAAGCATCGGGTTCAAAGTGCGGGGCGTGCCTGAATGCGTCAAAAAAGCCAAGCTCGAGCATTATCGAGTAACTGTGAGGCCCGAGGCTTCCGACAGGACCGACTACAGGCATCCTATCTCTGCATTCGGTACTCAAATTAAATCTCCGATGAATGTTCTTGTCCTGTATGGGAACTACACGCCTCAAGAGATTATCGATGTTGTAGCTGGCGAGAGCATCGTTGGTGAAGCCGTTGTTTTCATCAACCATCCAATCAGCTTGTCTGCACGTCGGCAGATGACCGAGTTTTTCCATACCCAGAAATCTCGTCTAACGTCTTTCCTGTTGATTGACCAGGTTCTTGCTTTGCATCTTGCATTGCATCAAGAAACTGAGCGCATGCCGCTAATGCTTAAGTGCACTTTGCCGTTCACTTACTATCAGCCGTTTGTTCGCGATAGCGGACCCACTGCTGATGAAATGTTTTGTGGGCGCGAGCATGAGCTCCAAACGATCATCGACCCCAATGGCGCATGTGTTGTGTACGGAGGAAGGCAGCTTGGCAAGACCGCTTTGCTTGAGAGAGCGAAGAGTCTTCGCATGAGGCCCGACAATGGCGAATATGCCGTTTACGTGAGCATACTTAATTGTGATAACGAGAAGTCGGTATCACAATCAATCTCCGATGCAGTGCAGAAAGCAAAACTTGATTTTCCCGAGTGCTCATCCTTGCGAGACGTTTGCAAAGCGTTTGGCTCAATCATGCAGAAGGACGTTGCGTCCAGAATGCTGCTCTTGATCGATGAGTCCGATAAGTTTCTTGCAAGCATTAGCGGTAGCGGATACAGCGAATTGCAGCCTTTGGTCGATCTCAAGAGGGAGACTAAGAACAGCTTTAAATTCGTTCTCGCCGGCCTCCACAATGTCTCACGAGCAAAGAATGCAACCTCTAGAAATGGGCTATTCGGTCAGCTCGGCGAGCCGCTGTGCATCAAGCCACTTGCCCCGAATGAGGCTCTGCAACTCATCTCCAGGCCGTTGACTTATCTTGGGTTCCAAGTTGATCGCTACCCGCATCTGGAGACCATCCTTACGAGCACAAACTACTACCCCGGCATTCTTCAGTTTTTCGGCTATACCCTTGTTGAGACGATGACCCAGCAGTACGGGGACTATTACCGTGCTTCGGATGGTAATCCTCCGTATGCGCTTCATAAAGAACAACTCGGTGCGATTATGAACCGCTCAGATCTCAATAACAGCATCAAGGAGAAGTTCCGTTGGTCCCTCGAGCTCGATTCCAGGTATTTCATGATTGCCCGATGCATAGCTCTCATGTGCTACGACAGCGATGGCGACGCGGAGGGCATGGACGTTCAGAAGGGGTTTCTTGCCGATGAAATCAAGCAGTGGGCTGACGATCTTGGAGTCCTTTGCCTTGAAGGCGAAACCAGTCAAAGCTATGTGAACCTTCTTGATGAAATGGTTGATATGGGTATTCTTGTCAGGCCTGTGCTGGATGTCGCGCGGTACAGGTTGCGTCGGAATTCTTTCCTTAATATTATCGGATCCGATTTGGATTCCGTTCTTGAGGACATCGATAGCAACAACGTTAGGGAAGTGTGATCATGGAAGAAATCGATTGGCAGGAGTACTGGTGGTCTAGGGTCACCGGGCCAAGAGGGGTTGTTGCTTCCGTGATCACCGCACTAAGGGGCAATAGAAGCGCCGTGTTGCATATCCCCCAGGACCTTCCATGGAGGCGGCAGCTGCGCAGGTCCGTTTGTGGTGAACTCGACAGCATTCCGGGACTCGAAGACCTTGCTGTGTACTCAATTGATATCGAGGACGAGTGCGCTAACGATATGGACCCTGGGAAGGTGCTTCTCGAGCGATATGCACTGCGGGAGGATAGGCTAAGGTTTAGGGAGGGCGGTCAGAAATCTATACAGGACTATCTTTTGTATAAGGGCGTAATGAGAAACAGGCTTGGATGAGTTAAAGGCATCGGCTCTACTGCTTCGCAGAAGTGGGTAGACTTCTGCGAACGATGGAGCCCAAAAGACATTACGGATGGAATGTTCGTTGTGGAAGTTCGCGAGCAACCGCAATTTAATCGTAATGGAAATGCTAGTCTGATACGCTATGAACAGTGTGTCAGTGAGTATGATGCCCAGCTTTTCAGCAGCTTGTTAATCGGCGGCGCTTCCGCTGAGCATCTAAGCGCCTCTTGGAAGAGATATGGCGCCTCTCTTACTACGCATCTTTGTGGAACGGATGCTGAGATTGCTCATAATTTCGTTAGTAGGCATAATTTCAAGACCGATGATCCTCTCGATACAATTCGGGATATTATCGATTCTGGCTTCTTCGATAAGCGAGGGCACGGTACGCATGTGCTGGCACTATTTCGCAGCAGGAATCTACTGGAACTTAAGAAAAGAATATGGGCAGCACAGCTTGAGGTCTTATTCCCGTTAATCGAGAAGCAACGCTTGGAGATGGTTGACGCATACAGACCTCAGTTTGAACGCGAGATAAACAGGGGCTTGGGGCAGTTTGATGGTCCGGTTGAAAAACCAGAAGACGTCGAATTGGGCACGATGGTCTATCTGCTCGCTTCACGGCGTGTGGATGTTCCGGAGTGCGAAGCCCGCGGCAGAATTCACGCTCTTAGGGATTGTCGAAATCTTCTCGCGCATCGTGAGATATGCAATTTAGATCAAGTTGCATCGTTGTTGGGGAGATAGCGCAGAGAAGGGCATCCCATGATTCGATTCTTGACAGTGATTTGGCGAGGACGCATCGAAATCCTGGTGTAATCTTATGGCGGCATAGGGTGGTTGGGATAAGATGCTTGGACATTCCGCTTGGCGTCCTTGTGGTTGTCAACCGGGGGTACCTGTCAAAGACTGTGTGCCTTAGCGTGCGTCCTTGTATGGTCCATGCTTGTCGTGAACGTTTTCCGACCTTGGAGGTTTGCGATGTCTGCCAACGGTGACGCCGCCAGGTGTGATATGTGGGCCGGGCGCATAAAGCGGATCGTGCCGGGACAGTTGGTGTAAGCGAAGCGGATCGGGACGGCTTTGAAGGGAAACGGCCTTCGCCCTAGAATCTGGAATTGCGACATAACGGATTCTCGGAAAGGACGAAGACCGCAATGGGGAGTCTAGCGGAAAGCGTGCGGGAGCAGCCGGCGATGCCGAGGTCCGAGGACGGGTCGGTGAACCTGAGGGAGCTCATGAGGCGCATCGCCGAGGACGTCGTGAACGCGATCATGGACGCCGAGGCCGACCAGCTGTGCACGGGAGGCGCCAACAGCCGCAACGGCTACCGCGAGCGCAACCTGGTCACCTGCGTAGCTAGCATGATGACTGGGGCGTCGATACGCCTCTCGGAGAAGATCGGGACGACTGTTCTTTAGCCGTGTCTTTTGAGAACGGCGAGACGCTTAGCGCGAACGCCCATCTGGATTCCAATACGCCAGGGGGAGCTGGAGATCGTTCGAAGACAACTCGGGAACAACAGTATCCGGCATACGATCAGGACTTCATTGGAAGGGTTCGGCTGGAGCATGGTGGATGATGCGCCTACGACACGCTGACCATTCTTGATATGCGATCGTCCTTTCTTGCGTCCTTGGTTGAATACCTGGTAGCAATGACCAAGGAGGCTGATTGCGGTGGTCGGCGTGATGGTCGTTGATATGCGCAAAAGCGCACTCGGCGATGTGTCTACTCTTTGAGCAGGGATGCGTCCAAGTAGCGGCGGG
>OLNL01003474.1_pt1 | contig 10254 bp, 8 predicted proteins | sample 1672181 | NCBI WGS metagenome assembly OLNL01 (sample SAMEA3136656, study PRJEB25190) | human gut metagenome | biome: human gut; feature: human-associated habitat; material: faeces | place: Austria | collected 2013
AAAACACGCTGCTGGCTCATGCGGTCGGGGCTGGGAAGACCTTTGAGATGATCGCTGCGGCACAAGAACTGAAACGGCTGGGACTTTGCCGAAAAAGTCTGGTCGTTGTTCCCAATCACCTGACAGAGCAGTTTGCATTGGATTACATCAAACTCTATCCCTCTGCCAATATCCTTGTGGCGACACAGGCGACTTTTGAGCAAGACAAGCGAAAAGAGTTCTTCACCAAGGCAATGCTGGGCGATTATGATGCCATTATTATGGGACACAGCCAGTTTACCATGATCCCTGTATCGCCGGAACGGGAACGGGCGTTGCTCTGGCAGCAGGAAGATGAGATCACCAGAGGGATCGAGGAACTGAACAACTCCGGAAACGGACGCAGTTTCACCGTCAAGCAAATGGAGGCATCCCGGAAAAAGATCAAAAAGAAGCTGGAATCTTTGCAGGACAAAAAGCGAGATGACGACACAGTATACTTTGAGGAACTGGGCATAGATCATCTGTTTCTGGACGAAGCCCATATGTTCAAAAATCTGGAGATCTTCACAAAAATGCAGAACGTAGGAATTTCCAGTGGTTCTTCCCGTGCATCGGACTTGTATATGAAAGTACAGTATCTGGACGAGATCACCCACGGAAAAGGCTGTACTTTTGCCACCGGCACGCCAATCTCGAACAGTATTGCAGAAGCTTACACCTTTCAGAAGTATCTCCAGCACGACACCTTGACGGAAATGGGCATGATCCACTTTGACTGTTGGGCGGGTAACTTTCTGGAAGCGGTCACTGCCGGTGAAGTCGCTCCGGAGGGCGGCAGATACCGTGTCAAGACCAGATTTTCCAAGTTCCACAACTTGCCGGAACTGACCAACTTGTTCCGAGAGATCGCAGACATTCAGACCGCCGATATGCTAAATCTGGACGTACCAAAAGCCGTTTTTCACACTGAAGTGCTGCCATCATCCGAGATCCAGAAGCAGTTTATGCAGTCCTTTATGGAACGTGCGGACAGAGTTCACGGCGGCGGCGTAGACAGTTCCATGGACAATATGCTGTCCATCACCAACGACGGCAGAAGTCTGGCTCTGGATCAGCGTTTGCTGAACCACGATTTGCCGGAATCGGAACACAGCAAGGCGATGACGTGTGCCAAAAATGTATACCGCATCTGGCGGGAAACCAGCGAGCAGCGGTCTGCACAGCTGATCTTCTCAGATCTGTCCACGCCGGACAAATCCAAGAGCGGCGAAGAATTTACCAACATCTATGACAGCATCAAAAACCATCTGATCGACATGGGTATCCCAGCGGAAGAAATCGCATATATCCACGAAGCAAGCACCAACAAGCAGAAAGAAGCCCTCTTTGAAAAGGTACGAAAAGGAAAAGTGCGTGTGCTGCTCGGCTCTACGGAAAAGATGGGTGCAGGCACAAATGTACAGGAACGTCTGATCGCATTACATCATATAGATGTACCCTGGCGTCCAAGCGACATCGAGCAGCGGGAGGGGCGGATCATCCGACAGGGCAACCAAAACAAAGAAGTCCACATCTATCGCTATGTCACAGAGGACACCTTTGATGCTTATAGTTGGCAGACTATCGAGCGGAAACAAAGGATCACCGGTCAGATCATGACATCCAAATCGCCGAACCGAGATGTAGAGGACGTGGACGATCGTGCATTGTCCTATGCTGAGGTCAAGGCAGTCTGCACCGGAGATCCTCGGCTAAAAGAGCAGATGGAACTGGACATTGAGGTTTCCAAGCTGAAAGCTTCCCGAAACAGCTGGAGAAATCAGCGGTATCGAATGGAAGACATGGTGCGGAATGAATATCCCAAGCAAATTCAGCAAAAGGAGCAATTCATTCAGCACTACACCGACGACATGAAGCACTATACAGAGCATTACACACCAAATGTGGACGGATTCTCGCCTATGTGCGTTCGTGGCGTGGTATACACAGAGCGGAAAAAAGCAGCTGCTGCACTGATGCAGGCGATCCGCAGCTTTGTCAAGCCGGACAATTCCAAGGCGGAGATCGGCGAATACTGTGGGTTTACTATGTTTGCACGGTTTGAGCCGCTGCAAAAGGGTTACACCATGACGTTGGAACATAGCGGTGTGCATCGACTGGAGCTGGGTGATGACAGTTCCGGAAACATCACCAGAATCGACAACGTACTCCGTAGTATCGAGGACAGAATTCGGAATGCTACGCACCAACTGGAGGATATTCAAACACAGCTGCACACGGCAGAAGTGGAGATCCAAAAACCATTTGCAAAAGAAGCAGAATATCAGGCAAAATCCAGCCGTCTGGCAGAACTGAATGCTGCATTACAGTTCCAGGACAAGGACGAGATCGTCAGCGAAGGTTCTGATGCACCGGAACAAAATGCTGCGGAACAGGAAAGAAAATCGAAAGACTGCGTTAGTCTATAACGAAAATCCGGATGTGCTATCTGTGCCGGAATATCAAATCGGGCGAGTAAGCTACTTGACAAATGGAACGAAATCGTGTATGGTATGAATAGGGAAATTGAATGCAGGAGGCGGATGAAATGATGGAAACCCGAAAAAGCGGTGATTTTCTCTCCCATGGAATGTGGTTGAAAAGTGTTGTCACAGAAGATGTCATTTTATGTGGTGTATCTGCACTGGAATATATAGGACTGTTCACTGGATATTTGAATGAACGAGTGATCGATGTTTACGCACGAAAAAAGGGCATTTACCAAAATATCAACTACAACCTTGTTCCAGATTTTCATGAAATAGAGTATTTCACACAAAATGGTTTACGCTGTACAACTTTTACGCAAACGGTAAATGATATGCTGCACCAAATAGAGGAAGCAGATGATGCCGCTCTGACAGAAGCTTTGGCAACATATTACTTTGCACATGATGAGAGCTTTCAGGGATTGTGTATTTTCCCGGAAAATAAGGCAGCATTTGCGAAATTGGCAAGTATGGCGATGGTATATTATTAAAAGGAGTGGTTCCGATGGCAAAAAAATTTCGATGGATTGCAAATGACAATGTAATTGATATTTCTGATTTTTATGATAAACTTCCCGATGCAATCAAAGATATGATAAAAACAGCTGAAAAAGCAGATGAAGAAAACGATATGGGAGCATTTATGAGTATATCAGATGCCATTGAAAACTGGTCAAAAATGCTTGTACCTGACGTTTTGAATGTACATCAGTGGGATATGATTTGCGAAAAGTATATGTTTCCGGATTGAAGGGAGAAATTATGCAGCAAATATATAATCTTGATCCATACTTAACCAATGAGAGAAATGGCACATATGGTGGACAAGCTGGCGAAAAAGAAGGTATTACAATTGATGGAACATATTGGATTGTAAAGTATCCCAAAAGTACAAAAGGAATGCGTGGTGATGTGCTGTCATATATGACAGCACCGCTGTCTGAATATATAGGAAGTCACATCTATGAAATACTTGGAATTGACGTGCATCAAACTATTTTAGGAATCCGAAATGGCAAACTAGTAGTTGCCTGCAAAGATTTTTGTCAAAAAGAAGGCTCCCTTCGTGAAATTCGGACTTTGAAAAATGTATATAACAATGAACTCTCTAAGCAACTGGAAGAAAGCCTATCCTCTACCTCGGATTCACATCTAGTTGACCTTGAAGAAATCCTTCTGCACTTACGATACAACCCTATTCTCAGCAAAGTAAGCGGTATAACAGAACGATTTTGGACTCAAATGCTCATAGACATCCTAATTAATAATACAGATCGCAACAATGGAAACTGGGGTGTACTCTATGAAAACGATGCGTATCGTCTTGCACCTGTATTTGATAATGGTGCATCTTTTGCCAATAAATGTACAGAAAAGCGATTGGAATTGATGCTTAGCGATGAAACAAGAATACAATCAAGCATACAAAACACAGCGACAACCTATGGTTTAAAGGGGAAACCACTATTAGCAAGAGATTTAGAAACATTAAAATATCCAGGTCTTTTGTTAGCGGAAAAAAGAATGATTCCTATGATTCAGCTAAAAATGCAAGAAATCCACGAATTTATAGAGAATATTCCTGAAACATATCAAGAGCACCTAATTTGTTCGCAAGCAAGAAAACAGTTCTATATGAAGTCTATGTCTAAGAGATTCGAAACTTTTTTGCTACCAGCATTAGACATTGCAAAGCAAGAAATACTTCGGAAACGTCGTCAAAATCATTTGGGATTATGAAAAAATCAGTTGACATTCTCAAAAAACTGTGCTATAATAGAAACGAAAAGAAATCATGTAAAGGCAATGCGTTCACGCAGAAAGAAAGCCCCCGGAGCTGCAACTCTGGCTTTCGCCTTATCCAAATGGAATCAGGCAATGTGTTAGGCTATTGTCGGGCTTACTTCCTGTCTAGCCATTTGTAGACTTTATACAAGATAATGTCTACCATAACAGAAGTGAAAAGTGAAATCATGTAATATAGCAAATACGTTCACCTCCTCCCTGACGGAAGAAGCCGACGTTCTATTATACCATATCATAAGAGATGCTGTCAAATGGCAGCATCTTTTTTATCTCAAGCCGATTCTGCATAGACAAAATCAGTATACCACAGAATCAAAGACTTGTAAAATCTGCAAATACACCAGATCGCAGATTTTACAAGCCGAATCGTTTCTGGTATAATCGGAAAGAAAATATCGTGAAACCGGAAAAGAGATTCTGCCATGCCTACTAACCTTGCCGCACAACTATTTGATATTGACGGATTGCTTCTGACAAAAGTCGAATCCGATTATAACACAGTCACGCTCCATGTTGAGATGGAACGGCAGGAGCAGCCATGCCCAGAGTGCGGCGTTCTGACAGACGCAGTGCACGACTATCGCCAGCAAAAGGTCAAAGAAGTATCGATCCTCGGAAAAGAAACGACACTGATTCTCCGAAAACGACGGTATGTATGCAAAAGTTGCTGCAAGCGTTTTCCGGAAAAGAATGATCTGTTGTCCAGATATGCCAGAATGACTGCACGTCTGACAAATCAGATCTGTGGAAAGCTGGAGAATGAGTATTCCTTTTCCAGTGTAGCCAGAGAAGTGGGAACATCCGTATCTACTGTGATCCGCACGTTCGATCAGAATGTTTGTTTCGATGAGTTGCCGATTCTGGAACAGTCCGTTGCCATTGATGAATTCAAAGGCAATACTGGACGGGAAAAATATCAGTGTATCGTCACGGATCCGGAAAAGAGAAAGGTACTGGACATTCTCCCGGACCGGCACAAGAAAGATGTCAGATCGTATTTCCTGCAATGGAAAGAGAAAGTACGGGAAAAGGTCACACATTTCATTTCTGATATGTGGAAGCCCTATCAGGATACCGCAGCAGAGGTGTTTTCCAAGGCTGTGCGGGTAGTAGACAAGTATCACTGGATACGGCAAGTGATCTGGGCGTTTGAATCGATCCGGAAACAAGAGCAAGCGAAACTCAGCCGCAAGGAGCGAGTGCAGTTCAAACGTTCCAGAGTGCTGCTGAACAAGAGATTTGACTATCTGGAGGAATCGGATCAGGAACACGTTGCAGCCATGCTCCAGCTGTCAGAACGGCTGCACAAAGCCCATCGCATCAAAGATGATTTTTTACAAGTGCTGGACTGTGACACCGGAGAAGCAGCAGAACAGACATTAGACCTTTGGCTAAGCCTTGCCCGGAACAGCGGATTAAAAGAGTTTGAAGCCTGCTGTGACACCATAGAAGAATGGAAACCGGAAATCCTCAATTCATTCGACTGCCCTTACACCAATGGTTACACAGAGGGCTGCAACAATCGAATCAAAGTGCTAAAGCGAAATGCCTACGGCTACCGGAACTTTGGACGTTTCCGAAATCGCATCCTGCATATGTTTTCCGGCTCTTATAGGCGGCGAGAAATAGAAAAAGCTACCCAAAATGGGTAGCCGTAAAAACAAGAGTATATATTATACCACAAAATAAAACATTTGTCAAATCTGCAAAAGGGTAAATTTGCAGATTTTACAAGTCTGTTTTTTTGTGTTATAATATATTCAAGATCAAACGTTAGTTTGATCTTGGGTAGTAAACCATTTGTAGCTTGACAATCAAATACAGCAGGAGCAAATACAAAAATCTGCGTCCAGGATCACGTGATAACAATCACTACCGCATTCCCGAAGTATCGGGTTGTGATGCAGCGGAAAGTACGCCATGACACACCTACTATTCGATTTCATCAGGTGGATAGCGAGAACTACAGACCGCAAGCCGATCATCAAATCGACTGCATAGGACACATACGCAGATCAATTGACAAAAGATACTCTGTTCCGGAAAAGGAATAGCCGTGGGAAATAAACCCTCCGGTGGCTGAGATGCCGTGGTTGCTGCCTTGATACGCAGCCGTTTGCACCTGTTTACAGATGGATTTTACTACCCCAACATTTCGTAAAGAGCCTTTTTAAATTGATCTGCGTCAACACAATGCGCTCGGCAATACAGCGCGTTTCTTCTATCAAGTCGCAGGACAAGCTGCTTCTGCCAGAACGCAGTGCATGATAAAAGCCGTAACAGCTATCCAATCCCACGCTCTCCAGTGCGGAAGTGTACGCCGTTGTCATGATTGCATACAAAAAGGACAGCGCTGCATTGACCGGATCCAGCGGCGGCTTCTTGGTACGGGCATGCATGCGAAAATCCTCCTTCTGGTGCAGGATTAATTGGTTAAACACGCCGAAATACGCCTTTGCGCAGTTTCCCTCAATACCCAGCACCATTTCCCGGTCTGTGGTCTGATAGACACGATCAATACCGCTTTCCAAAAATGAGATGCAGCTGCTCAGTGCACCGTCTGCATCCAGCTGTGGATTATCGCGTTTAGAGCGCCGAAGAAGATAGCGTGTATTAGACAGCTTTGCCGCAACCGTGTTCTGCATCAGCAGCGGATCCGGCGAAGCAAACTGTTCAAACTGCGCTTTTCGCAAAAAGATATTTCCTTTGGTTTTTCCCTGTATGCGCGCCAACAGTTTTCCGTTGGGATGAAAAAACACAGGTTTACCCCTCGTTCTGCACACGCGCCCATCAGCGCCGGCGAAGCTCCGGGATAGCTGAAACAATAGATCTCTTCGATGGTGGTAAACGGCATGCGTCTTTTCTCCGCACCGTCACATCGAATCACAACATTTTCACCATCCAGAGTCAGATAAGCGGTTTCATCCAAAATATAAAGCGTATTCTTCAGCTTTCGCATACTGCATCTCCTCCTTTCTGTGCATCGATCCTTTCCCGAACACAATACGGCTTCTGCTTCGGCAGACAAAGATCGGCAATCGAACAACCGGAGCACTTCTGTCCGCGCTTACGCGCCGGAATCACATGCGATTCCAGAATCGCACGCATCTCCTCCAACAACTGCCGCAGCTTGGCATCATATGCGGCATATGCCGTATCAAAAGGCAGCTTCACCCGCTTTCGAGTATCTGCATAATACAGATACGCCTCACTGTCGCACTGCCAGATCTGATCGGCACAAACCTTCTGGGCAAATACCTGAATTGCATCTGTTTCATGATACGACGCATCCTTTGGTGCTTTGGGCTTGTATTCCACTAGGCGCACCTGGTATGTTCCCGTCAGCCCCGGAACAGCGACGCCGTCCTTTGCCTTAAGAAATTCAACGCAGTCTGTCTTTCCGTAGATCCCATAGGGCATATCCTCCCGATAAACGAACATTGCACTGCACACGGTCTTTCGATGGTCTGAAAACGAATGAGATCCGTCGTGCACATGTTCATGCAACAGGTCAGCTTTTGCGACAAAGGCGTTTTCCTGCCAGTCCCGATCGATCTCCAACAGCGCAAACCGTCTGGGACAGTACAGATAATGCTGAATGCTGCGAATTTGAATGGCATCCTCGTTCATATTTTCTCCAGAAGTGTAACGCCATCCGGAAGCTGGCGATCCACTGCAATGGTATAATCGCTGAATTTCCGCGGTGTCACAACATCCGCTTTTTTGGTGACTGTGATCTTATCGAACAGCACATGAGACGGCGCATTGCCCAGCACAGAATCATGCCGGAAAACATATAGCTTTCGCATGCACATCTTACCTCTTGCAGCGCTGTGGTCATTTTCAAACATATTGATGATGGCTGTCCAGAGCAGTTCCAGATCTTCTTCTCCGAATCCGGTGACCCGCTGCGCCAGAGATGCTGAAATATAACCCTCTGCCCGATAGAGACCATAGTAGACCAGGCTCTTCTTTCCGATTTCCGTCATACCCTTTTCCTGGCGGTCGATCGTTGTCTTTGCCTGCCGGGTAATGGTGATATCCTCCGCCAATACAGGGTCGATGCTCCGCGCAAAGTTCAGCTGCACCGGGCCGCGGACAATGCCGCATGGGTTGTTGCCGGTACTCATAACTGCGCCGAAGGTACGGACATCATAATAATTCCGGCACATATACTTCTGCGCTTTCAGCTGATCGCTCATGGGCGTTTCTTTTTTTCTGTCCTTTTCCAGTTTCTCTGCGTCATATGCCTCTGTGAACTTCTCATTCAGCGGACGGTCTGTCCGGATCAGGATCTGATAACCTGGCACCTCTGCTTTTGCCAGTTCCACAAAGTTCCGGATCTTCCGCTTCAGACATACATCAGTTACCAGGCCCAGAGAAGTTTCCGGGTCTGTCCGGGGCAGATTTCCGGCATCGGGGTCGCCGTTGGGGTTGCCGTTTTCCACGTCAAACAGCATCACAAAGTCATAGCGGTTCTGAATTGCTTGATTGTTTTCCATAATAGACCATCCTTTCTCTATTCAGCGGATTTGGATTCTGCTTTTTTCTGATAAAAATCGGTGATTTGCTGCTGATATCCGACAATGAAGCAACCCTGCTCTTCCAGACTCAATGTTGCTGGAAAGCTGCCGTCCAGCTTGTCCATGATCTCACCGATCAGCTTTTCAAAATACACTTCTCTGCCCTTGTTGCCTGCACCGATCTTTCTCAGATGATTCTTTGATAGCTTGTCAAGCTGCGGCAAAATACGTCGGGGTATGCCGCAGGCGGAAGAAAAATAAGCATCTTTGATGGTACGGTTCAGGTTGCCGTCTGCGGCTGACTGTTGAATCATTTCATAAACAGCAAACAATCTGCCGCAAAGATATGCCGGGTTCTGGTTTTCCTTGTTCAGGCTCATGGTGATCTCCTCCTCTTGATGCGCCAGCCGCGCCTTACGGTTCAGACATGCCTTAATGATGCCTGTGCGCACATCGTTCAACTTGATAAAATGGTTGTTTTCGTTGTCGCTGTCTGTTTTGACGCGGCGGATCACGGTGGCGAGCAGGTCTGTGGGATAAGCGCTCCCGTGAAATGCCGCATACATGATGCTTGCCATAAGCGGTGACGGCACTTTCGGATTCGTTGCCACCGGCGAAACCAGCTGCTTTCGGATGTCATCAAAGGAGACCTGACGCATCCGCGCCGGGTTGCATGCCAGATCCTTTTGGTGCTGCACGAGATTGGCAATGAATGTGCCGTATTTGTCCCGGTACAAAAACTTCTGACAGATGCGGGAACTATTGGGAGAAAGTCCTGCCACATAGAATGTCGCATCTGCGTCCGCATGCAGCGCAGACAGATCGGGGGCTCTACCGAAAACCGCCTGGCGGAAAATGTCATCCAGTTCAGCTTCATTCCTTGCAGTAGGATCACCCAGCAAAAACGAAAACAGATCGCACTCTCCGGCATCATCCGGCTTCATGGCAAAATAGACCAGACACATCTCATCTATGATCTTATGATGACGCCTGTCCCCAGCCAGATAATTCAGCGCCGAAGTGTATTTCTTCATCGCCTTTTCTGAAATGTTGCTGTTATAGGACTGTGTCTTTCCATAAGACCAGAACGCCGATTCCTTCATACCTACCATAACGCACCCCGTGGAATTTCCGCCGGGCAGCTTGATTTTATCGTGGATACGCGCCACCGGTAATACCTCGCCCAAAACAGCACACTGCGCCGAAGTGCCGCTCTCTTTCTGTGCCGCCTTTTCAGCAGTCTGCTTCTCCCGAAAAATGCGGTCGTACTTCTCCCGAAAAGCAGGGTCATTCTCCAGACGGACATTGGGATCACTCTGAAGCCCGAAACAGAAATAGTTGTTCTTATAGAGTGCACCGCATTTTTTCAGATGAGGATTTTCTGTCTCCGATTCCGGATTCCAGTTCTGTAAAAA
>OLNL01003478.1_pt1 | contig 10247 bp, 11 predicted proteins | sample 1672181 | NCBI WGS metagenome assembly OLNL01 (sample SAMEA3136656, study PRJEB25190) | human gut metagenome | biome: human gut; feature: human-associated habitat; material: faeces | place: Austria | collected 2013
CCTTCCTCCACATACCCAAGGGTGTGTGGTTTCCGGGCTTAAAATTAATATGAAATCGATGTCTATGGCAGAGCATCTGTGGATCGCAGAAACCTCCGTCTGAAGTCTTTTGGTAAGGCATTCATGAAGGCTGAAGCATTCCTGCTTTGTCTGCTCCTCCGGAATTTCCTCAAGAAGATTATTGAGATTGTCCCAGTAAGAAAGGTTGCAGTCATATCTTCCATCCACATAATCCCTGGATACTTTTTTTGCTCTCTCCTTAGACACTTTCATGTCCATGCCTCTGATATCCTCATATACATGATCAGCCCAAATTTTCCGATAAAAGGAGTCTTTGATATCAGATGGAAGTGTATCGAGAAATCCCTCTATGGTATGATCAAGAGAGTTTCTTTCCGAATTAACCATTTTGGCAAAATCATTCAGGATTTTTAAGTCTCTGACAGGATATCTGTCCAGTAAACAGGAAATGCTTCCAAATAAAACAGATGTCTCTTTGATCAGTTTGTATCTGAGAGCAGCCTCCTCAGCGGCTTCTTTTTTGCCGTAGATTTCAAGCCCGTATACAGAATCACTTTCTCTTGGGTCCTGCCAGATCTGCCCTGTTTCTTCATTAAATTTGAAACATATTTTTTGTCCTTCAGTACTCACTTTAAGATAGTTTTTTCCCATTTCGGAAATAATCCCTTCTGTGATGGAATATTTCTTACGGGGAGCATACTTTCCTACACAGAGATCGTATCCGGTATACAGAAGATATACGGTCATCCCTTCTTTATAGTTATCTTTGTAAAAATAATCCATGTGTTTTTCCTCCTTAGTTTTCATACATATTTTTTAGCCAGCGATCAGACCAACTTATGCTCTTTCTCAAATTCTACGAGCTGGATCACTGCATCATCAAACGCTTTATCCGTTCTTTCATTTTTACTGATGCTGTTCATGACACCTGCTTCTTTAACAATTTTTAGAAGTTCCATCCAGTGATAGTACTCTTCCAAAGTTAATCCGTAATGTGCTGCCTCACAGGTCATTGCCTGACTTGCTGAATCGTATACTTTCCTGCACTTCTCACACTGATACATCATGATCGTTTTCATTTGTTTTCCTCCTTAATTTATGACTGGAACGTTGCCTTTATTATGGAAGGCTGATAAAGCCTTTTTTACTGTTTCTTTGATCAGCTTCCCAATTGCCAGAGTACAGCCGTTTCCACATTGCTGCTGGCGGCTGTCTAAAGAGCCATGGAACTGAAATTCCTTATTGAATCCCATCAGTGCGGAAGCCTCCGCTACGGTAAGGGTCCGGTTTTCAGTCGGATGGATCAATGGCAGTTTTCTCCAATTGACAATGGTTGGGGATGGGCTGTTCAGGTCCAGGCGGTAATACCGGTCGGAATGCATGTTTGGATTATCCCTTAGTTCCGGGATATCTTTAAAATTGTGTCCCGGGCGGACATAAGACATGTTTTTTACCGTTTCCGGACGGCTGACTGTCTGATCGGTATAGTTGAACCATTCCGGGTTCACTTTTTCAAGTGCTTCCCGTACAGTACGGATGGGATGGATGACCTTATCCGGCAGACGGATCAATCCGATCCGGGATCCGATCAGGATCGCACGTTTCCTTAATGTGTATCCTCCAACATCTGTATCCCTGACTATGGCCGAAGTGATCTCATAGGTATTCCCCAGCCCATTCATTACCCTGTCCATGTACCTACCATGTTCACAGGTGATAAACTGGGGGACGTTTTCGATCACAAATACTTCCGGTCTGTTCTCCTTTGTGATCCGGATATACTCATTGACCAGATCCACATCCTGGTGGTCTCCTGCCATCTTCCTTCTGTTGCTGGCAGAAAACGGTTTACAGGACGGTCCTCCGATAATAAGGTTATAAGGATCATCATTTCCATGTATTGTTCTTACATCTCCATGAAAGATATGGTCTCCTATATTGTGTCGGTATGATTCACAGGCACACTTGTCATAATCACAGGCAAACCGGATCTCAAAGGCCGGGTCTTTATAAAAAGCCCAGTCCAGCATACCTGCCCCGGAAAACAGGGACATAACAGAAAATACCTGTTTCAGATCATTTTCCAACTGTGTGTCTTCAGTTATGGATGCCAGATATTCATCAAAGGTGATCTGCCCTTCCATACCTGCAGCTATCGAAAGATTTGCTTTGGAAATGCAGAATTCCTTCATCACTTCCTCAAGGAAAATGATCCTGTTTCTGATCTCCCTGACACACCGGACAACGATCCTGTCCTCTTTTACTTCCATCTCCAGGTAATCACTTGTGGATACGGCTCTGCGGACATCTTTCTGCCGGATGTCAAACAGTGCTTTTTCTTTTACCCCACATTTCTTCCTCGACACTGTCATGCCTTCCTCAGATGGTCTGATAATGATACAGTTCCTTCTTACCTCATAGACATAATGGCTTCCCGGATAATATTGTTCATCCGGGGTGATGGAGAAGGTAAGTCCTCGTTTTGATGTTTTATATTTTCTCATTTGTTCTCTCCTTAAAGATTTCTCCTTGCTTCAATGATGATGCAGTTATCAGTCACTGTCAGATACAGAACCTGCATATCAAGGACTGCGTCAAGGGGTTTCCGGTTGCCATCTCTGACTGCATCATAGATACATTTCGCACCGTTGTCATAATGGGTATCTTCCGCTGTGCAGTCATATACCCTGTGATTACAGTCGCAGTCAAAATAGTCATTGTAAACGAGATCTCCTACCAGCATGATAAATTCCTCCTTTGTTTTCTTGATCTTTGCATGTTTTTTTCTCCTCTCGTTTTGGTTTACAAAAAGAAAATGGAAAAAGAACCCGATTCATAAAAATAGGCAGGGATTTTTTATCCTTTTTCATTTTGGGAAATTTTTTTCAATTTATTTTTATCTTTAAAAACGAAGGGAGAAAAAACTATGTATAGGATTAAAGAAGAATCATCAGGAAAGAAAACAGTGGAAGAAATTCGTGAGGGAAGTATCGTGAGACGTGCAGAGGACGACTCTCTGTACAAATTCATTGGCTTAGCCAAGAATACGTCTTCATGTGAGTACGAAGTAGTCTTGATGGCCCTTAGCGGTGATTACGGTCTGTATACCGTTCCTGTTAAGGATTTCACCAAGATTGCAGACTTTGGTTCCCATCAGGACTACGCATACGAGACATGCAGAAACTTTGATGGAAACTGTAGTGTCATCTACTGATCTTTCTATTCCACCACCGGCTAAAAAGAGCCTGGTTGTGTCCAAACGAGAAGCCTTTCGGTGCTTCTTTTTTATGTACGAAAAAAAGGAGCCCACTACGGCTCCTGAAAAACTACCACTCCTCTCTCATTCCATGAGGTCTGAATGACCAGATCTGCATACCGGTCACTTTGAAATCAAGGACATCCGAAAACAATACCAGAACTGCGTTCTGGTAAATCCTTGCTGGAACCGGGTTCTCATCGTTCCCAAAATACTCGAAGAACGATTCCACTGCATCAGCATCCAGCCAAATGGCAACATCCAATTCTTCCGGGAATTCGGAAGTATAGATTTCTTTCTTTTTCAGCCAGGCCCAGATCTCTTTGATCTTTTCTTCATCGTCTTCGTTTAAAGAGTATTTTTTTCCGGACGATTTTTCGCGTGGATTACCATGCTGCATTCCTTCTCCAGCCATTGGAATCCTTTTTCTGTCAGATAATAGGTAACTGACTGTTTTCCACGGTCTGATTCTGCCAGTCCTTCAGATTCCATTTTGTCAAAATACTCATCCCCCAGTCTGTTTGAAACAGAATAATTTCGGTAGGAAATGAAATGCTTTTCTCCATACTTGTAAAAGGGCTGTTTGTTGTCCATACCGATCGCATGGCAGGCTCTTCTTACCATTTCATTATTCATTTCCATCCCCCTCGTTGTTCTGTTCTTCATCAAGAATTCCCGATACATCCCCTGATACCAGAAGATATAATTCTTCCTCAAATACACTTACGGGTTCATATCCGATATCCATCAGTAACGGACTTCCTGTCAGTTTTTCTGAAATCAGATCAAGAAATCCCTCAAGATCATTCTCGATCATATCAGAGAGTTCTACTTTGACAATTCCGCGGATGTAATTATTGTCATCCTTATATCTGCAGACTGCCTCTTTCGTTACTGGCCCAACTGGATAACTTACTCCTTTGTAGCAATAGAGCTGTTCCGAAAATGTTTCTTTGAATTCTGAAATCAGTTTTTTCAATCCATATTCCAATTCATCATTATTTGCTTTTATTGGAATACTTTCTGTTTTGGTTATCTCTTCCCCGGTGGGCCGTATTCCTATACAGGATATAACATATTTCCATTCACTGTTATCCTCTGTCACAGACAGTCTCAGTATTCCTCCTGGGATTCCGGCTCGATATGTACAATAATATTCTTTATTGAATGTAACCGGCATCTCTCCTGTTCCGTCCCATCTTTCATAGTTCGTTCTTAAAAGAAAGTTGTATCCAACTTTATGCAAATAGGAATCGGATGTTCCTGCATCATCCCAGAGTGCATCATGTTCCTTCTCAAATTGAAACAGATTCTCTAATGAACAATGCTCCTTCTTTAAGGCGTATTCTTCCATTTTTAATAAGAAGAACTCCTCTTCCTTATCGGTCAGCGGCCAGTCAATTACTTTTGATGTTTCTTCGCTGTCAATTTCATACACCGCCGTCACTCTTCCATTAGAATGCCAGTAAGTGTAAAAATTGATCCAGGTTTCATGATCAGAACCTGTATCTGTTCCAAAATAGCGGTCGACATCAATCCATAGTTCCCAGTCTGCTTCTATGATTTCTTTTTCCAGATCCACACACAGTTCGTCTGTATATTTGATATTCTCGCTTATAATGTCAATCTGACGTTTTCCTCCAAGGAAGAATTTTGCGAAATCAGCTTCACAATATCTTGTCCAGTCTTCCTCTCCTGACCGTACCCAGATAGTTGGGTAGAGAGCTCGGTTAAGATTAATAGAATAATCAGATTTACGTAACAGAAACTTGTACGTTGTCCACAGCTCTTTTGCGGAATCATAGAATAATTCCTTATCCAGATTACCTTTTTCTGGACCTGTTTTCTTGTAAAGTCTTAACTTGAATTCGTTGTTCATTTTCTTTTCCTCCGTATTTTAGATTTCTTTCATAATGTTTTTTTGCTCTTCCATTCCGCCGCGGATGGATTTGAGAAGGCTCTCTTTCGCTTTCTTAGTTCAAGATACAGTAGTTATTCCTTCTCATGGATTTTATAGTAGGTTACGTGATATTTTTTTTATTCTCCTTTCTTTTTTATTATGTTTAGAAAATGTAAAATGGGGTATAATTATGAAAACTGGTATTTTAAAGAAATGTAGTTAGATAATTAAAGCATCATTATTTCAATCGGAACCGGGTTCTGATTGATATCCTGATTTCTTTTGATAAATCAGTGTTTTTACTTTCTTGTGACATATACCGTTATTATATTTCGAGTTTCTAATAATTTGCCACAATCGGAACCCGGTTCCGATTGTAGTATTTTGTCTTGCTCTAACCTGAATATATGTTTTGGTGCAATCGTAACTTGGTTCTCATTTAATAGGATCTGTGTTTTCTTAAGAAATATTTCTTTAATGTTCTATTTAGAAATCAGAACCCGGTTCCGATTTAAAATAATCATACGCTATTACTCTTTTTCTCTTATACAATTCTCTATATCTTTTTCAAAAAATCAATATTTACTCAATTGGAATCGGGTTCTGATTGCAGTATCCTGCCTTGCTCTGACCTGAATGTATGTTCTGACGTGATCGGAACCGGGTTCCGATTTATCAAAATATCATAACATCAATTTAATAATTCAAATTAAGTCGACTAAACCGCCATGATATACTTGGTTTATCGTAAGATCTCAAACTATTATCTTCCGAAAAAAATATTAATCAGAACCGGGTTCCGATTTTAATATTAATTCATGCCAACCCTTTGTATACTGTTTATCTTTCATTTTTTATATAGAAATAGAGTGAATATGTCAGAATCCGAAGACATAAAAGGAAATGAAAGCTCAAAAATATTTTTTAGCAGGTACTTATGTCACCGCCATTTTTAATCGGAACCGGGTTCCGATTTGACATTTTTTTCGTGTGAAAACATTCCAAAATTGAAATTTATATAATAGAAGTTGTCAATCATATTGAATTTTAAAAATGTATGTGTCATAATAACAAATGATCAAAAGGACACGGAAAGGAGAAAATTATGGCAAAAGTAATTGCTGTATACAATAGAAAAGGCGGTGTCGGCAAGACAACCAGCCTGTTGAACTTAGGAGCAGAATTTGCTCTTTTAGGGAAAAAAGTCCTCCTTGTAGACGGGGACTCACAGATGAACCTTACTCAATATTTTTTTTCTGACGAACTTGATATAGAGATTGGGATTGACCCAAATGAGTGTATTTTGAGCCAGGGCCGTACAAAACCAGGTGTAGAAAATCTATACACCGTCCTTGAAGATAAAATACCTGTTTTTAATGCCATCCGAACAATCGAACGATCCACGAAAAGAAAGTTCGGGAACAGATTTAAAACCGTAAGCTGTAAATTTGATGTATTACTTGGCAGCCGGGAAATGGATTGCTACGAAATAAATGACATTGAGAGCGTGAAAAAACTGTTAAGCCCGGCTGAGGATGAATATGATTATATCTTTATCGATTTTCCTCCGCAGAACAGCCTTGTGACAATGATGTATCTGGTGGCATCTGATTATCTGATTGCCCCTCTCCACCTTGGAAAGGAATCCAGTCTCTTTGCATACAACGATATCATTGACTGTTGTGAAGAGGCAATTAATAGTTTTGATAATAAGAACCTGGTTCGTCTTGGTGCTTTTTATACCCAGACACAGCTCTACAAAGGATATCAGAAAGAAAAGTATACTGAAAGTATGACAGAAGAAATGCGACAGGCAATGCGTTTCTTTAAAACAACAATCAAATATGATTATGCAACAACAACAGCTGCGGAGGCATATAAAGAACCGGTCTGCATCAGTGCAGGACGAAGTGAAATTGCTAAAAATTATAAGGACCTTGCAAAAGAGATCTTACAGAGGATAAAGGAGGTTGAACAGCATGGCTAGATACGCAAAACAAAACCTGCGCAGAAGTTCAACAATGGCCATGGTTGCACAAAGGTCTGAAAAATATTCCTCAGACATCACGCAGGATATGAATACGGATGAACTTCCGGAATCCCAGAAAGTCAAGCTACGCTTCTTAAGGGATCAAGACCTGGTGGATGATCCTGACAATATCACTGTATACGGCAGTGAATACCAAATAGATAATCTGGCGGAAGTAATGAAAGAATACGGTTTCCAGGGTGTTATTCTTGCATATCCGATTGAAGGAGGAAAATACCGTATTGAATCCGGTCACAGAAGAAGACTTGCAGCAAGAAAAGCAGGAATAGAAACAATACCTGTTTTGGAAACCGTACCTCCCAAAACAGAGTATGAAAGAAAGAGACGTCTCTTTGGGGCGAACCTGTTAGAAAGGGATAAAAATCCCATCATTACGGCAAGGGTCGCAGATAATCTGTATTATACATTCAGAGATGAATATGAATATAAAAAAGAAAACGACCTGCTTGATAAAGATGAAGATGGAAATTTAATTGAATCTGGAGACATTATTAAGAAAGTCAGTGCGTTCATGGGTCTGGATGTAAGAACGATAACAAAATATCGTACTCTTCTTAAATTAATTCCAAAACTGCAGGAAATGGCCGCTTCCAAAGAATATTCCTGGACTGCACTCACAGATGCTGTAACTCTTTCTGATCAAAAGCAGGAAGAGCTTGTATGTGATATTCAGAATGAACCGGAATCGGTTACAAAAGCATGGATCATCAAAAAATGCAGGGAATTAAAGCAGGAAGAGATAAAAATAGACCAGGAAAATAACAAGGGCCAAGCAGTTACACAGGCAAACGCTCCAAAGTCTAAAGCAGCTGGTTATATCAAGCCAAAGGTTGCCACAAAAAAGATCAAAAAATACTCTTCTGAATTAACAGAGGTATTAAAAGATGAATATGTGATTCCAGAGAAGGATCTGGAACAAACGATCAACGAGCTGGAAGATCTGAGTAAGATCATTTCTGAAAAGATAGAAGTATTAATGAACCGCTTTGCAAATTAAATAGGAACCGGGTTCTGATCGAAAGAGATAATGCAGTGCATTATCTCTTTTTTTATTTTGTCTATAATAATTTCATTTTATGTTGCAAACAACAACGAAAGGAGAAAATTATGAACAGAAATGAAATTATTGCAAGACTTATGGAGAACGACAGTACGGTACTGTCGTTTCCAGACAGAGGACCATGGGGAGATCAAAAATACAGGGGGAACTGCTCTGGCTGGTATCAGGCATTCTTGATCTGGAAGTATAAGGTCAAAAAATTTGCAGAATTATTTGCCGGATCAGGGACAGGTTTTGATGTAGCCAAAGATATGAAAATTGATTATGTTGGAGCGGACTTAAATCCTACGCCGGTACGTCCCGGGATCTTATGCGTAAACGCAGTGACAGATGAAGTTCCGATACAGTTTACAGATGCCGACTTTTTATTTATGCATCCGCCATATGGAGCTGAGATCAGGATCCCCTATGCCGGTTCTATGTATCCGGACCCAAGTGGTGAATTATCAAAATGTGACCTGGGGCAGATGCCATGGGAAACATTTATGAAAACCCTAAACGGTATCGTTATGAAATATTTCGCCTCTTTACAGAGTGGGGCACGAATGGGAATCTTAATGGGGGATGTACGCAGAAACGGGTTGCATTCCATGTTAACAGACATCGTAAAACCAGGCGGACTGGAACAGGTGCTCATTAAAATGCAGCACAATACATGTTCTGGAGGTCGAAGTTATTCTTCCAAAAACTTTGTTCCGATCGTACATGAGTATATTCTCGTACTCAAAAAGCTTGCTCCTTATATCCTCGATTTTCAGATTCCACTCAAAAAGAAACTGGATATCAGGGACAGCAGATCCGCAACCTGGCGGGATGTTGTTTTTGCGGTACTCAAAAAGCTTGGAAGAGCATCATCCCTTTCAAATATCTACAGAGAAGTGGAAGGGTATGCGAAGGCTCTTTCCAATCCACACTGGAAGGATAAAGTCAGACAGGTACTCCAGATGTATCCGGATTTTGTATCCGAAAGCCGCGGTATCTGGAGTCTTGCTGCATGAACCGACAGATAAAAAAGTGAATTCGAATTCACTTTTTTATCGGAACCCGGTTCTGATTGTAACAATTTCATCAATTAAAAAAGATCCTCCGATTGATAAATTCGGAAGATCTTTTTTTATTCTATGGAAAAATCATTATTCTAATTTTTTTTTGATCTCAGTAATATAATCATTAAGGTTATCCTGCATCTCAATCAGGATGGATAAACAATCCTCAAGACGATTCGCCTTAATGATCGAATCATCTTCAAAAGCAGATTTCAGAAAATCATAGCTTTTTTCTATCCTTTTATATCCGTCTTTATGACGGAATTTAGTTTTTTCTTTAACTTCAGGATGATCTGGTTTTTCTTCCCTGTATACAGAATACACGTAATCCTTTTTTATACATTTCGCTTTATCGATCTCGTCTTTGATCCAATTACCCGAAACAGCAGATTGAATACTGCCCTGCATCGTAATCTTTCTGTATAGCATATTTTGCTGGAAATCATTAAGCTGACTTGCCTGGCTTAAAATCGCCCATGAATAATTTCCACTCTCTGCTAAGGACTGCATTTTCGGATTTAACTTAAAGACAGGAACTTCTGTTATATCTGCAAGCATAGCTGCGTCATATCTACGATGCCCGGATTCGATCCGGTATTTTTCTCCTTCGATCGGATATGCTACAAGATCTCCAAAGAAACCTATATTCTTCATTGATTCAGCAAGATTGCTTACATCTGTATCCAGATATGCCTCTTCATTTAAAGGATCTTTTTCCAGACAGGTAAGCGGTAATATTTTAATTTTAAAATCTTTGTATTCCTTGAACTACCCCAACCGACTGACGTCTGATGGGGATTCTGTGGGCCGAAGCCCACAAAATACTGATTCAGCCCAGCTTACAGTTATCCGATATGTTCCCCGAAACCCGAAGGAAAGGGCAGCATACCGGACGGGTGCTCCGGATATCCCGT
>OLNL01003480.1_pt1 | contig 10242 bp, 6 predicted proteins | sample 1672181 | NCBI WGS metagenome assembly OLNL01 (sample SAMEA3136656, study PRJEB25190) | human gut metagenome | biome: human gut; feature: human-associated habitat; material: faeces | place: Austria | collected 2013
TCACCACTTTCTCGGTATCCCCTCTTTGGGGGTCAATGCGGTCGAATTTGTCCCTTCATTCGCCGGAAAATCGAATCCGTTCGCCGTTTACCAGGCCATTTCCATAAATTACCCTCAAAGAGGGGATACCCAATTCATAAGGTGCGCAACACTGCCCAGTGACGAATTGTCGTCTGCACCCGAATCGCCCGACATGTCACGCAACGCATGTATCGAGAAGAGATTTGGAGATGCAACATGGCTGACGAGAAGTCATACGGCTGGGCCGGCAAGATCCTGCGCGTCAATCTGACGACGGGCAGCATCACCACCGAGTCCACCGCACCTTATAAGGAATACATCGGCGGCATGGGCCTTGCTAACAAGATCATGTACGATGAGGTGCCCGCTGGCACCGATCCTCTTTCCGAGGAGTCCAAGATCGTCTACGCCGTCGGTCCGCTGACCGCTTCCGGCGTGCCGCTGGCTGGCCGTACCACCATCAGCTTCCTGTCCACGTTCACCAAGGACCATCTGGTCGTCGACGCACACTGCGGCGGCATGATCGGCGCCCGCATCAAGCTGGCCGGTTACGATGCCATCATCGTCGAGGGCAAGTCCGACAAGCCGGTGTACCTGCACATCAAGGACGATCAGGTCGAGATCAAGGACGCCTCCTTCGTCTGGGGCATGGGCACCCGCGCCACCACCGAAACCCTGAACACCATCGAGGGCAACCGCGCATGCGTGGCAACCATCGGCCCTGCCGGTGAGAACCTGCTGCCCTACGCCGTCATGATGAACTCCCGTAACCACTCCGCCGGCGCCGGCCTGGGCACCATCATGGGCTCCAAAAAGCTCAAGGCCCTGGTCGTCGAGGGCAACGGCAGCGTGAACGTCAAGGACCCGAAGGCCCTGGCAGACCTGTCCGACTACATGCTGCGCGAGATCGTCGGCTCCAACAACAACCACGTCGTGCCGTCCACTCAGCAGGAATGGGCCGAGTACTACGACAAGGGCACCCGTTGGACCGCTCGCAAGGGCCTGTACTGGGCCGACGCCGAGGGCGAGCCGATCGAGACCGGCGAGCCGAAGCCTGGCGAGATCAACACCGTCGGCTACCGCTGCATGAAGACCACCAAGGACGAGGGTCCCGAGGCCGAGAAGTACACCATCAAGATGAACGGCTGCCATAGCTGCCCGATTCACTGCTACTCCGACATGCGCGTGCCGAACGCCAAAAAGAACGGCGGCTTCGAGATCACCGGCAACACCTGCGTGCCGAACTTCCCGTTCTCCATTTACATGATAAAGATCCTGGGCGACCACACTCCCGTCAAGGCTTCCACCGAGGACGGCCTGATCTGGGACCAGGTCGTTGGCGGCACGATGGACGACCTGGGCATGTGGTGCAACTACGCTCAGATTTACCGTGACATCGCGCACTGCGTGGCCAAGGGCATCTTCAAGAAGGTGCTGCCCGAGGCCGAGTACAACATGTTCGACTGGACCAAGTTCGAGAAGAACGACCCGACCATCATGGTGGAGCTGCTCAAGCACATCGCCCAGAACGACAACGAGATGTCCTACCTTGGCCACGGCCCGATCGTGTGGTGCCCGCGCTGGGACGACATGGAGTGGTTCGACACCACCGCTAGCTGCCTGATCAACTACCGCGGCTGGCCGGTGCACCACGCAATCGAGTCCTACGGCCAGGTCGGCGGCCTGCTGAACATGGTGTTCAACCGCGACCCCATGATCCACTCGCATCAGAACATGCTGCAGTGCGGCCTTCCGCACGAGCTGAAGCAGCAGATCGCTGCCGAGCTGTGGGGCGGCGAGGACGCTCTGGACGCCGAGAAGGACTACAAGCCGATGAACGAGCACAAGGCGAACTTCTGCTGGTGGTCCATCGTCACCGACGTGCTGCATGACTCGCTGACGCTGTGCAACTGGGTGTGGCCGATGGCCCAGTCCCCGTCGAAGAGCCGCAACTACCGCGGCGACCTCGACCTGGAGGCCAAGTTCTACAAGGCCGTCACCGGCGAGGACATCACCACCGACGAGCTGTACAAGCGCGCCGCCAAGATCATGACGCTGCAGCGCGCCAACACCGTACGCGGCATGACCGACAAGGACGGCAAGATGGGCTGCAACGACTGCCGCACCATCCACGACGTCATCACCCAGTGGCCGTTCACCAAGGACCCGGACAAGGAGCCGTTCACCAAGGGCACCGACAAGATGGAGAAGGAAGACTTCCAGAAGGGCCTGACCATGCTGTACGAGAAGTTTGGTTGGGATTCCGAGAAGGGCTGCCCGACGGCCGACTGCCTGGACTACTACGGCATGGACGACGTCAAGGCCGAGCTGCAGAGCCTGAACCTGCTGCCGTAAACGCTAAGCTGGCAAGCTAGACCGGCAAAGCAAGCTTGAATCGCAAACGCCCCCCGCTGCGCAGACAGCGGGGGGCGTTTTTGCGTTCTAGAGCGATTCTGGCATGCGGGCTTCTACGGCTATGGAACAAGGAGCACGTCCACATCCCGCCTTTTTCCCAGCCGGTCGGCACGAGCCAAGGAGAAACGATCTCGCTATCCCAAAGGCTGGCGCGAATGCCAGGAGACGCCCATTTACAGGGACACAAGAAGAGAAGACGCGAAGCGAGGGTTAACGCATAACGCCTCTTCGCAAAAAAAATGCGTCCCAAGCGAGACTGCTCGGGACGCATTGCGCTGCGTATGGCTGCTGCGCGCTAGGCCCTCATCGGGCATTACACGTCGGCAGGGCGCTCCACCGCATCGTATTCGGCCAGCGATGCCGCATAGCCGGACTCAAGGTACTGCGTGGAATAGTAGTACACGTCGCCGTTGGATGCCTCGGTGCGCTCGATGTCCGGATAGTTGCCGGAATCGCGCACAGCCTGCCACGTTTCCTCGATCTGCTCATCGGTCATGCGGAAGGGCGGGTTCTTCAAGCACTCGGCGGCATAAGGGCGAGGATACACGCGCGAATCCTCGCGCACGCATTCGACGAACGTTACCACCGGGTTGTCCTCGGCCGCCAGGAACGCCCAGCGCGCGTAGCTGGCAGTCATGAGCGTCTCATCGTACAGGTAGTAGCTGTGCATACCCATGAGCACCTTGATGCGGTTGCACTTGATCTCCTTGCGCACGGGTGCCGCGTTCTCGTCCTCCACGAGCACCCATTCGCCCTCGATCTGCTCAAGGCGGTAGCCCTCGGGAATGCGCAAGCCGGCGAAGGGGCTCCTGTCGTCCTCGGCGGGCTGATCACCTTCGGATGCGTCATCAGGGGACGCCGGGGCAGGCTCGGAAGCCGTAGGTGTTGCGACGGCGGCGCTTTCGGCGGCTTCCGCAGCGTTATCGACTTGTGCGGAAGCATCGACGTCCGCGGCGGATTCGGCTTCAGCGAAATCCTCAACGGCTTCTGGCGCCTTGTCGGCGGCCCCGGCCGCCTTCGCCTCGTTGTCGGCCTCGATCTGCGCCAAGCGGCGGTTCGGGATCTTCGGGGGCACGCCCACCGCCCGAGTGGCCGAACGCACAGCGTCGGCCTTCGCACGCTCGGCGGCGCGCTCCGCCTCGATCTCGTCTTTGTGTTCCGCCTGATAATCCTCGAGCCATTCATACACGAACATCTCAAAATCCTCGGCCGTCATGTGCTCGGGCACCAGGCCGATCTCGGGCCAGCGCTCGGGCGTGACCAGGTGGCTGTCGGCAGACTGTTTGCGCACGTCATCGAACACATCGGCAAGCGCATTGTTCTCGGCCAGCTCGCGTGCGGCCGCAAGCTCCTCCTCCGTGGGCTCGTCGGCCGCTTCCCCTTCAGGTGCCTCATCGACACCGGCTGCAGCGGTTTCAGCATTCCCAGCGGCTGCGACGTCCTGGTCGGCGGAAACCTCCCCCACCGCCGATTCCGCGGCTTCCGAAACGATATCCTGGCCCAGAGGCTCTCCGGCCGTCTTCATCTGCTCGCTCATTTCGCCTCGCCGGCCTTCTGTTTCGCGATGGCCTCGTTAACCCTCATCTCAACGCGCGTGTCGCGCAGGCTGCAATGCTCGCACATCAGGCATGCCACCGACATCTCGTCGCAGGGCAGCTTCTCGTTCATCTCCGCAAGCGGCATGCCGCAACGATACATCCAGTCGCCCACCAGGCCGCGCACGGCCTCGATGGCGAACAAGGTGGTATGGCCCTTGCCCTTCGGCACGCCGTCTACCGCAAGCTCCACATCCTTGGGCGTCAGCTCCAACGCCTGCGAGAACGTCTTGCCCTCGATCATGGAGCAGATGGCGCTTGCGCAGCCGGTCATGGCAAGGCACCCGCGGCTCTTGAAGCCCACCTTCACGAACACCGGGTCGGCAACAGAGTCGTCGACCACCGCGAACAGGCGCAACGCCACCTCGCCGCGCTTCGACTTGCCCACCATGCTCTGCACGTTGAAGCCCTCGGGCTTGCCGGCGTTCTTGAAGTTCGCCACGATGGCGAGCATCGTTTCCGAGTAGCCTTCCACGCCGTTGTCCAGCTCGGTCTGATACACGTCCTTCGTGCGGATGAGCGCACGGTCGTCCGGCTCGTGGTAGATGTCACGGCCCTCATCCGGCTCATCGAACGTGATTTCCTGCTCGTTCGCCATATCGATACCCCCTACAGTTAACGTTGCTGTTACTATGCGTTATTTCCCATATGTTATGATGGCGAACATGACGTTTCGCGCATACCCTCTTTGAGGGAATTTGCGAACAAGTAAGCCGGCCTTTTGGGGAGAGGGACGGCCACCTGGCAAATCGCGCTGCATAAACCAGGAGGATCAGTGAGGATCAACGAAGCGGGCGACTCGATCGCTCAGCGCGCACAAGGGCAGGGAGGGGCCTCGGCCTCTAGACAACCGGCAAGCGCTTCAAGCGCCGTCGGGGCGAAGCCGAGCGCTCAAACGTGCACAGGCCGCCTTGCGCCCGATGACGCCGCTCACCCTATGCCAACCGGCATGAAGCTGCTCACCCTGTACATCCCGCTCATCCCCTCCATCTTGGGCCTGTGCTTTGCGCGCGCCGGCCTCATCGTCGCCGGCTACGGTAGCTACACCCACACCGACGAGGGCATATTCACCGACGGCGCCATGCTTGCGGCGCTTTCCGTCATGGCCGTTATTATGCTGGTCATCGGAGTGCGGAAAATCCGCCTGAAGAAGCGCACCACCAACCGCATCATGCGCGCGTGCATCGTGCTGGAAGCGGCATGCGTCCTTATCCTTCCCCTGGCCCACGTTGCAGGCGCCTTCTCGCCGAACGTGCATTTCTGGCTATGCGTCGCCGTCACGTTCTTCGGATCGTTCGCCATCTTCTATTGGCTGCGCCGCGCACGCGGATGCGGCAGCACCACCGCCGTGCTGTATGTGTTCAGCGCCCTTGCCATCAGCGAGGTGGAGATTTACGTTTGCTCGCTCATCGGTACCTACGGCTTCTACGTTGCCGCCGCGCTCATCCTCCTGCAATTCCCCTGCATGCTGAGCGCACGCAAAAACAAGCTGGCGAACGATATCGAGTCGTTCACGCCCAACGACGACTTCTTCGGATTCGCCACCACGTTGCTGTCAAGCAAGCGCTTCCTCACGGCGACGGCATCGAGCATCGGCGTGCTCTCCATCGTGGACGACTTTTTGCGCGGCTACCCCGACGGCGTGCCCATCGCGTTCCAGCCTGCCACCCGGGTTGCATATGGCCTGCTCACCATAGCCATCTGCATCATCGTCATTTCCATGATGATGCGCAAGCGCAAGAGCGTCATGACCGTGGGCATGTTCATCCTCTTGGAGCTGTTCGCGTGCGCCGCACTGGTGCTGTATGCGGCCTTCCCCGATATGCCGGACATCGGCGCGGTGTTCACCACCACGCTCAATGCGCTGCTGGTGGCATTCACCTGGTACATCATCATCGCATTTATGAGCTTCGGCTGGCGCGACCCGTATTACTACGCCCTGGGCGGCTGGACCGTGTGGCTCGGCTGCCGCGCCATCGCGCGCGTGACGCTGATAAACGTGCAATCGCTTTCCACGAACGACCTGCTCATCAATGCCATCATGGGCACCTGCGTGGTCATCTCCACGCAGGTTGCGCTCGGCCAGTTCCTCAAGGTCTCCCAGATGGAAGCCGATGAGCGCCACGATCTGCACGTACGCCGCATGGAGCGCCTGGAGAAGCAGCTGTCGCGGGCGCAAGCGAACGTTGAAGCTCTTACGATTCTGAAAGACAACGCAGGCGGCTACAGCGAATGCAGCGCTTGCGTGAATGCGGCACCTGTGGGCGCCGGTGGCGCCAGCCCCTTGCAATGCGCGGGGGTAATGCCCATCGAAAGCGTCGATCAGGATGAAGCAGCGGACGAGAGCCGCAACGCGCAACCCGACTCCAAACACGGGATGCGGCTGGTGCGGCTGATGGGCCTTGACGAGGGCGACTCCATAGCCGATATCCGCAAGGCCACCATGCGAGACAATGCCGAACAGATGGGCAAGCAGTTCCTGCTCTCCGATCGCGAGGTGGAAGTGCTTGCGCTGTACGCGCTGGGCTGGACGCAGAAGCGCGTTGCCGAGGAGCTTTACATCAGCCCCAGCACCGCACACGCCCACATCAAGCGCATCTACGCGAAAACGGGCCTGCACTCCCGCCAAGAAATCCTGGACTTCATGGACCAGTACACGTCCTAGAAAGCGGCGTCTATGGGGTCGCTTACCTCCACGTCCTCTTGACCTCGCTCCAGCGCCGTCAGTGCATCGAGCAGAGGCTGCTGCGCGCCGTCGAGCATGCGCAGGTTCATGGTGACCGCATCGGCGAAGTCGGTTGACAGCACCTTGGCGCCGTGGTCTTCCGCCAGACGCATCAGCTGCTCGTAACGCGGGTACGCTATGCGGATGCGCAAATCCACGCAGCGCGACACCACCACCAACTGCGCGGCGTCGATACCCGCCTGAGTTGATTGGGTGTAGGCGCGAACCAGGCCGCCCGTACCCAGCAGCACGCCGCCGAAATAGCGCGTGACCACGCACACCACATCGGTCAGCCCCGCATGCTGCAGCACCTCGAGCGTGGGCAAACCCGCCGTTTTCTGAGGCTCGCCATCATCGGAATAGCGAACACGCCCCGCAGCGCCCGCGCCGCCCTGGCGCAGGATGTACGCGTACACGTTATGGCGCGCCATGCGGTTCGCCGCACGGATCTCCTCGAGGAACGCCAGCGCCTCTTCCTCGGTCTCAACATGGGCTAGGCTGGCGATGAAGCGGCTTTTCTTCTCCTCGATCTCGGCGACGGCACGCCCCTCGATAGTGGTGTACGAGCTCATTCGGTTCCTATTCTCCAATGGTCATTTGAAGCAAGTATACTTCTTCGCGCAAGTTGCGCGCCGTCTCGCGGCTGATGGCGCCCTCATCGCGCATCGCCTGGATCTCCCCAAGCTCGATGCGCAGGGCATCGGCCTCAACGTCGGACACGCGAGCCTTGATCACCTGGATCTTCTGTGTGTCCATACCCTCGAGTGCGCCGCGCATGCCGCCAGCATCCATGCCGACGACGCTACCCGCAACGTTGGCCCTGGCCAGCTTCTCCGGCTCGTTAGCCGCACGCAGGAACGCCAACGTGGAGCGGCACTCAGCCGCAAGCACGCCCGCACCGTCGGCGATCTCGAGGTTCTCGTCGGTCATTCGTAGGTTGTAGTACGCAAGCGCGCACTCCTCCAGCTCGATGCGCAGCTGGCGGTGCTGCTCGATCTGGGTTTCGTCATCCACCACGTGGCGAACCGCGCGATCGACGCGGCGCGCCGTATGCACGGTGCCCACCTTCAGGCGGCTCCATACCTCACCCAACGCCTGGCGACGCGTATGCGCGCGCAGAAGCGTGCGCCTTGAGCTTTCAAGGCGTTCAATCTCGCGCTCGCCCTCGGCGCGGGAGATACGTCCTTCGCGGATATACTTATCCACCTGGGTCTTTTGCTGCTCGATAGCCGTCGCACGCAGCTCGAGCAGGCACGGGGCCGAGGTGTTCTTGCGCCGCAGCCGCTTGATGCGCTCGCTGTACTGTCGGATGACGATTTGCGTGGCAGCCTCGTTTGTCGGCGTCTTCTGCTCGCGCACTTGGCGGATGACGCGTTTGAGGATCTCGATGTGCGCCGCATTCACCGCCTGGTCGTCCTGCTCGGAGGCCTGCTCCTTCGGCGCAAGCAGCGGCACCACGAAGTTCGCCAACAACAACGTGCACAGGATGACGCCCGATGCCAGGAAGATCAGGTTGTCGCGCTGAGGGAACGCCTCGCCCGTCGAAAGGGTGAACGGGATGGTCATGATGATGGACAGCGTGATGGCGCCCTTCGGGCCCGAAAGCGTGGTGACCAGGGCATCGCGTATCAGCTGACCGCCCGTGCGCGGTTTGGAGCTTCGATGCGCGCGCTCCATAACGAGCACCCACAGGAAACGCACGCCCACTACCAGGGCCGTTACGAGCAGCACTAGGGCACACAACAGAAGCGAGCTGGTCTCGCTGCTGTGCCACGACGGCATGACGGCCCTTGGCAGCTGCATACCCAGCATGACGAACACCACGCCGTTGATGACGAAGACGAGCGCCTCCCACACGCTGTTCGACGCAAGCTTCAAGCGCGCGGCGGCAGGCGTGGGTTTATGCGGCATCAGCGCGATGAGCAGGCCGGCGGCCACCACGGCCAGGATGCCGCTTGTGCCGAAATGCTCGGCCGCCAGGAACGTGATGAAGGGCGTGAACACCTCGAACACCACGTGCACCGTGATGCTCTCGTAGCCGTAGCTACGGATAGCACCGAGCGCAAGCACCGCCAGCAAGCCCACCACCAGGCCGACCGCGATGCCGCCAAAGAAGCTGATGGCGAAGCTTTGCGCAGCGTTGGCAAGGGAGAACGAGCCCGTGATGGCCGCGGCTATGGCGAACTGGAACGACACGACGCCTGATGCGTCGTTGATGAGCGCCTCGCCGGAGAGCAGGGATTTCTGACGGCTGGACAGGTGGATATCCTTGCCAAGGGCCGAGACGGCCACGGCATCGGTGGGCCCCAGCGCCGCGCCCAGGGCAAACGCCGCCGCAAGCGGGATGGAAGGCTCGAGCCAGTTCAGCACGAAGCCGATCACCAGGACAGTAGCGAGCACCAGGCCGACGGCAAGGGACGCGATGGCTCCTTTGTTGTCCCAAAGCCCGCGTTTACTCGCATGCCGCGATTCGTCGAACAACAAAGGGGCGATGAACAGCACAAGGAACAGCTCAGGATCGATTGCCACGTCGACAGGCGTGCCCACCAGCAAGATGATGACGGCGCCTAGCGCGATCTGCACCAAAGGCAGCGATACGCGCGGGGTGACCTGGTCGAGCACGGCGGAGACAAGCACCGCCGCCAACAACAGCAACACGAACTCGAGCATTTCCATAAGCATACTTCCTTCGGGGATCATCGCCACGGTATTAAGGTTTCCGCACTATAGTAGCAAGCCGGACAGGCCCGAAGAAAGCAACGCTGCATCAACAAGAATGAAGCACAGCGTTTCTCACCGAAATAGGTAGGTTTGCGGAATGAATGGCAGGGCGCTGCAATTGTCCGCATACGCAAAAAGACCCGCCGAAGCGGGTCTTTCGATTTCGAATGGTGCGGGCGAGAGGACTTGAACCTCCATGGGGTTGCCCCCATACGGACCTGAACCGTACGCGTCTGCCAATTCCGCCACGCCCGCGAATTGGCGCCTTAACAAGGCAAGAAAATATGCTACGTCATTTCCTCATTCTGCGCAAGAGGGAATTTCATATTATCTTGCACCCTCTTGCAGCGCAGACGAACGACCTCCAAATCGGATTGCAGAGCGTTCGGAGACAAAACGCAAAACGGGATACGAAACGATCAAACCATCATGAAAAACGAAATTCAAGGCTTTCAACCAAGACGCAGACGAGCTTTGGAGCATTCGAATCAAAATGCGGGGCCCAATGAACGGCAGTCCTTCCATAACCCAAAATGGGATTCCGGCAATTCGGTTCAAGGCACAAAACGGAACGCGAAGCATCCGAACCAGTGCGCAAGACAGGGTTCGAGATATCCGGTCAAGATGTGGACGAGGTTCGAAGCATCCGAACCAAAACGCAGGCTGGAGCTCCTTGCCTTCAGCCATATCACGAGCAGAAAGCAGCGCATCTTCCTAGACGCAAAAAGACCCGCCGAAGCGGGTCTTTCGATTTCGAATGGTGCG
>OLNL01003482.1_pt1 | contig 10236 bp, 10 predicted proteins | sample 1672181 | NCBI WGS metagenome assembly OLNL01 (sample SAMEA3136656, study PRJEB25190) | human gut metagenome | biome: human gut; feature: human-associated habitat; material: faeces | place: Austria | collected 2013
GCCTGCAAGTATAGCACGCCCGTTCGCGGTTTCCCCGCGCTCGCGAAGGGCGCACACGTAGCGCACAAGCTAGAGCGTGACGGCAACCAGTTGCCCGATGCGCACCCCTTGAGGCGCGGGCACCTCGAAATAGCTTTCCGTCATGGCCTGCCCCGCTTCCTCCACCAACGCAAGCTCCACCGATCCGGCGCGATCCGAAAGCTGCTGGGCGCGAAGCGCCTCGGCGACCTCGCGCAAATGCTTCGCACGGGCGGAACGGACTTCGGGATCGACCTGATCGCTACGCTCGGCAGCCGGCGTTCCCTGGCGCTTCGAGTACGGGAACACGTGGATCTTCGTGAACCTGCAACGTTTCGCAAGCTCCACGGTGTCGCCGAACTCCTGGTCGGTCTCGCCCGGGAATCCGCAGATGATGTCGGTGGAAAGCGAAAGCATGGGCATGGCGGTGTAAAGCTTTTCGACAAGATCCTTGAAATACTCCGCGCTATAGGGGCGATGCATTTCGCGCAACACCTTCGAGTTGCCCGACTGCAAAGGCAGATGCAGATGACGGCAGATGCGGCCCTGCGATCGCGCCATCAGCCGAATCAGGTCATCGGAGACATCGCGGGGTTCGATGCTGGAGATGCGTAATCGGCAAGCAGGCTGGCCGACCTCGTGGATATCGGCGGTTTCGGCAAGCAGGCGTTCGAGCAACGCATCAAGACGTTCGCAGCCGTTTTCGCCCTGCTCGCGCCAGGAACCCAGGTTGATGCCGGTGAGCACGATCTCGCGAACGCCTTCGCGTGCAAGGGCGACGCACTCGGAGACGATAGCCTGGGCAGGGCGGCTAGAGGCGCGTCCGCGGGCAACGTGGACGATGCAATATGTGCAGGCGTTATTGCACCCATCCTGCACCTTCACGCCCACGCGCGTTCTGAAGCCTTCGCCCACCGCAAGCGGCACCGCCCCATGGCCGATGGGCCCGACCAGCCGATCGAGCACGTCATCTACCTGCAGCTTGCCTGCGATATGCACCCGATCGGGGTCCATGGACGTGAACGCATCGGCGTCGATGGCCGCGGCGCAACCCGTGACCACCACATCCGATGCGGGATTGGCTCGCAAAACCTGCCTGACGGCCTTTCGCGTCTTCTTCTCGGCCTCCCCCGTGACGGTGCACGTGTTAACGACCACCACATCGGCGGCATCCGGACCAGTTTCCAAACCGCCGCGTGCAAGCAAGCCGGAAGCGAACGAGTCCGACTCCACGCGGTTGACCTTGCATCCGAGGTTCACGATAGCGAAGTTCATGCGCGCTCACCTGCCCCCAAGCCGCCCATTTCGTACAGCACCAACGCGGGCGCTACGATACCCGCCGTTTCAGTGCGCAGAATGGAGGACCCGAGCGACACCATGCGCGCGTTTGCGTTGCACGCGATGATCGCATCCACCTCTTCTTGGGTAAGACCGCCTTCAGGGCCTACCACGACCGCGATCTGCACAAGACGATCTGCGGATGCATTGCAAACCACCGGGCGAAGGGCGTCGCGCAGCAATGCGGTGCCGGGCGCTTCCTCCCAACACACAACGACGGCGTCGAAGGCAGAAAGCGTCTGTTTAAGCTGCGCAAGCTTCATGGGCTGATGGACATGGGCAAGATGGGTTTGCCCCGATTGCATGGCGGCGCTTTTCGCGATAGCTTGCCACCGTTCGGTTTTCGAGGCCGCCTTCTTCTCGTCGACCCTCATGATGCTTCTTGAGGCGGCGAAGGGGATGAACTCGGAAACGCCCAGCTCAGTGGCATGGCGGATGACCGTCTCCATTTTGTCACCCTTGGCAAGGCCCTGCACCAGGCAGATATGGGCTGCAAGCGGCTTGGCATCAAGGTGGCCCGATATGGCAACGATGGGCATGGAGCCCTCGAAGGATTTGATCTCGCATTCGAAATAGTCCTGAGCCGCATCCACTACGGCGATATGCTCTCCAGGGCCAAGACGCAGCACCTTGGCATGCTTCGCGTCATCACGCGAAAGCGCCAACGGGAACTGTTCTTGCGCCTGGTCGGCCAGAACCTGTTCATCAAGGAAAAATTGAGGAAGCGACACGGGAATCCCTATCTTTGAGCATACGGCTTCGGCGCAGATGCGAACACATGAGGATTGCTTGACCGAAACCACGGAAGACGTGAGGTGAACCGGTTCAGCACCCAAAAAGCCACCGTCACGTATAACGGTATGAACGAGATCGCAAGGTACCGGAAACGCTTTGCGCATCCGGCCGGTCAACGGTTGCGCAAAGCGTCGCACACGAGCTGAACCGCTTGCAAACCAAGCGGCGAAGCGGATTAGTTGAACTTGTCGCGCAGCTTTTGCAGCGGCGTGCGAGCCTCGGCGACGTCCTCGCCCATCTCATGGGCCAGTTGTTCGAGCAGCTCTCGTTGCTTCTTCGTGATCTTCTTCGGCACGACCACGGTGACGTGAACGTACATATCGCCGCGCGCCTCGCTGCGGAATCGCGGCATGCCGAAGCCCTTCACGCGCACGATCTGGTCGTTTTGCAGGCCTTCGGGGATGCGGACCTTGACCTTCTCGTCCTCGAATATGCCGTCGACCTCGATCTCGGAGCCGAGCGTTGCCTGGACGATGGACACGTTGGCGCGGCAATGCAGGTCGTCGCCGTCGCGCTCGAAGAACTCATGGGGTTGAATGCGGCAGGTGACGATAAGATCGCCGGAAGCCGCGCCGCGCAAGCCGGCTTCGCCGAAGCCGGTGAGACGAAGCTGCTGGGAATCGCGGATGCCGACGGGAACCTCGACCGTGACGCGCTGGCGATCGGGCACACGACCTTGCCCGTTGCATTCAGGACAGGGGTTGTCGATGGTTTGCCCGGTGCCGTTGCATTTGCTGCAAGTGGTTGCCGTCTGCATATCGCCCAAGAACGTATGCTGAACGGTGACCACGCGGCCCTTGCCGCCGCACTCTGGACAGGTGACCTGCTTGCCGCCTTCGGCCATGCCCGAACCATCGCAATCGGCGCACGGGGCCAAGCGGTCGTAGACGATCTCCTTCTTGGCGCCCGTGGCCACTTCCTCAAGGGTCAGGCGCAGGCCGACGCCCATATCGCGGCCATCGGTGCGCTGCTGACGGGGACCGCCCGCTCCGGCACCGCCGAAGAAGCTGCTGAAGATATCGCCGAAGCCGCCGCCGAACAAGTCGTCGAAATCGACATAGCCGTTACCGCCGCCGGCCGCGCCGGGAACGGTGCCGAAGCGGTCGTACTGCGCGCGCTTGTTCGCGTCGCTGAGCACATCATACGCTTCGTTGAGCTCTTTGAACTGGTCCTCGGCATCGGGGGCCTTGTTCACATCAGGGTGCAGTTCGCGCGCCTTGCGGCGAAACGCCTTCTTGATATCCGCCTCCGTGGCATCACGGGAGACGCCGAGAACTTCGTACAAGTCCTTCGCCATAGCGGCCTTATCCCCCTTTCCATCCCCCGGCGGGGCGCCCCGCCGGGTTCCTACAAATCACCGAGCGCAGTGCCCGCGATGCGGACCGCGCGTAATACCTTCGAATAGTCCATGCGCGTAGGGCCGATGACCGCCACCACGCCGGCGGAATCCCCGCGACCGTACCGGCTGGCCACCACCGAAACGCCGGAGAGCTGGGAGGCCTGGTTCTCCGATCCGATGCGCACCGTGGGGCGGCCATCTGCCTGGCATGCCGTGTCGTCAAGGATATGCAACAGCACCGTGTCGTCCTCGAGCACCTGCATGACGGGAAGCACCGCTTGCGATTGGCTGAACTCGGGCTGGGACAAAAGCGCGCTGAACCCAAGGCTATGCGCGCGAGAGCCTTCGCCTTCCCGCAGGCACGAGAGCACCTCGTCGAGCGTCATGCGCACGAGCGGATCGGCGAACGCCTCCGACATGCCCCGGCCCAAGCCGTGTTCGATATCGTGCAGCGTGTTGCCGCCGAAAACCTCGTTGAGCAGATGCTGCACGCGTGCCAATTCGTCGCTGGAAACCTCCTCGGCGAAATCCATATGGCGATTGAACACCTGGCCGTCTTCGGTGACCACCACGACGAGCGCGTTGGTGGGCGTCAACGAGATGAGCGAGAGCTGCTTGATATGCAGATCGAGCACCGACGGGGCAAGTACGATGGACAGACAGTCGGTAAGGCGCGTCAACGCTGCAGAGGTCTGCTCGACCAGGTCGTCAAGCTCAGAGGCGCTTTTCCTGAGCTTATCGGCCGCCTCCTGGCAACGTTCGTCCTCTTGTTCACCGCCTTCCCGGGTAAGCAGGTCATCGACGAAGGCGCGGTAGCCTTGATCGGTGGGAATCCTGCCCGCAGAGGTATGCGGCTGGGCGATATAGCCCCCATCCTCGAGAACCGAAAGCTCGTTGCGCACGGTCGCAGGGCTTACGCCGAGCTGGTAACGTTCGGTAAGCGTGCGCGAACCTACCGGCAGAGCGCGCGCGACGTATTCCTCGATCAGCGCTGCAAGCACTTTTTGACGCCTATCCGAAAGCACGCTTCCCCACCATCCTTTCACCCACTACGGTATAACCATTTCGTAACAGCTAATATTAGCAGCGAGATGATAGGAGTGCTAAATATTGCACCGAATCGTAAGAAACGGCCACTCCCTATGCTAAATCGAAAAGGGCTCCGTAAAGCTGATTACCGCACAACCACCCGCGCTCGGTAGGCCGCCACCGGCCGTCGACGTGCTCGCACAATCCCGCCTCGGCCAGCTCCGTCAGCGTCTCCCAGGTTTCCGGGAGCAGTTGAGCGGCCCGCTGCACCAGCTCATCGGAGATGCCGCGGGACATGCGCATTCCCAGCATCATGTCCTCGGTAACCATTTCCCTGGCATCAAGATCGTCGGTGACCTGGCCATCCTGGACGCGCATGCGCCGCTCGGCGTTCTGCGTCATGCTGGCCGCGCTGCGCCCCAGGCCAAGATAGGGGACGCCGGTCCAATACGCGATGTTGTGGCGGCACTCGAACCCGGGTTTCGCATAGCTTGCGACTTCGTAGCGCGCATAGCCGGCCTGCAAGAGGATACGCGCAGCAACCTGCATATGCTCGGCCTCGACGTCGTCATCGGGTTCTTCGATCTGCCCGGACAAGACCATGGCATCGAAGGGCGTGTGCGGCTCTATGGTGAGCGGGTATACGCTGATGTGCGAAACACCGCACTCGATGGCCGTTTTCACGCTGTCCTCGAACGACTCGATGCTTTGCCCGGGAATACCGCACATAAGGTCCACGCTGACGTTATCGAACCTCTCCCGCGCGCATGCGATGGCTCGCTTCGCGTCTTGCGCATCATGGGCGCGTCCTAAGATGTTAAGCACACGGTCATCGAAGCTTTGCACGCCGATGGAGAGCCTATTGACGCCAAGCGCCCAGATGTCGCGGACCATGGAAGAGGTAAGGCTTTCGGGATTCGCCTCCATGGTGCATTCCACGTCGGGCTCCAGGCGCATGGATAGCCCAAGGGTGTACAGCAGCATGGACAGCCGCGCCATACCCACATGGGAAGGGGTGCCGCCGCCCAGATACACCGTCGAGATGCTGCCAAGCTCCCCTTCTTTGGACTTGCGGCGGATCTGAAGGCACAGATCCTCCACGTAGTCGTCGATCTTCGAGCTGTCGGCGGGCACGGCGGCGGTGGCGAAATCGCAGTAGCTGCAGCGCTTCACGCAAAACGGCAGGTGCAGATACAGCGCGCGGTAGGGATCATGCATGGCTTCCCGCAATCTCGAGCAGCTCGTCGAACACGGCATCGAAATCGTCGACGCCCACGCACGCGTTGATCTTCCCGCGCGCCGCAGCAGCGCCGGGAAGACCCGTCATATACCACATGGCGTGTTTTCGCATGCGCACGATGTTGCGCCCTTCACGCTGCGCGAGCAGCCGCGCATGGCGTCGGGCCATGGCGATGCGCTGCTCGACGGCAGGCGCACAAGGCTCCGGCAAACCTGCAAGCGACGCTGCGGCCTGGGAGAATATCCAGGGATTGCCCTCAGCGGCACGCGCGATCATGACGGCGTCGCAACCGGTTTCGCGAGTGATGGCCAGGGCATCGGCGCCGCATTTGACGTCGCCGTTGCCGACCACCGGCACATCCACCGCCTGCTTGACGCGCGCGATGACGCCCCAATCGGCGCACCCGCGATACAGCTGCTCGGCATAACGGCCGTGCACCGCGACCGCGGCAGCTCCGGCATCCTGCATTCGGACCGCGAACTCAGGCGCCGTTTCGCAGCCCATGGCCCAACCACGGCGGAACTTCACGGTAACGGGATGCTCCACAGCCCGGCTAACCGCCTCCACAATGGAGGCGGCCAGGTCCGGGTCGCGCATAAGCGCGCTGCCGTCGCCTTTCGTGACGATCTTGCGCGCAGGGCAACCCATGTTGATGTCGATATAGGCAAGATTGCCGCCCATGACCTGCTCTATCCAAGCGGCTTGGGAAGCCATCGTGTCGGGCTCGTGGCCGAACAGCTGCACGGCAACCATGTCCTCCCCTTGCGCCAAATCGAGCAGATGACGCGTTTTCTCATTGGCATATGAAAGGCCTTTAGCGGACACCATTTCGGTGTAAGTCAGATCGGCGCCCTGCTCGCGGCACAGCGTGCGAAACGCCATGTCCGAAACGCCCGCCATAGGCGCAAGCATCAGACGATGACGGCGGAAGAAATCGTACATGGGACCGCCCTACATCGCAGACAGGATGCTTACGCCGGAAACGAGCGTGAACACGAGCAGCACGACAAGGGCAAGCACCACCACGATGCAGCCCACGCCAGCGGCCTTCGTGCCGCCCCGTTGCGCCCGCTCGAGCTCTTCGCGTGCCTTCTTATCGTCGAACGCATCGTCCAACCAGTTGTATTCGTCGCGCTTTGCGCCCATATTCCGAAACAGCCCCTAATCGTCGACCTTCAAAATAGCCATGAACGCCTCCTGCGGTACCTCGACGTTGCCGATGGCCTTCATGCGCTTCTTGCCCTGCTTCTGCTTCTCGAGCAGCTTGCGCTTGCGGCTGATGTCGCCGCCATAGCACTTCGCAAGCACGTCCTTGCGCTTGGCCTTCACCGTCTCGCGCGCGAGCACGCGCCCGCCGATGGCGGCCTGGATGGGAACCTCGAACATCTGGCGAGGGATGATCTCCTTGAGCTTTTCGGTGAGCACGCGGCCGCGATCGTAGGCCTTATCGCGATGTACGATGAAGCTGAGCGCGTCGATGGGCTTGCCGGAAAGCAGGATATCGAGCTTGACCAGGTTCGACGGCTTGTACCCGTCGAAGTCGTAATCAAGGCTGGCATAGCCTTTGGTGTTGGACTTGAGCTTGTCGAAGTAGTCCATGATAAGCTCGGACAGCGGGATCTCCCAGAGCATCTCCACCGTGTGCTGCGACAGATAGTTCATGGTGACGAACGAGCCGCGGCGCGCCACGGTGAGGTCCATGACGGCCCCGACGTAATCGGGCGGGATGAGGATCTTCGCCTTCAAGTAGGGCTCCTCGATGCGCTCGATCTCGCCGGGATCGGGCATCTCCTGCGGGGAATGCAGGCTGATCATCTCGCCGCCCTGGCGGAACACGTGATACTCCACGGAAGGCGCGGTTGCCAGGAGATCCAGGTTGAACTCGCGCTCCAGGCGCTCCTTGACCACTTCCATATGCAGCAGGCCCAAAAAGCCCACGCGGAAGCCGAAGCCGAGCGCATGGGATTTCTCCGGCTCCCAAATGAGCGCCGGGTCGTTGAGGGAGAGCTTCTCGAGCGCCTCTTTGAGCGGCTCGTATTGGTCGGAGTCGATGGGGAACAAGCCCGTGTACACCATGGGCTTTGCTTCGCGATAACCCGGCAGGGGCTCGTCGACGCCGCCCTCGGCCAACGTGAGCGTATCGCCCACCTTCACCTGGGAAAGGTCCTTCAGGCCGGTGACCAGGTAGCCGACCTCGCCCACGCCGAGCTGCGGCAGTGGCTCCTCGGCGGGATGGCGCGCTCCAACCTCTTCGGCCAAGATGATCTTGCCGCTGGCCATGAGCTTGAGCTTCTGGCCTTTGCGCATGGCGCCGTCGACCACGCGCACGAGCGCCACGACGCCGCGGTACGGATCGAAGTAGCTGTCGAAGATGAGCGCGCGCAGGGGCGCATCGGCGTTGCCCTGGGGCGCGGGGATGTTGTACACCACGGCTTCGAGCAGGTCGTGGACGCCCACACCGGTCTTGCCGCTTGCCAGCACAGCGTCGTCGGCGGGGATGGCAAGGCCGTCCTCGATCTCGGCCTTGACGCGCTCGGGCTCAGCGCTGGGAAGGTCGATCTTGTTGATGAGCGGGATGATCTCGAGGTTGGCGTTCATGGCCATCATGGCGTTGGCCACCGTTTGCGCCTCGACGCCCTGGGTGGCGTCGACCACGAGCACGGCGCCTTCGCATGCGGCCAGGCTGCGGCTGACCTCGTAGGTGAAGTCGACGTGGCCCGGCGTGTCGATGAGGTTGAACTGGTAGGTTTCGCCATCATCGGCGGTATAGTTGACGCGTACGGCCTGGCTTTTGATGGTGATGCCGCGCTCGCGCTCGATGTCCATGCTGTCAAGCAGCTGGGCCTGCATGTCGCGATGCGCCACGGTGCCCGTCATCTCCAAAACGCGGTCGGAGAGCGTGGACTTGCCATGGTCGATATGGGCGATGATGCTGAAATTACGGATATGCGATGGGTCGGTCATGTCCCCCTCTTGCTTTCTTAACGCCGTGTTATTGCGACGGTTGCACGCCGACGCTATGCAGGCGGGAGCCCCCGCGCCGCATACGATGCGCCCCCGGCGCGCAACCATGATGTTTGTATAGAAACGGATTCTACCAGCTGGTGGCCGTTCCCTGCCCCCATAGCACTACAATTCCACGTCAGCGGGGCCCGACGCCTCCGGCGACACGGTGACGAGCTGGGCTTTGACGTCTTTCCCGGTCGTGCAAAGCGCCCAAGTGCCCTCGGACAGCTGCACCTGGGCCGAACCGTCGACCACCTTCACCGATGAGACCTGCTCGGGAACGAACTTCGAACCGTCCTGGGTGATGAAGATGGGCTTGCAGACCAGAACCTGCTCGGCAGAGGTTCGAACCGACACGGAGCCGTTCGATCCCACGGCGGACGAAGGGGTTGCGTCCTCGTAGACCTGCTTGCTTCCGGAGTGGCAGCTGGAGCAATCCTGCCCCTGGTCGATGACCTCATGCTGGCCGGACCCGCAGCCGACAAGCGCCAACGCCATTGCAAGCGCACAGGCTGCGCTCGCAGAGACGACAACCTTTCGAACGTTCATCCAACCCCTTTCAAGAGAAGATGCGTTATCGAGTTGTGCATTGTTCTGCACAACTGCAAATCAATAGGTGCAAAACCATGTGATATCGGGTATTCTATCTCATTGCGTATCCGGCATATGCGCGCCCTTGCAATCTACGCAGGGCATCCGCAGACAAGGCTGCATGAAGGATCATCGTGGTGCCGGGTGGCCGATTGGCTAGCTGAATGGGAAATCCTGTCCATTCCCGCATATGAATGCTTTTGCGCCATGCGCACGAAGTCATATGCCAATCCGTCACCTGTGCATCTCACCCACTCCTTCGCAGCTGCGCCGAATGCGCAAAGCAAGCCGAAACGGCGAAACCACGTTAGAACGAAGGAGTTTCACAATGGCAAACATCAAGAGCCAGAAGAAGCGCAACATCACCAACGAGAAGTCCCGTCAGCGCAATCGCGCCATCAAGTCCGAGCTGAAGACCGCTGTGCGCGCCGCACGCGAGGCCGTTGCCGCCGGCGACGCAACCGCTGCTTACGCCAAGGGTCTGTACGCTTGCCGTCTGCTCGACAAGGCCGTCTCCAAGGGCGTTGTCCACAAGAACCAGGCCGCTAACCGCAAGTCCGGCGTGATGGCTCTCGTCAACACCATCGTCACCGACGAGGTGCGCGCCGCCTACGTCAAGCCCGAGCCGAAGAAGCAGGAGGCCACCGGCTCCAAGAAGGCTGCTCGCAAGGCTGAGAAGGCCGCCGCTTACAAGGTTGCCGCCGAGGAGAAGGCAAAGCGCGTCGCCGAGCAGCAGAAGCTCGAGGCCGCTGCCGCCGAGCGCAAGGCAAAGGAGGCCGCTGAGGCCGCCGCTGCCGAGGCTGCCGCTGAGGCTGAGGCCGCCGAGGGCGAAGAGGCCGCTGAATAGCATCTCACCTGCTGGTGAACCAAGAACGGCTCC
>OLNL01003485.1_pt1 | contig 10229 bp, 8 predicted proteins | sample 1672181 | NCBI WGS metagenome assembly OLNL01 (sample SAMEA3136656, study PRJEB25190) | human gut metagenome | biome: human gut; feature: human-associated habitat; material: faeces | place: Austria | collected 2013
GCGAGATCGCCGAGTACATGAACATGGCCCGCCGGACGGTCAACACCCGCAGGCAAAAAGCCTATCGGCTGCTGAAGGAGCTGATGGGAGGTGAAGCGGATGACTAAATCTGCGAATATGCGGGCGTCACTGATTCCTTATCCGGTGATCGCTGCCGCTGTCGGAGGCAATCCCGAAGCGGTAAACCGGGTGATCCAGCACTATTCCGGCTATATTGCTGCGCTGTCCATGAGGACAAGCTATGACAAAAACGGCTTTCCTCACTCCTTGGTGGATGAAGATATGCGCAGGCGGCTGGAAACGAAGCTGATTATCTCCATCCTGAATTTTGACCTGAGCTGATTCAGGGCCGGGCGCTGCGTGTTTCCCCCCTTTCCATGTGGTGCCCTGTATCGCTCCTTGACAAAGAAAGCCCGGCGGGAGGCCTCCGGCGCAGCATAAGGCAGACGGATACGATCTGTCTGTGTGGAGCCGGTCGGCCGGTGCGCCAAGACCCTGTTGCAAGTCCGCAGGACGGGACCCCTACCAAACAGGTGAGCGACAAAACCAGGCCGCTAAACAGGTGTGGCAGCCTGTGGGCGAGGATGCACAGACAGGATAATGAGACTCGCGCATTGGACGCCCACAAAGCATCGTGCGCCGCACCCATCAGCATGGGCCGGGGTGAAATTCCCGTGGAGCTGTGCCAGCAGCCATCCGTTTTCTGCCTCTTATTTTTTGCAACACCGTCCTCTGAAAGGGGACGCGCAAATTTTTAGGAGGTGTTGTATTTGAACACGAACGATATTCCTATCTGGCAAAAATACACGCTCTCCATCGAGGAGGCGTCCAGATATTTCCGTATTGGGGAAAAGAAGCTCCGCAGGTTAGCCGAGGAAAACCCTGACGCAAACTGGCTCATTATGAACGGCAACCGCCTCCAGATCAAACGAAAGCAGTTTGAGAAAGTCATCGACGAACTGGAGGTTATTTGACGAGGCCGGCTGACAATGGGCCCTGGGCGCGTTATAATATGTGTAGCGTATCGAGGCTCATTCCAGCGATGGAAGGGAGCTTACCATCATGTCAGAGAAAAGACGCGATAGCAAAGGTCGAATTTTAAGGACTGGAGAGAGCCAGAGAAAAGACGGAAGATACGCTTACAAGTACACGGACGCCTGCGGTAAAACTCAATTCGTGTATGCCTGGAAACTGGTGCCCACCGACAAGACCCCCACGGGCAAGCGGGACGATGTTTCGCTCCGTGAGAAGGTGAAGGAGATCCTGCGTGACATTAACGATGGGATCGACACCATCGGCAAGAAGATGACGGTCTGCCAGCTTTACGCCCGGCAGAACAGCCATAGGAAAAATGTCAAGCGGAGCACCGAGAAGGGTCGGGAATACCTGATGTCCGTTCTGAAAGAGGACCCTCTGGGGTCCCGGAGCATTGACAGCGTGAAGCTGTCGGACGCCAAGGAATGGGCCATCAGGATGAGCGAGAAGGGCTACGCCTACAAGACCATCAGCAACTGGAAACGGTCTTTGAAGGCAGCCTTCTACACGGCGATTGAGGATGACTGCATCCGCAAAAACCCGTTCAACTTCGCCATAGCCGATGTCCTGGAGGATGACACGGAGGAAAAAGCCGCGCTGACCCAGGATCAGGAGGACCGCCTCCTGGCCTTCGCCGGCAGCGATCCGGTCTACCGGAAGTATTGTGATGAGATCATCATTCTGCTGGGGACCGGCCTCCGCGTTTCCGAGTTGTGCGGATTGACAACGGACCTGGATTTTGAAAACCGTTGCATCCATGTGGACCACCAGCTCCTGCGGGACAGTGAGCTCGGCTACTATGTGGACGAGCCCAAGACCAAAAAGGGTGCGCGGCAGATCCCCATGAGCGAGAAGGTCTACCAGGCGTTGAAGCGGGCTGTGAAGAACAGGGGCAAGGCCGCCCCGGTCAATATCGGGGGCTACACCAACTTCCTGTTCCTCAACCAGAGCGGCCTTCCCAAAACGGCGTCCTGTTACGAGAGTATGTTCCAGGGGCTTGTCAGGAAGTACAACAAGCACCACAAACCAGAGGAGGCCCTGCCGAACATCACGCCCCATACCATGCGCCATACCTTCTGCACCCGCCTCGCCCACGCTGGGATGAACCCCAAAGACCTGCAGTACATCATGGGACATTCCAATATCACCATGACGCTGAACTATTACGCTCATGCGGATTACGCCTCTGCGAAGGCGGCGATGGACAGGCTGGCGGCGTAGTAGTAAGCCGCCGTTTCTACTACGGTTTTACTACTTTTCAACGCCAAGTGAGGCTCCGAAATGCCATGATATGCGGGGTATCTTCCGAAACGCAAAATGCCGGAAATGCTTGATATAACAAGCCTTTCCAGCATTTGCGGAGATTTGCAAAGATAATCAGAAAATCGGTAGAACTTTTGATAGAAAACCTCTCAGCCGCCTGCGGCGGCAGCTCCCCTGATAGGGGAGCCAAGCCCTGTGGGAGAGGTTACTCCACGCTGACCGGCTCCTCCGGCTTGTTGGCGGTACGGGCGCTCGTGCGGCCCTCGGGAATGATCTCGCCTGAGGCGGTCAGGCTGAGCTTGGCCAGGGTCGGGCCCACCAGCTCGTACACCAGCACCGAGAAGAGCACCACGTTGCGCACCATGTGGCCGTCGGAAAGTTCGGCAGCCTCGGCGGCCATGCCCAGCGCCACACCGGCCTGCGGCAGCAGGGTGATGCCCAGATACTTCTGGATCTTCTCACTGCAGCGGGTGGCCTTGCAGCTGACATAGGAGCCGGAGATCTTGCCCAGAGAGCGGGAAGCGATATAGACGGCACCAATGAGCAGGACCATGGGGTTTGCGAGGATGTTCAGGTCCAGCTCCGCGCCGGACAGCACGAAGAACAGGATGTTCACCGGGCTTACCCAGCGGTCCAGGCGGTCCATCAGCTCATCGGAAGTGGGGCAGATGTTGCAGAACACGGTGCCGGTCATCATGCAGACCAGCAGCAGCGAGAAGCTGCAGTGGATGGGGCCGACCTCAAAGCTGACCATGGAAAGGCCCACCGTCAGCAGCACAAAGGCCACCGAAAGGCTCATGCGCTTGGAGCGGGAGTGGAAGTAGATCTCCAGCTGGTTGAGCAGCAGACCGGCCAGCGCGCCCAGACCCAGGCTGAGCACGATCTCCACCAGAGGCTCCAGAAGGATGCTGATGGGGTCAATGCGGCCCTGTTCCAGCGCGTTTGCGATGCCGAAAGAGGCCGAAAAGAGCACCAGACCCACGGCATCGTCAATGGCGACCACCATCAGCAGCAGACGGGTCAGGGGGCCGTTGGCCTTGTACTGCTTGACCACCATCAGGGTGGCGGCAGGGGCTGTGGCAGAGGCGATGGAACCCAGCGTGATGGCCGATGCCATTGAGATGACATCCGGCCGGGCAAAGTGCAGGGCCACCAGAGCGATATCCACCAGCACGGTGGTGATAACGGCCTGCAGGATGCCCACAGTGACCGCCTGCCTGCCCATGCTCTCCAACGCGCTGAGCCGGAACTCATTGCCGATGACAAAGGCGATGAAGCCCAGTGCCACCTGTGTGATGATGCCGTAGCTCTCGACCTGTGCAAGGCTCCCGAAGCCGAAGCCCCAGCCGCTCAGGCCCAGCCGACCCAGAAAGAAGGGGCCCAGCAGAAGCCCCGCCACCAGATAAGAGGTGACAGCCGGCAGACGGACCGCTTTCGCTGCACGGGATGCCAACAGGCCTGCAATGAGCGAAAGAGACATGCAAATGAGCAATTGCTCCATAAAATAAGATCCTCCTCAGGAATTAAGATACGTTAAAAAATATATCTTATCTGAGGAGGAAAAGCAACATTTGTTAATTGAATTTAAAAATCCTCTGTGCCATGCGGTAACCGCCCAGCACGAGTTTGTCGCCCTTGGGGATCTTCAGGTTGGTCACGCCGCCAAAGCCGTAGCGGATGGAGCGGTAGACTCCGGCACTGGTGTGTGCCTTGAGGTAGGCCCACAGTTCGTTCTCCTTCTGCTTGGCAGCGGCACTGCCGTCCAGCAGCAGGAAGATGTCGCTGATGGCCATCATCATGGAGAGGTAGTGCAGCATATAGCTGCGCAGCTTCTTCTGGCCCTTGAGGGCATCCAGGTCCTGGCAGTCGATCATGTGGCGGGTCACCCGCAGCTGCTGATCCACCCGCTTGACCATCACACTCTCGTTCACGCTCTGGTCGGCCCGGCCGATGAAGTAGCGGTACAGGTCCAGATCCATATAGTACATGCTCTTGACAAAGGGCAGGGGCTGGTAGACAAAGATGTTGTCCACATAGAAGGTGTGCTTGGGCAGCACCATGCCGCAGTCCCGCAGCACCTGTGTGCGGTACATCACCGAGTGCATCAGCAGGTTCTGGTCGGGCCGGAAGTGGCCGACATGCGTCCAGCTGAACAGCCGGTTCTGGGGGAACACGTTGGTGTAGCGCACGGTGTGGCTGGTGTTGTCCTCCACGTGCTCATAGACATAGTTGCAGATCATCAGGTCAGGCGCGGTGCCCCGGGCAGTCAGCGTGTTCAGCTTGGCCAGCACGGTCCTGAGGGCGGCTTCGTCCAGCCAGTCGTCGCTGTCCACTACCTTGTAATACAGGCCGGTGGCGTTGCGGATGCCCTGATTCACGCCCTCGCCGTGGCCGCCGTTCTCCTGATGGATGGCCTTGACGATGGTGGGGTATTGGGCGGCATATTCATCGCAGATGGCCGGGGTCTCGTCCTTGACGGAACCGTCGTCCACGAGGATGATCTCGGCCTGCTCCCCGGCGGAGAGCAGGGTCTCGATGCAGTGGCGCATATATGCCGCCGAGTTGTAGCACGGGACGGCGAAGGTGATCAATTTCTGAGCCATACAAAATACTCCTTTGCTTTTTTCCGGCAGATGCGCAAGGCAGGAGCCGGGATGGAGATATGTACCCATATTATAGCATTTTTGTGCAGGAAATGCTATCGAACGTGGGAAATGTCAGAGATGTTTTACAATTATCCGGGGAGTTGTGGTATACTGATTGGGTTATAAACCGCTCAGGCCGCTTTGCGTCCAGCTCCCCTGGTAGGGGAGCCAAGACTTGCCTCTCCTACTAGGAAAGGTGGCATTGCGAAGCAATGACGGAGCGGTTTTGTATGGATAGGAGGAACCATGGAAAGTCCGCATAGTATTCTGAAAAAAGTCTTTGGCTACGACAGCTTCCGCCCGGGGCAGGAGGAAATCGTCTCCCGCCTGCTGGCCGGGCAGGATGTGCTGGCCGTGATGCCCACAGGTGCGGGCAAGTCCATCTGCTATCAGGTGCCGGCCCTGCTGCTGCCGGGCATCACCATCGTGGTCTCGCCGCTGGTCAGCCTGATGAAGGATCAGGTGGGGGCGCTGGTACAGGCCGGTGTGGCGGCAGCTTTCCTGAACAACAGCCTGACGGACAACCAGAAGGCCCTGATGCTCCGCCGCGCCCGGGAGGGGTGGTATAAGATCATCTATGTGGCTCCGGAGCGGCTGGAGATGCCGGGCTTCCAGCGGTTTGCGCAGGAGCGGGAGATCAGCATGGTGACGGTGGACGAGGCCCACTGCATCAGTCAGTGGGGGCAGGACTTCCGCCCCAGCTACCTGCGCATCAAGGCGTTTGTGGACAGCCTGCCCAAGCGCCCGGTGGTGGGAGCCTTTACGGCCACCGCCACGGCCCATGTGCGGGAGGACATCCGCACCCATCTGGAACTCCATAACCCCTACGAGGTGACCACCAGCTTCGACCGGCCCAACCTCTATTTTGCCACCCGCAGGGCCCTGCCCAGCGAGAAGCCCAAAGTTCTGCTCGACCTTGTACTCAGGGAGCGGGACAATGCGGGCATCATCTATTGCAGTACCACCCGGCAGGTGGACGAGACCACCCGCCTGCTGCAGAGCCGGGGAATCCGGGCGGCAGCCTACCACGCCAAACTGGATGCGGATACCCGGCGGCAGAATCAGGACGATTTCCTCTATGACCGGGTGCAGATCATGGTGGCGACCAATGCCTTCGGCATGGGCATCGATAAGCCAAACGTCCGGTTTGTCATCCATTATAATATGCCCAAGGATCTGGAGAGCTATTATCAGGAGGCGGGCCGCGCGGGCCGTGACGGGGAGCCAGCCCGTTGCACCCTGCTCTATTCCGGCACCGATGTGCGCACCATCCGGTTCTTCATCGACAAGGAGATGGAGGCTGACAACGGCCTGCCTGCGGATGTCAAGGCCGAAGCGGCACGCAAGGCAGAGGAACGGCTCAAGTACATGACCTTCTACTCCACCACGCCGCGCTGCCTGCGGGGGTATCTGTTGAGCTACTTCGGCGAGGCCGCACCCCAGAAGTGCGAGAACTGTTCCAACTGTCTGCTGGCAGCACAGGCTGCCGAACAGGTGGAGGAGCAGGCGGCACAAGCCCGCCAGCGTGCCGCGGCCAGTGCAAAGCGGCTGGCCGCGGCCTCCCGCCGCCGTGCCGACGAGGATGCCCTCAGCGAAGCGGACGAGAAGCTGCTGGCGGCCCTCTATGCCCTGCGCAAGCGGCTGGCCGCAAAGCAGAAGCTCCCTGCCTATATGGTGTTCAACGATTCCACCCTCCGCCAGATGGCGCTGAAAAAGCCCCTGAGCGTGGAGGAACTGCTCAATATCCCCGGTGTGGGCGAGAAAAAGGCCGCCCGCTATGGCCAGGAGTTCCTGGGTGTCATCGAGGATGCCGTGGGCAGCCGGGAGTGAGAAAAGAAACAGCATCTGCAAGGTTCGCTTCTGAATTCAGAAAATTGGCGAATTTTGCAGATGCTGTTGTTTTTGCGGGGCAAACCCTCTCAGTCTGCTCACGATGTTCGCAGCCAGCTCCCCCGAAGGGGGAGCTTTATTTGTGCTGACCGGAAGATGCAAAAAGCTCCCCCTTTCGGGGGAGCTGGCATCGCGCAGCGATGACTGAGAGGGTCAAATCTCCTTACCGTTCCATGGTGTGTGTGGCAAACACCTGTTCGTCCTCCCACCAGACGGGGGCCTTTGCGGCAAGGCTCTTGGGCACATCTAGAAGCCGCTGGTTGGAGCTGCCCCGGAAGCGCAGGGAGATATCGTGCTGGGCTTCCACAAAGCGGCCGTCCACCAGAACATCCAGCAGGCTCAGCAGCTCATCGGTGACCTCACAGCGGGCCGGGCAGGGAACACTGCCGGTCAGCTGCTCCCAGGTGTAGCCGGAATAGCACCAGACGCTCTTATTCGGGTATAACGCCCTGAAGTTGCGGACAAAGGGCAGCAGCTCCCGCTGGTTCTCCGGCTCAAAAGGCTCACCGCCCAGCAGGGAGATGCCTGCAATATAGTCGGGCTGGCAGGATGCAAAGATCTCGTTGCGCACAGCCTTGCCGAAGGGCTGACCGTACCCGAAATCCCATGCCACCTCGTTGAAGCAGCCCGGGCAGTGATGCCTGCAGCCCGAAACAAAGATGCTGGTGCGCACCCCCGGCCCATTGGCAATGTCGTAATACTTAATTGTTGCGTAATTCATCACAGATGCAGCACCCGATCCTTGATCTCCTGTGTCCGGCCCTGGTTCCAGAACTGGGTGCCGATATAACCGCAGGTGCGGCGGGCAACGTTCAGCTTGTTCTGGTCACGGTTGCCGCACTTGGGGCACTCCCACACCAACTTGCCGTCATCCTCAACGATCTTGATCTCTCCGTCGTAGCCGCAGCACTGGCAGTAATCGGACTTGGTGTTCAGCTCGGCGTACATGATGTTATCATAGATGAACTGCAGCACGCTTATCACGGCCTCCAGATTGTCCTGCATGTTGGGCACTTCCACATAGCTGATGGCACCGCCCGGGGACAGCTTCTGGAACTCGCTCTCAAACTTGAGCTTGGTAAAGGCATCAATGGGCTCCGAAACATGGACGTGGTAGCTGTTGGTGATATAGTTCTTATCGGTGATGCCGGGCACGATGCCGAACCGCTTCTGCAGGCACTTGGCAAACTTGTAGGTGGTGGATTCCAGCGGGGTGCCGTAGAGAGAGTAATCCATGTTCTCGGCCTTCTTCCACTCGGTGCACTTGTCGTTCATATGCTGCATCACGCTCAGGGCAAAGGGTTTGGCACCGGCATCGGTGTGGCTCTTGCCGGTCATATACTTCACACACTCATACAGACCAGCGTAGCCCAGGCTGATGGTGGAGTAGCCGCCAAAGAGCAGCTTGTCGATCTTTTCGCCCTTCTTCAGGCGGGCCAGTGCGCCGTACTGCCACAGAATGGGGGCGGCATCGCTGGGGGTGCCCATCAGGCGCTGATGGCGGGCCTGCAGTGCCTTGTGGCAGAGAGCCAGGCGCTCGTCAAAGATCTTCCAGAACTTCTCGAAGTTGCCGCCGGAGGAAAGGGCTACATCCACCAGATTGATGGTGACAACACCCTGATTGAAGCGGCCGTAGTATTTTGGCTTGCCGGTCTCGGGGTCCACATAGGGGGTCAGGAAGCTGCGGCAGCCCATGCAGGTGTAGCAATGGCCCTCACCATTTTTGTCTACCTTGAGCTCGAGCATCTTCTTCTCAGAGATGTAGTCGGGCACCATCCGCTTGGCAGTGCACTTGGCAGCCAATTCGGTCAGGTAATAATAAGGAGTGCCGGGGCGGATGTTGTCCTCTTCCAGCACATAGATCAGCTTGGGGAAGGCGGGGGTGATCCAGACACCGGCCTCGTTCTTCACGCCCTGATAGCGCTGACGGATGGTCTCCTCGATGATGATGGCAAGGTCGGCCTTTTCCTGTGCGTTGCGGGCTTCTCCCAGATACATGAACACGGTGATGAAGGGGGCCTGACCGTTGGTGGTCATCAGGGTCACGACCTGATACTGGATGGTCTGGACACCGCGGTTGATCTCGTTGCGCAGGCGGCGCTCCACGATCGCCTTCTTGCGCTCCGGGGTAACGTCCAGCCCTTCCATCTCCGCCTCGACCTCAGCGGCGATCTTCTTGCGGGAGACATCCACAAAGGGAGCCAGATGGGTCAGACTGATGCTCTGGCCGCCGTACTGGTTGGATGCCACCTGCGCAATGATCTGGGTGGCAATGTTGCAGGCGGTGGAAAAGCTGTGGGGCTTTTCAATATAGGTGCCGGAGATCACGGTGCCGTTCTGCAGCATATCCTCCAGGTTGACCAGATCGCAGTTGTGCATGTGCTGCGCAAAGTAGTCGGAATCGTGGAAGTGGATCAGGCCCTCGTTGTGTGCCTTGACGATCTCCGGGTCCAGCAGCAGGCGGGCGGTCAGGTCTTTGGAGATCTCACCAGCCATATAGTCACGCTGGACGCTGTTCACGGTGGGGTTCTTGTTGGCGTTCTCCTGCTTGACTTCCTCGTTCTGGCACTCAATCAGGCTGAGGATGCGCTCGTCGGTGGTGTTGGTCTGGCGCTTCAGGCTCTGCACATAACGATAGGTGATATAATGGCGGGCTACATCGTGGGCCTGAATGTCCATCAGCTTGTTCTCCACCATGTCCTGGATCTCCTCCACGCTCACGGCACGGTTCAGCGCCTGGCACTGGTCCGTGACATCGTTGGCGATGGACAGGATCTGCTCCTGGGTCAGGCTGCTCTTGCGGCTGACCGAATCGCTGGCCTTGGTGACCGCAGTGATGATCTTGGTGATATCAAATGGAACTTCCGAACCGTTGCGCTTGATGATCTTCATAGTGTTCCTCCGTCGTTCTATCTGTGTACAGTTCAAACGGGTGCCTCTTGCGAAAGAGGCACCCGCAAAGCAGTCTTGGGATGCGTTCGATTGATGTGATTCTATGATATCACTATTTAGTGATATGTCAATGGAGAAACCACTACATTTTGTGTTTTGGCGGTTTCGCCAAAATTGAGCCGAGAATCTTGGAGCAAAATTTGAGGCCAAAGCTCTTGACAAACTGTGCAAGGAAAGTGTTTGCATTCCGGGGCGTAATATCCACGGCGGTGTATACTTCTCTGGAAGTTTGGATAGAACAATACCTTATTATATAGAGAAAAATGACCTCTGAGGCCACCGCAGCTTCCTCGTCAAGGAACGTGTAAATTGCAGTTGAAAAACTAGTCAAAAAGTCAAAGACGCAAAAAGAAACGAAAAAAGTGAAAAAAGGGGTTGCCAAACGTGTCGGGATATGGTATTATACTTGAGCGCCAAGGGCCGCCGGAAAGAATGACTTCTGAA
>OLNL01003486.1_pt1 | contig 10227 bp, 7 predicted proteins | sample 1672181 | NCBI WGS metagenome assembly OLNL01 (sample SAMEA3136656, study PRJEB25190) | human gut metagenome | biome: human gut; feature: human-associated habitat; material: faeces | place: Austria | collected 2013
TTCCCAAGAAATATATTTTCAGCAACAGACATAGACGGAACCAGACAAAATTCCTGATAAATAACCGCTATTCCGTTTTCCAGTGCCTCATTTGGATGTATTGAGGTAAACTCTTTTCCATCAATTACAATACTTCCCTCGTCAAATTTAATTGCACCGGAAACCGATTTGATCAGTGTCGATTTTCCTGCCCCATTTTCTCCTATTAAAGCATGTATTTCGCCCCGATCAAATGAAAAAGATACTTTATTTAAGGCAATTACACCGTGATAAAATTTGCTGACTTCCTTTAAGCTAAGAATCGTATCCATTCATTTTCTTCCTTTCATAGAGAGAAAAATGGATGAAATCATCCATTTTTCTCTCTTTTTATGTTGTCAACTTACTTTTTTATAAACTGATCTAAATTATCTGCATCAATTGTAAACGGCTCAACGAAATACTGTTTTAAATCATTTAACTGGTCATCATATGCGCCAAGTGCTGCCTGGATCAAAGTAAGGTTGAAATTTTCACCGGTTGCAATTGTTGCACGGATAGTACTTTCATTATCTTTGGAAAGCTGTATTTTTTCCAGGGTCGCATCTGTTTTGTCAACTGCTACAGAGCAGATCTGGGAAGCATCAAAGTCCGGATTTGCCATCATTGCCTCATCAATAACGATATTGAATACATCAGAGTAAGCTAAGATAACTTTTACATCTGGATACTGCTGCATCATAACATCTGCATTTTCTTTAACTTTTACCAGATAATTATCCATTGGAATATCGTAGTCTTCAACAATCTTTACTTTGCTGTTTAACTCTTCGATCTTGCGAAGTCCATCACATCTCTCATTAATATTGTCAGAGATTGACATTGTAAATAAAACAGCTTCAATAGAGTCATCTTCCGCATCCGGATAATTTTTATCTACCCAGTCAGAAGCAAACTGTGCAGCTGCAGTTCCTACTGCATCCTGACTCGCATCTACTGCAATAGAGTAAGAATCTAAATCACTTGGTGTCATAGTAGCACTTACTACACGGATTCCTTCGTTCTCAGCCTTTGCCATAATATCCTGCATTGCTTCAAGATCAAGTGCATAGATAATAATAGTTGTGCAACCCATTGTCATAAAGTTCTCAAACTGGGAAAGCTGCTTCTGGGTATCACTGTCAGCAGATGCCAGATCATATTCAATTCCGAATTTATCACAATACTCTTCAAGTTCTGTTTCCACACCCTTATAATATTCTGAGCTTGTCATTGGAAGGGAAATACCAAAGTACTCATCCTCCGGTTTTAATGGTGTTTCCCCCAAAAGATCTTCTACAGAATCTCCACCAGCCTCTGTGGTTTCTGCCTCAGAAGTGTCATCACCTGCATAAACACTTGCAGTAAGGCTCATTGCCATTGATACTGCCATAACAAGTGCTGCTCCTTTTTTTAACGCTTTTCTCATGTAAACTTCCTCCTTAATACATTTGTGTTGTTTTTTTGATACACCTACTATAATAAAAAAAGCGTTATAAAAATATATGTAATTTTTGGATTTAGTGTAAAATTTTTTGTATATTTTTCCTGTAATATTTTGATTATTGACTTGCCAGATGATGTTCTTTATAATTACTCTTGCTTACATAAGGGAAAAATTGTACTAATTTACACTAGGAAGAGGTGTCAATCTTGGCTTCACATAAATGTATTATTATAGATGATGAACCACGAATCTGCCAGCTTATCAACAAACTTGGCGACTGGTCCGCATTAGATATCGAAGTTGCTGCCGTATGCTACGACGGAGAAGGTGCCGTTGAAAAGATACTAGAAATTAAACCGGATATTGTACTTTCGGATATTCAGGTTCCCATTTATAACGGCCTGGAAATTATTGAACAGGTGCAAAAGGCAAATCTTCACCCGCTTTTTATCATTATCAGCGGATACTCCCAGTTCGAATATGCGCAGAAGGCAATTCAGCTGAAAGCTGTTGATTATCTGTTAAAGCCTATTAATAAAGACAAGCTTAATACAGCCCTTCTGAAATGCTGTGACATGCTGACCACTGAAAATAAACATGCCACTACCTCCCAGGCTTTGGCAGCCGCCCAGGAAGACCTCTTCTGGAATGACCTTTATCGAAGAAAATACCAGATTTCTTCTCCAAAAGAATTTAAAGAGCATTACGGTGTTACCTGGTTTGAGGAAACATATTATATGGCTGCTTTTTCCATTTCCAATAAGACCTTAATGGAACAACAATCCCTATATATGGAAAAGGTTCTGGACATTTTCAGCCATATTTTTGAATCCGGCAGCTTCTTCTGCGATTATTCCTGTGGTTGTATTTACCTGTTATTCCATATTTCCCACAGTCAGAAAATATCCTCTCTCCTCCAGACTCTCTTCACACATATGAAACGTCTGGAGGATACTTTCGGCAGATTTTCGCTTACGATCGGATATAGCATACCGTTCTTTTCTACCAAGGATATTCCAGCAGCATTGCAGCAGGCACACGAAGCCATGAATTACCGATTTGCAAAAATTCCAGGAGCCATATACAGCTACTCCACTCTGCCACCCAGAATATCCTGTTTTCATGATTTCATAGATGAAACTTTTACTAATAACCTCATCTATTATGCGAGACAGCTTGATCAGACTGCATTGAAAGATTTTCTAAATAAATTTCAGCAGAATTTTCAGGACAGTGCCAAACATGATTTTAGTAATCTTGCAGATTACGGAACTTATATTCTCAATATTGTTATGACAACAACACAATATTCCGAGCACAAAATTGTACTTCAAAGATTTCTGTTTGATACTAATTTCTGCAATACCTGTGATGCTTTTTTTGACTTGCTTCAAAAAAATATCAACCATATTATTGCCACTCAGCAGGAAAATTCCACAGGAGAACTTTCTGCCTCTGTTAGCGCTGCAAAACAATATATTGATACCCATTATTCTGAGAAAATATATCTGGATGATCTGGCCAAGAGTGTATTCCTAAATTCTACCTACCTTTCCTCTGTATTTAAGAAAGAGCTGGGAATGAGTACTACGGATTATATCAATCTTGTCCGCTGTAAACGCGCCAGAGATCTGTTAAAGGATTCCTGCCTTTCTCTCAGCGCTATTGCTGAGAAAACAGGTTATGCAGACGAAAAATATTTCCAGCATCAGTTTAAAAAAATAATAGGTATTACACAGTTTCGGAGACTATATTCATGAACTCTGTAATTTTACTTTTCGTGTTCTTTATAATATTATTTCTTGTTGTCATCCTATTCCTTTTCAGCAAGAATCAAAAATTGAATAACAACATCCTGGAATTGCAAAAAGAGTTGCATAATAAAGATGTGAAACAAACCGACTTAATTCAAAAGCAAATTGATCTGGCCATTTTGCAGGCACAGATCAACCCTCACTTTCTGTACAATACCCTGGAAGCAATCCGCAGTCAGGCGGAAATTGATGATCAGGAGGAAATTGCCCGTGCAACAGAAGCTCTGGGGAATTATTTCCGTTACTGTATTAACAGTCATGGAGAACCTGTACATCTTTTTGAAGAACTTCAGAATATTCAGGATTACTACCATCTGGTGCGTTTCCGTTTTTTTGACAGGATTACGCTGGATATTGATGTGGAAGATCCTTCCATTTTGCAGACATTTCTTCCCCGTATGACATTACAGCCAATTGCAGAAAACGCCATCAGTCATGGTCTGAAAAATAAAATCAGGGATGCACAGATCCGAATTCACGCAACCCGTTCTGACGACCTTATTTATCTTGCAATTTCAGACAATGGCTGCGGAATGGATTCCCAGCAGTTAGAAAAACTGCTGGATCATATTTCCAATTCTACCACTCTGCTTTTGAAGCCTGGTCAGAGGCATGGAATTGCCCTGCCTAATGTACATCATCGCCTGCAGCTTCTTTTCGGTCCGTCATACGGCCTGTCCATAAAAAGCTTTCCAGGTGAAGGAACTGATGTTCTGATTACTTACCCTGTTGACTTTTCTAACACTTTAAAAGAACAAAATGAAAGAATTTATTAGGCTGATTGATATCACCACAAACACAAGACAATATGCCAACTTGAACCATTTCACATTTACCATTTTTCCCGGTCAGATTCACTATATTATCGGCCTACATGGAAATGGAAAAACTGCATTACAGAAAGTATTAAATGGAGAACTTGCACCTGCTTCTGGAATCATGCAGTTTCAGGGACACACGGTTACATCCTTTGCCCCTCAGTCTGCGCAGACTCATGGTGTGATATCTATTCAAAGCAATACTTCTTTTATGATTCCCTCCATGTCTGTATACGAAAATATTGAGCTTCTTTCCCCGCAAAAACCGCGCCGGATTCTTTTTGAACGCAAAACCGCCATTTCAAAGGTTTCCAAGCTGCTACAGCAATATCACCTTAATATCGATCCTTCTGTAAAAGTGTCCAGCCTTTCTCCAGACGAAACATTTCTGCTTCATCTGTTGAAGGCAGCTTATACAAACGCGCAGCTACTGATTTTAAATTTTTCTAGCCTCAAATTAAGTTATGTCAACTATCAGCGAATGCTGCAGATTTTAAAGCAAATGAATAAGAATGGCATGGCACTTTTACTGATCTGCGACTCTTACTATGTTGCCCCGTCGCTGGCAGGAACAATACATATTATGCAACATGGACATATTGCTAAGGATTACGAATCTACAGCCATTACCACCGAACATTTAACTCAGCTTCTGGTTCCTTCCGCTACCCCTAATAACAATTTGATTCAAAAGGAAAAGATCACCGGAATTCTGGAGCTGTATTACAGCAATTATTCGCTGCCAGAATATTTCGGTAATCTTCGCTCTGCTTCTCAGTCAGAATCAGGTAATTCCTTTCATAATAATGTCCATTTTATAAGCTCGGAAGGACTTGAGTGTTTTTGCAACAATTTGTCCGTAGGAGACAATATTGCCCTTATCCATTATTCCTCTGTTTGCGGTGCTCTTGGATATATTGATGATGATATCCTCCGTTATTTGGAGAAAGAATTCTCCAAGGTTCTTTCCACACTTGGTGTATCCACAGATATTACAATGGACGCTCTTTCCATTGCTGAGAAAAAGATTCTGGGCATTGAACGATGGATCATGGCTGGCTGTAAGCGCTTGGTCATCGAAGAACCCTTGTCCGGACTTGATGCAAAAGGCCAGCAGCTTTTGCTCCGATATTTTGCGCTTTTGCGCGATCGGGATATTCGACTTGTTTTTATTTTCTTTAACATTTCACCTTTACAAAATATCTGTGATATTACCCACATCTGCGACCATGGAAAAATAATCCACACCTTGCAGAATAATACACAAGTCAATATCGAAGAACTTCTGGCAGATAGTCTCTAATCTTTTTATTTATACCAGTAGGCGGGTACACCTTCCATGTACCCGCCTGTCTGCCCTTCTGTTGAAAAAGCCTCTGGCAGATTCTGCCTTGGAGGCTTTTTTTACAGCCTGTTTTCTCAAAATCAACTTTCCATCTACGACTTTCTCCCCAAAACTTCCATAATATCCTCAAACGTCACCAGCTTCACATTTCCAATCTTCTGTGCCTCATCTATGCACCCCTTTGTGAATCCGCTTTTTGAAAAAAGATATAGATACGTCCTGGGATAATGGAACAACTGGCTGCGCGCCACAAGAGTTTCCAGAACGCCCAGGTTCACCTTTTCATTTGTCCATTTACACTCGCCAAATAGAGCTGTATTTTTATCTGCTTCTCCCATAATATCAATTTCTGACTGGCTTCTTGTTCTCTGGTCATTTCCCCACCAGCGCCCCAGCTCTGAAAATTCTACCGGACACTCTCCGGTCAACAATAATTTCCAAAGATACTGTCGACAGATTTCCTCAAATACAAGTCCCATATACTCGGATAAATGTGACTCAATCCTGCTGTATGCCAGATTGGTTGCCCCTCGGGCTATGATAGAGCTGTTCTCTGGAACAAATCGATACCAGAAGCGGAAAAGATTATCCGCAATTTTATAAATAGACTTCTTGGAATTCGCTTCACTATAAGGATTCTCCTTCTCAACCAGACCAAGGGATATGAGATTCTTCAGATATGTGGAGCATGTACCCGTGTTCTCACCTACCTTCGTGGAAATCTCAGACAATCTTGAATATCCGATGGCAATGGCCGTAATAATCGCATTATACAGTGCAGGCTCACGTACCTCCTGCTTCAGGAGATTCTCTGGCTCTTCAAATAAAGAAGATGTGGGATTCAAAAAAGTATTCTTAATATTCTCTTCTACACTTAAATCACTCCGAATCTGTAACAAATACTGGGGTGTACCGCCTACCATACCATAAAGCAGTGCCTTATCCATATCAGAGAATGCTTTTAAATAATTGCAGGTATCTTCAAAGTCAAAAGGAAGTATTTTCATCTGCGCGGTACGCCTGCCATATAACGGTGCTTTATAGGCCAACACATGATCTTCCATATATGACATAGAGGAACCACATAAAATAAGCATCAGCTTAGAGTCATCCTTATATTTATCAATCAACATTTGCAAAGTAGATGCCAGACTCCCAGAAGCGCGCGCTACATACGGATATTCATCTATGGCAAGAACCAGCCGTTCACTCTCACCCAGCTTAAATACATATTCCAATGCAGATTGGAAAGATGCAAAAGAAGTATCTGCCACGATTCCAGAACCATATTCTATAATATTCTTGCTAAAGTTCTCAAGATTCTGTTTCTCATTGCTTTCTACCCCCATGAAGTAGATAGACTTCTTGTCCTTAATAAATTCACTGATAAGAGCAGTCTTCCCCACACGGCGACGGCCATATATAACTGCAAATTCAAATTTCCCAGATGTATATAAACGATTCAAGGCCGCCAAATCTCGCTCTCTTCCTATAAACATATGTGTGCCCCCTCCCTTATAAAGATATTTTATCATAGCCTTTTAATTTAGTCAATTACGATTTACTAAATCGTAATTGACTAAATCGTAATATAGTAAATTGCAATTAACTAATTTGTATGTTACCCTTTCTTCCATTATGCCCAAAATAAAACAGACAGATACACATTTCAATCATGTACCCGCCTGTCTCATTTCATTCTTTATTCAATTTTTATTTGCTCTTCCGCTCCTTTACCAGTGCAAATACACTCTGAAGTACAATGAAGAAGCACAGCAGGATTGCTGTTACAATGTTGGACCAGGAGCTGATCAGTTTTCCATTGGTTTTAACCAAAGTAGAAATCGTACCATTGATCAATACACCAAACAAGGAACCAAGTACATTTCCTACACCACCGGTAAGAAGTGTACCACCGATGACTGCGGAGGAAATAGCGTCCATTTCAAGGCCGGTTGCCTGGGTGGTAGTACCTGCCATGGTATTCAGACAGTAGCAGATTCCGCCGATGGAAGTAAGGAAACTGGAAAGAATATATGCCTTCATCTGTGTTTTCTTAACATCAAGTCCCATCAGGGTGGCAGACTGCTGATTGCCGCCTACTGCGTAAATACTGCGGCCGAAGCGTGTGTATTTCAGCATCAGATAAATAGCAAGAACTACGATCAATGCAACTACAACAGTTACACGAAGGTATGGAAACTGCATGATTCCCTTTTTGTTCAAATACCCTCCAAATGGTAGGGAAATCTTAAAGCTGGAAAGAGTGGTAAAAATCTTGTCAGAAACAATACTTACCTGCTCTTTACAGATCACGGCTGTCATACCTCTGGCAAAGAACATTCCTGCCATAGTAACGATGAAAGGCTGGATTTCCAGGTAGGAAATACAGAAGCCCTGAACAATACCAAATATAATACCAATTGCAAGAATCAGAAGCATAAGTACCGGGCTGGACCATCCCCACTGCTCGATTCCCACTGCCAGGATCATACAGTCCATAGCAACCAGGGAACCTACGGAAATATCAATACCGCCAGTAAGCATAACGCATGTCATACCAGCTGTGATGCAGATCAGACCTGCATTGTTGATCAGGATGTTCAGAAATGTCTGGAAACGGGTAAAGCCTTTGTCCGCATATACGATACATCCTGCAGCATACATTACAAAGAATAATACAATGGTGATCAGCAGCAACAGGTTATTGCTGTTTATTTTTTTCTTTTTCATGCCCGAGCTGCCTCCTTTCCGAATTTCTTTGTCAGCTTCTTAAAGAAGGCTTTGGCTGGCTCAGCCTGAATTACTACGATGATAATAACTACGATTGCCTTAAATACCGGTGCCTGTGCAGAAGAAACACCAAGTGCATACAGAGTTGTGGTAATCGCCTGGATGGTGTACGCTCCGATGATGGAACCTGCCAGGGAAAACTTACCGCCGCCAAGGCTGTTGCCGCCAAGTGCTACAGAAAGAATTGCATCCAGCTCCATGTTCAGACCGATGTTATTGGTATCTGCTGAATAGATTCTGGAGGTTGCAACCATACCTGCAAGACCTGCACAAAGACCGCAGATTGCATAGCACATAAGGATGATCTTTGCGGAATTAAAGCCTGCGATACGGGAAGCTTTTTTGTTAATACCAACACTCTGGATGTAAGTTCCAAGTGCTGTGTAGCGAAGTACAATAGAAGCAATTGCCACACACACAGCTGCCACAATGATCGGTGTTGGAATGATTCCGCAGTAAGCACCAAGCTTTTGGAAGGACGGAACACGCACATAAACGATCTGGCTGTTGCAAAGAAGAAGTCCCACTGCACGTCCCGCCGACCATAGGATCAGGGTGGCGACCATAGGCTGAATATTCATATAAGCAACCAGAAATCCGTTAAAAACGCCACAGATCAAAGTGACAAGAAGTCCGGCTCCAATGCCAACCAGCAGCGGATGCGCATATTCCTGCACATTTACATTTCCGTATCCTGCAAGGATCATACAGCAGACACCTGCGTAAAGACTCATTACAGAACCAACGGAAATATCAGTACCGCCGGAAGCAGATACAACAAGTGTCATACCGATTGCCAGGATGGCGATTTCACTTCCACGGTTCAGGATGTCGATCAGACGTCCGTAAAGTACACCATTCTTAATGGAAATCATAAAGAAGGAAAGCGGTGCACTTCCTGTTGCAATATCATATACTACGTTGATCAGCATGACCAGGATCATACTGAAAACCGGAAGGAACAGACGTTTCTGCGCCAGTTTTTTGAAATTACCCATTACTGCTCACCTCCTGCGATTGCTTTCATTACGTTCATCTGGTTCATATCTGCCTCATCAATCTCTCCAACCTTCTGACCGTCACGGAGAACTGCCATACGGTTGCAGGTACGGAGCATTTCCTCGATCTCAGAGGAAATGAAGATCAGACTCTTTCCTTCATCTGCAAGCTTCAGAACCAGCTTCTGGATTTCTGTCTTGGTACCGATATCGATTCCTCTTGTAGGCTCGTCCAGGATCAGGAAATCCGGGTTTGTTGCAAGCCATCTTGCAAGGATAACCTTCTGCTGGTTTCCACCGGAAAGCTGTTTGATCAAGGTCTCACGGCTTGCACATTTGATCTGGAGAAGATCAATATACTTGTCTGCAATCTCACACTGTTTTGCCATAGGGATCTTTTTCAGAATGCCCTGTTTTGCCTGAATTGCAAGGATGATATTTTCTCTTACGGACAAATCTGCAACAATTCCCTCCGCTTTACGGTCATCAGGAAGAAGTCCCATTCCAAGATGCATGGCATCAATAGGATTTTTCACCTTAACTTCCTTGCCTTTTACTTTCAAAGTACCAGTCTGGGCGCGGTCAGCACCGTAAATAGCACGTGCCAGTTCGCTTCGTCCGCTTCCAAGAAGTCCGGTAAGACCGATAACCTCTCCTTTGTGGATATCAAGGTCAAATGGTTTGATGGTTCCTGCGTGGCTTAAGCCACGGGCTTCGATTACCATCGGCTCTTTTCTCTTATCTCCTGTGGTCTCCGGTTTAATGGAAGCAAGATCGTCGAAATCTTTTCCCATCATAGCTGCTACCAGCTTCACTCTCGGAAGATCTGCGATCTCATACTCGCCAACCAGCTGACCATTTCGAAGAACGGTAATTCCGTCACATACTGCATAAACCTGTTCCAGGAAATGGGTAACAAATATGATTCCTACACCTTTCTCCTTCAGTCTGCGCATCATGGTAAAAAGCTTTTCTACTTCACGGTCATCCAGTG
>OLNL01003491.1_pt1 | contig 10215 bp, 6 predicted proteins | sample 1672181 | NCBI WGS metagenome assembly OLNL01 (sample SAMEA3136656, study PRJEB25190) | human gut metagenome | biome: human gut; feature: human-associated habitat; material: faeces | place: Austria | collected 2013
CCACATCATGTACGCCGAGCTGAACACCAAGAGCGATTACTGTCAGGTGTGCGGCTACGACGGAGAGATTCAGATTGTTGAGGACGACGGTAAGCTGATCTGGGAGTGCCCCAACTGCGGCAATCGGGATCAGGACAAGATGAATGTAGCACGCCGCACCTGCGGTTATATCGGAACACAGTTCTGGAATCAGGGACGCACACAGGAAATTCGTGACCGTGTAATGCACCTGTAAGCGTTTATCCGGAAAATATAGAAATAAGCAAACATCCGTTCCGAGGATTTCGGGGCGGATGTTTTTGTCGCAAAAAAAGAAGCCCTCTCGAAAAGCGAAAGGGCTTCTTGCAATTTTAGTTGAAAAACAAACAGAATGTTAGATGTCGTTCCGAACCAGATCGTCCAGTGTTTCACGCTTTACCACGATACGGTCTGTGCTGTCCTTGACAAAGACAACAGCAGGCTTTTGCAGACGGTTGTAGTTGGAGGACATGGAGTAGTTGTATGCGCCGGTTGCGCAAACGGCAATGGTGTCACCGACTTCGCAATGCTGGATGGGCATGTTCTCGCCGATGAGGTCGCCGCTCTCGCAGCACTTTCCGGCGATGGTGACCTTTTCGGTCTTGGGCTGAGCCGCCTTGTTTGCAACCAGTGCGTCATAAGCAGACTGGTACAGGATGTAGCGGGGGTTGTCGCACATACCGCCGTCAATGGAAACGTAGGTGCGGATGTTGGGAATGACCTTGATGCCGCCGACGGTGTACAGCGTAATGCCTGCCGGTGCAGCGATGGAACGGCCCGGCTCAATGAGAATGAACGGGCGCTTTACATCGTGGGTCTCGCAGAAGCCGTTGATGACTTTTGCTACCGCCTCCATGTAAGCGTCATAGGGGAGGGGATCGTCAGCCTCTGTGTAGCGAATGCCGAATCCGCCGCCCAGGTTCAGATCCTCTGCCTCGAAGCCCAGTTCTTTCTTTAGCTTTTCGAGGAATTCCATCATCACTTCTGCTGCTGCGGTGAAGCCCTGTGTATCCAGAATCTGCGAACCGATGTGGCAGTGCAGACCGCGCAGCTGGAGGTTCGGATAGGAGATTGCCTTCTGAACTGCCTCGTATGCCTCGCCGGTTTCCAGTGCGAAACCGAACTTGCTGTCGATCTGACCGGTGCGGATGAAGTTGTGGGTGTGTGCGTCAACGCCGGGCTTGATGCGGAGCAGAATAGGGGCAACCAGATGCTTTTCCTCAGCCAGCCGGTTGAGCTGTTCCATCTCGTAGATGTTGTCCACTACGATTCTGCCAACGCCATAATCCAGCGCCATGTTCAGTTCTTCGGTGGTTTTGTTGTTGCCGTGGAAGCAGGCGTTTTTTACATCAAAGCCAGCCTGTACGGCGGTGTACAGTTCACCGCCGGAAACCACGTCGATTCCCATTTGTTCCGACTGCATCACACGGTAGATCTCCTTGCAGGAAAACGCCTTGCTGGCATAGCAAACCAGTCCCTGTCCGTCATAGTAGGTCTCCATGCTCTTGCGGAAGATACGGCAGTCCCGCCGGATCATGTCCTCATCCATGACATAGAGCGGGGTTCCGTATTTTTTTGCCAGTGCGACGGTATCCACACCGCCGATGGTCAGATTGCCCTGAGCGTTTACGCCCAAATTGTCAGATACAAACATTTCTTTTTCCTCTCTTTCGTTTGCTTTGGCGCTTGTGGAAATCACTGCGCAGATGCGTCATCTTCCGGTTCGGAATCCTCGCTGTCTGCGGCAATTTCCTCCAAAACTGCCTGCACATCCTCCACGCCTTCCCGTGTTACCGCAGAAAAGGGGATGATATGAATCTGTGAGAAATATGGAATTTCCGTCTGAAATGCCTCCATACGTTTGGCACGTTCTGTCTTGTTCAGCTTGTCCGCCTTGGTCAGTACGATCAGAAACGGCAGCTCCGCCTCCACCAGAAATTCGATCATCTGCAAATCGTCCTTCGAGGGCTTGTGCCGCATGTCGATCAGCAGCAGAATCAGGCGCAGATCACGATCTGCTGCCAGATAGCCGGAGATCAGTCCTGACCACCGCTCTTTTTCCGACTTGGCAACCTTGGCATAGCCGTATCCCGGAAGGTCGACCACAGTCAGCGGGTCTACCCGATAGAAGTTGATGGTTGCGGTTTTGCCGGGAACGGAGCTGACACGTGCCAGCGCCTTTCTCTGAAAGATGCGGTTAATTAGCGTGGATTTGCCCACATTGGAACGGCCTGCAAACGCCACCTCGATGGAATCGCATGGCGGAATCTGCGCATAAGTGCCGTAAGACGCTACAAATTTTGCCTGTTGAAACTGCATATCTTCCTCCTTGATACCGAACCGCTGTTAGACCGGACAAGCCGTGGGGGTCGGTAGAATTGTGCTGGAAATCACGGTGCTTTCCGTGTCACCCTTAGGACAGAGCGCCGTTTCCAGAACCGTGTCCAGGGTCTTTGCCGGAACAAACCGGACGTGCTCCCGCACCACGGGATCAACCTCTTCCAGATCCGGCACATTCTCCTCCGGAATCAGAACGGTGTGCATACCTGCTTTATAAGCAGCCATCGTCTTTTCCCGCAGACCGCCGATAGGGAGCACCTTGCCGTGCAGAGTGATTTCGCCCGTCATTGCCACATCGCCACGCACTGGCCGTCCAGACAGGGCAGACACCAGCGCCGTGGTCATAGTCACACCGGCAGAGGGACCGTCCTTGGGGACAGCACCTTCCGGTGCATGGATGTGCAGGTCGTACTTGGTGTAAAAGTCCTCGGGGATGTCATACCTGGCTGCGACGCTGCGCACATAGCTGACTGCGATTTTCGCGCTCTCCCGCATCACATCGCCCAGAGAACCGGTGCACTCCACCTGTCCCTTGCCGGGCATTGCCAGCACCTCCATGGGCATCAGAACACCGCCCACGGAAGTCCACGCCAGACCGTTGACCACGCCGACTGCGTCCTCGTGGCTCTGAAGATCCGGCCGGAATTTTTGCGGTCCCAGATATTCCGGCAGCGTGTCAGCGGAGAACGTGACCTTTTTGCAGTCGCCCTCCACGATTTTCTTCGCTGCTTTTCGGCAGAGCGTGCCGATGGTGCGTTCCAGTTCACGAACGCCTGCCTCTCTGGTGTAGCTGTCAATGAGAGCATAAAGCACCTCGTCCGGAATCCGGCACTGCGTGCCCTTTAACCCGTTTTTCTTCAGCTGCTTTTTCAGCAGGTGTTCCTTGGCAATGTGGAACTTTTCCTCTCTGGTATAGCTGCCAAGCTCCACGATTTCCATACGATCCAGCAGCGGTGCCGGAATGGTATCCAGTGTGTTGGCGGTTGCCAGAAACAGAACGTGGCTCAGATCGAACGGAACCTCGATATAGTGGTCGGTGAACGTCTTGTTCTGCTCGCTGTCCAGCACCTCCAGCATGGCAGCGGAGGGGTCGCCGTGAAAATCATTGCCCATCTTGTCCACTTCGTCCAGCAGAATAAGAGGGTTGCTGGTGCCGGCGTGAATCATTGCGCCGATCATTCTGCCGGGCATGGAGCCGACGTATGTCTTGCGATGTCCGCGGATGTCCGATTCGTCCCGCACACCGCCCAGCGAGATGCGCTCGTACTTGCGCCCCAGCGCTTTGGCAATGGACTTGCCAATGGAGGTTTTGCCCACGCCGGGAGGACCGACGAAGCAGAGGATCTGTCCCTGCGCATCCGGATTCAGCGCACGGACGGCGAAGCTCTCCAGAATTCGCTCCTTGACCTTTTGCAGGCCGTAGTGATCCCGGTTCAGCACGTTGGCTGCCTTTTCCAGATTCACCTTGCACTTGCTGGACTTATTCCACGGCAGCGAGAGCACGGTGTCCAGATAGCTGCGAATGACAAACGCCTCCTGTGCGCCCTGCGGAATGCCGGAAAGTCGCTCCGCCTCTTTTGCCAGTTTTTTTCGGTTTTGTTCATCCAGCGGAAGCTTCTGGATCTGTTCCAGATACGTTTCCATCTCCGCCTCGGGGTCTTCCCGATCTCCCAGCTTTTCAGCAATCAGACGCTGCTGTTCCCGCAGGTAGTAGTCCCGCTGTGAGGTGTCGATGCTTTCCTGCGTCTCCGCCTGAATCTGGCGTTCCAATGTGAGAATATCCAGCTCGTCGGTCATGAGCTGATATAGCTTCCGCAGACGCTCCAGCCAGCTGTTTTCTTCCAGCAGAAGCTGCTTTTCTGTGTAGTCATACGCCAGATTAAAGACGATCTGTTCAAACAGTTTTTTGATGTCCTTTTCGCAGAAAATGGCAGCAGCCATCTCCTCCGGTGTCTGCGGCAGAAGCTCCGCATAGCGCTGGAACGATGCCTTGATGCACCGCCCCAGTGCCTCTTCTTCGTTTTTTTCTTCTGGAGAAATCTCAATTTCCTCCAAGGTGTCGTAAGCTGCTGTCCAGTAGTCGTCCGCCTCTTTCTGAAAATCGGATACGGAAATTCTGGTCTTTCCCTCTGCCAGAACCCGTGTGACACCGCTGGGTGTCCGCATTACCTGCCGAAGATCGGCAATTACGCCAACGGTGTAGAAGTCCTCCGGTTTGGGATCTTCCACAATGGCGTCTTTTTGTGCCACTAAGATGACACGGCGATCCTTTCCCATGCCGGCACGAAGCGCATGGAGAAATGTTTCTCGTACCAAGTCAAAATGAATGGTCATTCCAGGAAACACAACAACGCCACGCATTGCAACAACCGGAAGGCGATTGGTCTCCTGCGGCACTTCCGGTGAAGGATTCGGATGATTTGTGATTTCTGTACTCATGAATTTGCTTCCTTTCTGCGCCGGAGCAGAAACAGCGGCGAAAACCGTTTGATCCGATGCATTTCAAGAAGCCGAATTCCCGCAGCGCCTGCCGGAATCCAAGCTTCGCTCGTTCTCTTTTGCGATCTATCCCCCTATGCAAAAATGCAGCGCTTTGCGCAGCTGCCGTATCGCTTCCTGTCAGAAACAGAGTGAACTTGTTCTATTATACTATATTTTGCAATTTTTTTCAAGTGGTAACTCTTGAAAAATCAGAGCAATCTATGAAAAAATAGAATCCCCCCTTGCCGAGTGCAGAAAAATCTGGTATAATGCAAAAAAGAGCACAGAAAGGAGTCTTCGCATTGAAATTCTTACATATCAGCGACCTGCATCTGGGACGCAAATTTTATGGTCTGACATTTCTGCCCCAGCAGGAGAAAATGCTGACGCAGATCGTGCAGCTGGTACAGGAGGAGCATATCTCAGGGGTGCTCCTTGCCGGCGACATCTACGACAAACCCATTCCGCCGGCAGATGCTGTCACGCTGTTCGATGCATTTCTGACCGAACTGGCGCAGTTGCAAGTGCAGGTCTTTCTCATCAGCGGCAACCACGATTCGCCGGAACGCCTGCAATTCGGCAGCCGTCTTTTGGAGGAGAACCACATTCACATCGCCGGCGTATTCCGTGGGGAACTGCCTTGTGTGACCGTTTCCGATGCCTGCGGCCCGCTGCACATTTATCTTATGCCATTCGTAAAATTTCACGAAGCCGCGTCATTTTTCAAGGAACAGAAGCCGGAGGACTTCTCGGAACTTCTGGGGCAGCTGATTCAGCAAACGCCCATTTGTCCCGCTGAACGCAATCTGCTGCTCTACCACGGCTTTGTGACGGACGCTACCTTTGCGCCGGAGTGTTCTGACTCCGAGTGGCAACTGGGCGGGATGCAGAACGTAGATCCGGCGGTGTTTGCGCCCTTTGACTATGTGGCACTGGGGCACATTCACAAACCGCAGTGGGTGCAGAAAGGCAAGATTCGCTATAGCGGGTCGATTTTGAAGTACTCGTTCTCGGAGAGCCGGCAGAAGAAGTCGGTGACCATCTTGGAATTTGGGGAGAAAGGCAAGCTTCAGGTGACAGAGCGGGAACTCCCTGTGCAGACGGATCTGCGCACACTGCGAGGCCCGCTGGAGGAGCTGCTGCGCTGTGCCGAGCCGTCAGAGGACTGGATTCGGGTGGAGCTGACGGATGAAAAGGTGGTGCCATATGCCATTGAACGTCTGCGCACGGTCTATCCCAATGTGCTGGAAATGGTGTATCTGAAACAGGAGGAGCGGACGCCGGCGGTGCGGACAGAGGCAGCAGCCGTTCCGACTAAAACGCTGCTGGAACTGCTGGAAACATTTTATCAAGATGTCTGCCAGTATCCTATAGCAGAAGATCCGGAGGCAGAGGCGCTTCTGAAAGACATTTGTGAGGAGGTAGGAATGAATCCATGAAACCGTTGTATTTACGCATTTCCGGATTCGGGCCGTTTCCGGGGACGCATGAGATTCCCTTGGAAAAGATGGGAGAAGCTGGCGTTTTTCTGGTCACCGGCGACACCGGCTCCGGAAAGACCACCATTTTTGATGCCATTTGCTTTGCCCTGTACGGTGAGACCAGCGGCGGCGTGCGCAATCCGGAACAGCTTCGCAGCCAATACTGCGAGCCTATGACAGAGACCAGCGTGGAGCTGTCTTTTCTCTGCCGGGATAAATTCTACCGTGTCTATCGAAATCTGGAATACAAGCGCAAGAAGCTGTACGGCGATGGAATGACCGTCGAGGGAAAAAATGCGACCCTTTATTCGGAGGACGGCACAGTTCTGGCGGAACGTGTGGAGGCGGTAAACGCCAAGATTATTGAAATCACCGGCATGCGTGCCAATCAGTTTCGGCAGATCATCATGATCGCACAGGGCGCTTTCCAGAAATTTCTGTTTTCCAGTTCTACGGAAAAAGAGGACATTCTGCGCCAGCTGTTCCAGACCTACGCTTGTAAATCAGTGCAGGAGCTTTTGAAGTCCAAGACTGATGATGCAGCCCAGGTGGTACAGAACGAGGAACGGGAAATCTGCTATGCCCTGCACCAGATTGCTCCCCTTGATGAAGAGGCAGCAGGACAGTATCAGCTGCTGCTGGAACGGGACGGCGCTGCGGTGGCAGCGGAGTTGTGCCAGATGCTGCAACAGTCGGGAGAAACGGCAGCAGCACAGCTGCGATCGCTGACGGCGGAAAAACAGAAACGTCAGAAAACCAGCGACACCCTTTTGCAGGAAATCGAGCGTGGAAAGGCACATAACCAGACGCTGCGCCAGCTGGAAGAAAATGCAGCAGCACTGGCACAAGCGGAAGATGCATGCACCGCTGCAGAACAGGCACTTCGCCGGACGGAGGCGGAGACAGCGCACTTGCCAGAAAAGCAGGAGGAATACACACTGCTCTCCTATACCATGCCCATGTACCAGCAGGTCGCACAGCGGCAGGAATTTTGTAAGAGTCAGCAGCTGGCGCAGGAGCGCAAGAAACAGGCGCTTCTGCGGAATCAGCAGGAACAGGAACAGCGGCAGAAAAAAATACAGGCACTATCCGCAGAACTGGAACAGCTGGGAAATCCCGCAGCGGAATTGGCGCAGGAACAGCACACCATGGAACAGCTTCACCAGCGGCAGGAGATTCTGGCACAGCTGAAAGCACTGCTCCGCCAGTGCGAAAAGGAAGCGGAGCTGCTGCATCAGTGTCAGACATGCGCTGACCACGCCCATCAGGTCTATTTTCAGAAGGAGAAGCCAGCGTACGATCGAGTGGAACAGCAGTTCTTTCAGAACATGGCTGGCAATCTGGCGAGACAGCTGCAGCCCGACATGCCCTGTCCGGTGTGCGGTTCTTTGAAGCATCCCGATCCGGCAGTGTGTGACGGTACAGTCGTAACGGAAGACGAGTTCAAAACGGCACAAAAAAACTATCGGAAAGCGCAGGAGGTCATGCAGCAGCAGAAGCACCAGCTGAATGTGCAGGAGGAACGCTGCCGGATGCTGCAGGCGCAGTGTCAGGAATTTGCGGAGAAAAACGGCGTGCCGCAGGATGCCGCAGCATTGCAGCAGGAGCAGACGGCACTGACTGCATCCGTACAGATACAGCAGCAAAAGCTGAATGCATTACAAGCGCAGCTGAATCGGGAACGGCAGGCGAGAAGCGCCTTGCAGGAACAGCAGCAGCGTTTGCCGGAGGTACAGGCTGCCGGAGAAACACTGCAAGGGGAACTGCAGACGCTGGAAACCTCTATCGCTGCCGAACAGGCGCAGCTGACACAGATGCAGTCCGAACTGCAATACGCCACACTGGCAGAGGCGCAGCAGCACCTGCAAGCGCTGGAGTCGGAGATTCGACGGAGCCAGGAACGGCAGAAACAAGCGGCGGAATTATTGCAGGCGCAGCGTGAGAAACTGACGGGATTGCAGGAGATCGCAGCGCATCTGCAGCAGGCAGCAGGAGAAGCTCCGGCGTATCCCGTTGCGCAGAAAGAACAGGAGTGGCAGGCGCTGCGCCGGCAGCTCGACCAGATGCAGCAAAAATTGGAAAACCATTGCACAGCAACCGAAAAAATCGCCGCACAGACGGCAGAGCAGGCGGATATCCTACAGCAGCATGCGAAAACAGCCCAGCGATACCGCAAGCTATACCGCATGATTACAGGACAGCAGGGCGGAACAGAGCGCATCTCTTTCGAGCGCTTTGTCCAGACCTACTATTTCAATCAGGTGCTGGAACAGGCGAACCAAAAGCTCTACCAGCTTTCTGGCGGAAGATATCAGTTTGTGCGTCGGCAGGATGAGAAAAAACGCAACATCTCCTCCGGCTTGAATCTGGACATCCTGGACTTCTACACCGACCGGAGCAGAGCCGTGGAAACGCTGTCTGGCGGAGAAACTTTTCTGGCGTCGCTCTCTCTGGCGCTGGGGCTCTCGGACACGGTCCAGCAGCAGACCGGCGGCATCCAAATGGATGCCATGTTCATTGACGAAGGCTTCGGCTCGCTGGATTCCACGGCACTGGATCACGCCATCCGTCTGCTGGAACAGCTCTCCGACCACAGCCGTATGATCGGCATCATCTCCCATGTGTCAGAACTTTCCGACCGCTTCGAGAACCAGATTCGTGTAGAAAAGACGCCACATGGCAGTCGGATCACCTGCATCGGGCAGGCATTTCAGGAATCTGACTGTTGACGATACTGCCGAAACGTGCTATAATAGAGGACGGTAAAAAATATCGGAAAGGGAGAATTTCCATGAAGCAGGTTATTTTAACAGGGGACCGTCCGACCGGCCGGCTGCACGTCGGGCACTATGTGGGTTCCCTGAAAGAACGGGTTCGGTTGCAGAATTCCGGAAAGTACGACGAGATCTATATTATGATTGCTGATGCACAGGCGCTGACAGACAACGCCGAGCATCCGGAAAAAGTACGGCAGAACATCATTCAGGTGGCACTGGACTATCTGGCATGCGGACTGGATCCGGCAAAATCTACGATTTTCATCCAATCCATGGTACCGGAACTGACAGAGTTGACGTTTTACTATATGAATCTGGTGACAGTTTCCCGTGTACAGCGCAATCCTACGGTAAAAGCGGAGATTCAGATGCGCAACTTCGAGGCAAGCATTCCTGTAGGCTTTTTCTGCTATCCCATCAGTCAGGCAGCAGATATCACTGCATTTCACGCAACCTCTGTTCCAGCTGGCGAAGACCAGATGCCGATGCTGGAACAGTGCCGGGAGATCGTCCACAAGTTCAACGCTGTTTACGGAGAGACGCTCACAGAACCGCAGATCATTCTCCCCGGCAATCAGGCGTGCCTGCGGCTGCCCGGAATTGACGGCAAGGCAAAGATGAGCAAGTCCTTGGGCAACTGCATCTACCTCTCTGATGAGCCGGAGGAGATCCGCAAAAAGATCATGTCCATGTTCACCGACCCCAACCATCTGCGGGTAGAAGATCCCGGCAAGGTGGAGGGCAATCCGGTCTTTGTCTATCTGGACGCTTTCTGCAAGCCGGAGTATTTTCAGGAGTTCCTGCCGGAGTACAGCGGTCTGGACGAACTGAAGGCCCACTATCAGCGTGGCGGACTGGGTGACATGAAGGTCAAGAAGTTCCTGAACAATGTGATGCAGGCAGAGCTTCGCCCCATTCGGGAGCGTCGCAAGGACTGGGAAGCACGTCTGCCGGAGGTCTACGAGATTCTCCGTGCCGGCTGCGAAAAAGCGGAGGCAGTTGCCGCAGAAACACTGCGTGGCGTACGCCATGCGATGCAGATCGACTATTTCGAAAACGGAACGCTTTAAGAGCTCGTGTTCATAGGCGTCTATCTACGTCTTTTCGGCAAATTTTGT